>Ga0065711_1003649_pt1 | contig 50470 bp, 25 predicted proteins | sample Hoacrofraction12_FD_59098 | JGI IMG/M metagenome (GOLD analysis project Ga0065711, IMG submission 59098) | Hoatzin crop microbial communities from Cojedes, Venezuela - Epithelial fraction 12 v2 (version 2) | ecosystem: Host-associated > Birds > Digestive system > Esophagus > Crop | place... | reverse complement strand
GGTTAAAAAAAAAAAAAAAAAGGCAGTGGAGTAATGTCCCCACTGTGACATTAGTTATTGCCTTTTGTCTGTATAATTGTGCTAGGAAGATAAAGACGTCAGAAGTGTGAAACATGCTGAGCTGAGGCTACAGGAAAGATCTCCCCTGACCTATGCTGCAGCTCTGGTCCCCCAGCTTTCCCTGGCCATGCATCAGTGGCATATCCAGAGACTGGGCTTGAGACCTGCACTTACCTTCAGGTTTCCTTCAAAAGGAATTGGTGGCACAAGTGAAGGGGTGATCTGAGCTGCTCTCCAACAAGCCTCTAGCAAATCCTGGTGTGGAGGAAAGGGCAACATGAACTATGGGACATGCTAGGGAGAGCCCATGTAAACTCAGCTTCAAGAATGATCCCAGCAGTATCACAAAGGTTAGTTTTCAAATGAACAAGTGCCTGGAAGGACCCTTAACCTTTTTCCCACCAGTTTGGCTAATCGTCCTAATAATTTCAATTTTTTTGTCACTTACTAATTGGAGAATTTTCCAGGCCTGAAGTAACATTTTTCTAAGACGGATATACCCTACTGAAAGCAATCCATGACCTCATGACTGAGACACTAACCTGGAATATAGGAGTCTGCTTTTCAGCAGAACAAAACTCAGGTCTGATCATATTTTTCCAACAGGGATTTCAACCTGAATATTTGTCCTCCACTTACACAAAGTCAACGCATCTTGCTGCAGCATTTGTTATCTTAAACTGAGCAAAGCAGGAGGAGAGGCCTTCAGGAATCTGTAAAACACAGACCCCAGGTTATGCTTTGAGAACAATGCAGATCATTTATTTCCTGTGTGGGAACTGCTTTCTCCCCCCGATCACCATTGATACGGTGTTTGTCAGGAGCACAAACTCAGCCACAACAAATAACTTCTGAAAAAATAGAACTGAAGACATAAAAAACTTATTAATTGTCATGACTGAGTTCCAATTAACAGAAACATCTGCCTTTCAGCAAACAGCATGCGTGGGAGCCGTATGGATGGATTTGATACATCACATTAGAAGGGACAAATGTCTCATTTAGCTGTTTGACCGAAGGATGAGAGCATTTTGACAAGCTCTGCTAATAAACTAATAGACAGGGTTAGAGACACTCTCACACAAAATGGCCTGAGTCTGTGACAGGCAAATTAAATTAGAGAGGATTTAACTGACTGGCACTTCGTTTGGCAGTGAGCACTGATCGTCTCTCCTGTCACAGGGCATGGCGGGACCTCGCAGCGTGGCGAGGGAGCAGCCACGTTGTGCCGTACCATGCAGAGCCAACAGCTGGTGGTGTCTGGGGCCATCATTGGTGAGGCTTCTTTGGGGAACCGAAACTGAGCTGAAGCAAACCACCAACCTCATCGTGCTCTCGCCTCCCCTTGAGCAGCTCCTGCCTAAAATGTCTGTTTCTCAGCTCTGCCAGCTGGAAGACCCATGCCTAGCGGCAGCCCCGGCCATCTGAGCCAGAGCTCTCGCCCTCACCAGGGAAACCCCACCTGAGTCAGGGCACTGAGGGCCTCACTGGCCCTGACTGGCCTCTCCCACCCTGCCCAGGACCCAGGGCCCCCTGTCAGCCCCTGTCCCAGTGACACTGCAGCAGGGATCCAGCTCCCCACAGCCCTGCCCGGCCCTGCCATGGGCCCTGTCCTGGCCCGGCCTTGGCTTCTCATCATCCCCATGGCCCTGCCTGGCCACCCCTGGGCCGCACCCTCAGCAGGGTCTCATCCAGACCCACCCCACCCTCGGCAGGTCTCAGGCAGCGGTCTATCACAGTGCCTCGAAGCTTGGTTTTCGCCCTAGCCCTCCCCGCTGAGCGCAGCCCTGCAGGGCAGAGGCCATGGCACCCTGCTCCCCCCCCAGCTCACAGCTGGCCTTCATCCCACTGGGTGTCAAGGGATCGCCCAGTGCCTCCCCAAAACACCCAGCAGCTCTGAGCAGGGGGAGCAGGGCCCGCGTGTGGGGCTGAGAGCAGCCCTCTGCTTTGGGAGCTGCAGTGGTGGCCAGGCTGCTCCCCGTCATATGGCAGGAGCAACAAAAAGCCGTCTCGCTTGAAAGGCTTGAAATCTCACTTGTACAGCAGCTGTTTGACCTGGGCAAACACTTTGCTTCTGTGTTGCAAAGTGCCAAACCCCAGCTGCACCCCATACCACCAGCCATACGTTTCTGTGCCTTGTTGCAGTGCTGCCCGTCCCGCCCTTACACGCACTCTGAAATGGCATTTGGAAAAAAAAAACAACTGGTTTTCTAATGTCTGCTGGTTTGTAGTGCTAAGCAAATAGTTTTGGTCAGCATTACGTGAAAAAAATTTGTCTATGCGTATATGATATCATTGCTATCTTTTATTGAGTAGAAAAATATCAGTATCTTAATTTTAAATAATTTACAAACCATTTCTGGGCACAAAAATAAATGGATTGTATGCTATCAATACTCTCATAGCTCCTTGTTTGCGGGAGCCAAACTCGGTGACAATAGTGCCTTTATAGGGTCAGGTTTTATGCTTCCTTACTGCTTTCAGCACGCTGCTCCAATCTTTCTAATAGCTGGCTGATAACTCAATATCCCTCAAAGAGAAAGTGTCATCAAATGAATAGGTAATTCAAGAAATAGTGGGAAAATCACTTTGAATTACTTGAATCTGATAAGAGGTGAGTTTTGAATAATACATTATCACAGTTGCCCATCTTCATGGAACATTAGCCTAATCCCTGATGCTAGGCTTATGTACCAATTCCCAATCTCTGCAAAAAGCAAATAGCTGTTAAAGTAGAATATGATGATGGAATACAACACTTAAAATGCAGTCTAAAAGATTCATACATCATACATCTATTAGCCACACTAGTATCCATTTCCTTACAGGTCTTTTAACGTAAATGTATGTCTACACTGTATGCCTACTGGTATTGTAATGCCTAACTGCTGCAAGAATCAGAAGTGCGAGCACTCCAGAAGGCATGGAGAGAGCAGTAAGTTACCTTAATGGGAAGGAGCTGGCCTAATATTTGGGTCCCGCTGTGCCAAAGACCAAATCCTTCTCCAGTATAAATCTCTCAGCTTAACCCCACCTGAAAAATATGTTCATGTGACTGCTTCGCCCTTAAGCAGTTCACAGCATTTACTAAAGCTAGACAGAAACTTGGGAGTTTGCACCTGTTTGTAACAAACCTGCTGCTTTCCTGAACACTTTTCAGAGGAGGAGAAAATCTTTAAATGTGTGTTCTGGTTGCAGTATATAAACATGCATTTTGTCTTGTCAATAAATATTCTGTTGCAGGTTCTATATTGTTTTTAGCACAGATAGATTTCTAAAGTAAAATTGCTTTGCTCATGTACTTCCCGAGCAGTTTAGTAACATGGGAAACAGTGTTTAAGAGAACTGTAGAGGCTTATTGGTCTGGTTCCAAGTCCTTAATGCCAACTGCTAAAGAGAAAACCTTCACATGCATTATTTTAAAAATGTATGTTTTGCAGGAGAGGGCAATTTTTTCTTAACATTATCTGCCTGGAAGAAAAACAATTCAGAAGCATTATTTCATGTCAGACAGTATGATCATTATTTATGTAGACATGCATTTTTTAAGATTCTACTGCATTTTTACATGATTATTCTTCTGCTTTAACTAAACACAATCTTAAAAGTGCGCTTTATTCCCTTTTATTTGCCTTTTTTTTGGCATTTTATTCCAAGTCAATCCTTTTTAATTCTTTCAATAGAAGTAACAAAATGGGTTCCAATATTTATCTGTTCTGTTCCATTTACTCTGTGAGTGGTGGTTCTGCTGGGCACCCTGGGCCTCAGGTGACATGCATGAGCCTTGCTCCTGTTGTACCTGCACAGGAGGGAATAGCTGCCCTCCTGAGCACCTGGCAGAGCTCATGCTGAAGGACTGGCTTTTCTCAGGCGTACCCTGTGTCCTCTTCTTCCCAGTCACAGTGTAAGCAAGGCTCACACTTCTTTCATGACTCAGATCTGCAAATAGTCCTGACTTTTTATTTTCCTATGTGTGTGCCTTGGAAATAAGCATTTAGGGACCCCTGAGCTGAATTTTTTAAATTGCTTTTCCTTGGGCTTTGTTTTTCAGCTTTTGTAATTGTCTTTTTGTCAAGCTATTACAATAATAACCAGGATGAGGACATGTGTATGATCTATCTAGCACAATAACACATCTTCTTAATACAGTTTAACATGCTACTTCTTTTTCAGTTTGTTTGCACCTTGAGCAGATGTCACCATTCAGCTGTCTCTGGAGATACAGGCAATAGCTTTTTACTTACCTCTATAAATATCATTCAGAACCCATCTCATGCAGTTTAATGTTTTCACTTTAAAATAGAATATACTCAAGTGGTTTGTGGTATTACATCTGCTAATAACACAGTGTTTCTGGAGTGCCTCAGAGTTATCTCTAGTTCTATGAATGTGAAATATTATTCTTTGTTCAGGTTTTCCACTGACCATGAAATATTCTGATCTTCTTTCCTGGAATACTCTGATTTTGATTAGTTATTAGAGGATTTGTGCTGGCAGCTGGACTGAGTCAGGCGCAGATTCCTTCCCCCCCATCACAATACCTGTTTAATATTAGAGGTTTGTCATGGTTACAGCCTCCTGCTCACAATTTTTGTTCGTAATGAGCTGGGAACACAACTGTTTGGACTTTCTGAGAGCACTTGAATCTCTTGCTTTGATTCAGGGGTAGAATTATGAAAGATATTACATTTCTACAAATTTTGTGAAGATAAGTGCCTAGGAGAGAAGTGTGCCTGAGGGAAGGGCAGGGCAAGCTGTTACCTGGCCTGTTAGCAGCCTGCCCAGCCACCGCCAGCTTAGCATGCCCTGGCCAGGGGGCAGGGTGCAATGCTGGAGACAGGGGTATTAAAAATGTGGAAAATAATTAGGATATCATAGTAGGGCTCACTATGGTTACAGGAAGGAGCTGACACTATCTGAATATTTGATATTGGATATCCAGCAGCGTGTTGGATTAGGGTGTCTTTGGGAACAGAAATAAAGGGGCTGGAATGCTTTGCTGGTCATATAGGGAATACATGGATGTTACAGTCATTACAAGGAACAAGTATAAGGGACATCAGACATATGTATGCAAACAGGCATTGTTAGTTCCACTGCTCACAGGAAAACTTGTTTATGATGATTTTTGCTAGCTATGTTAGTAGACGGGCTTTTAAAGTAAAAGAATGTCTGAGCAGAATCTTACAATTTCATCCTACAGCTCTCCCAAAACTACCCATCCCTGTAAGCATCTGCTGCAGAAGCGTGCAGGGGGTCCTGGCGCCCAGACTGCAGGCTGGGCAGCGAAACCTCCCTCGGAGGCCATGCAGGCAGCCAGAGGCACAACCTTTTCTGCCGCCGAACACAGGGCTGCGGGTGGGTGCCCTGGGGCGTGGTGGCCAGCCCCCTCCCCAGGAAAAGCGGAGCTGGATAACCATGATCACAAACCGCAAGTACAGGGAAATGCCTTGCTACTGCAAACCTGGCAGCCCCCAGGCGCAGAGGGGCCCCAGTTCAGTGTGCAGAGTGGGAAGTATGTGGTGGCCGTGATTGTGTTGAAGGAGGCATTTGGGGTGACAGGACCGCATTGCCCACCTTCTGTGGAGCTGCGGTACAAGGGGATCGTCAAACCTGACTGCTGTTGGAAACTTAGCCGCTGTTTTAAAGTGGCCTATGGAACCTGGCTGAAAATAACTCTAATTTGAGGCTCAGTCACCTAAGTCATCTAAGTCTTTTAGAAACTTTCTCATTTGGGAATAACCCGGTTAAGTTTAAGATACTTAAGTCCTTCTCTTCCCTTTGGAAGAATACTCCTTTCCTGTAATAATAACAGAAACATGCTTTGATTACCACATATTCCCCTGCTGCAGCTCACCATGGCAATACGATTACCAGATGCTGCATGCAGCAGGCTCTTTCGCTTACACACTTAGGAGCAACCTCTTGAAAAAGCAGACCTAAAAATTTCCCACTTTACTATGCATCTTAGAGGAGAACGGTGCTTCCCTTCAAAAAGTCTCAACCTATATCTAGTCCTCATCGACACCTAGTGTCAAATCCTAATGGTACTCAAAAATGAGGAGTGTGTTTAGTGAGTTCTCATCACTTTACTCTCTTTGGCCCTGTTCTACATTGTCTCTGTTGATTTCTAGTATTATTAACTTGTATTTGCTTCCAGAGGCCCCATTTAGGTCTGTGCTGTTCTGTGCTGGAAACTGCTTATTGCAGTTATCACTGTTGCCAAACAGCCATGATAGAGCTCCTCCCATGAGCCCATTCAAAGTTCATAAAAATCAAGAGAGTGATGGCTTCACTGTGTTGACCTACTTCCTACAAAGCAGATTTTGTATATCTAATGTGTAACTCTCCAGGATTATGAGAGGGAGCAGCATGATTTCCCTCCAGCAAGCCTTAGCACAGGCCAAGTTCCCTGCAAGGAATATTTACCTAGGATGGGTATCTGATGGGAAGGCAAAGTACATGTTACATGTTGGGTTTTTTTCCGTTAGAAAAGCATTTGCCTAGTGGACCAGGAGCCAAGATGTCTTAGATGAATAAATAATGAACTCGCTCACATTCGGCATATTCATTACAAATTCACAAGGTTTGTTTGGGGATCGAAGCAAGGAAGTTTCTATGATCTGGTGGTCACATGGCTCTATTTTTCCTGTCCTCTTGGAGATCAATGTTTCAAAAAGATAATCAACAGCCCGATACATCAAGGGAAAATTGTTCTCAAAAAACCTTTTCATCACACATGCAAAAAAAAGTTATTTTGTGTTTCAATACTTTTAGCCAATCAGGTTACATATGTCTAGTGTAATCTCACCTAAAATAGGATTTGGTGTACAAACTTAAATTAAAATTGAAATTATATTTACAGAAAAATATTTCATGCTCTTGTTTGACTTTTTAAAAATGGTTTTAATCATTGGAACAGATTCCTCCTGGTGTGGAGGAAAAAAACCCAAAGCAAATCCTACCATATATTGCCAAAGTACTTTTGTATTTTTCAGATTGAATTTTTCAAGGTAATCTTTCATGTAGATTCACCCACTTCTGTAGCTCTGGGAACACAATTATTTTAGAAGACGTAACTGTAGAAGGGCAGAGTGGAGTTTTGTGGCTCAGTAAATCAAGATTTCCTTTTGTTTGATTTTAAATTAATAAAAAATAACTACTTTTTACCCTACTAATCAGTTGTGCAGATTCACTCGTATCTGAAAGCTAAATATTTTCTGGCTCATATCTCACGACCTGGAACAAAAGTCTTGCAATGCAGCTTACTGTCATTTACACTTAATGAAACTAACACAAGATGAGTGCAAAATTGATTGGGAAACTGTATTCAGATAACAGTATGTACAGAGCGATAGTTTAGTTTCAGACTAGAAGAAGGTATCTACTATATTCTGCAAGACTTGCCCTGGGTCAATATTTTTATTAGTAACTGGGATGATGGAATAGAGAACACAATATTTAAGTCTGAAGATGACCTCAGGTAGCCAGGAGTGGCAAAGATGTTGAAGGACTAGGATTCAAAGCAAAATGGATATGGGACAGGGATCTGAAAAAATAGAAGTAATTCAACAACGATACAGGGAGGCACTACAGTTTAGGTAACAGCTTTGCAAAAAAGAATTGGACACTAATAACACATGACAACATGAACATGAATCAACAGTGTTTTAAAATAGCAAATATCAGCCTAGAACCTAAATGAAAAGGATGTTGTATAGAATCATAGAATAATTTAGGTTGGAAAAGACCCTTCAGATAATCGAGTCCACCAATAAACCTAATACTGCCAAATCCACCACTAAACCATGCCCCTAAGCACCACATCTACACCTCTTTTGAAACCTCCAGGGATGGTGACTCCACCACTTCTCTGGGCAGCTTGTTCCAATGTTTGATAACCCTTTTGGTGAAGAAATTTATCCTAATATCCAATCTGAACCTCTCCTGGAGCTACTTCAGGCCATTTCCTCTCATCCTATCACTTGTTACCTGGGAGAAGAGACCAATTTCCACCTCACTACAACCTCCTTTCAGATAGTTGTAGAGAGTGATAAGTCTCCCCTCAGCTTCCTTTCCTCCAGACTAATCAACCCCAGTTCCCTCAGCTACTCCTCACAGGACTTGTTCTCCAGATCCTTCACCAGCTTCGCTGCTCTTGTTTGGACACGCTCCAGCACCTCAATGTCCTTCTTGTACTGAGGAGCCCAAAACTGAACAGAGTATTTGAGTACCTTTTTTAAAAAAAAGTGGATCAACCAGACAGTCTGGAGCACAATAGAGGAACTTTAGAAAACATCACATATAGAAAAGGATTTTTCTAGTCTAGAGGAGCAAAGGCTGAGAGGAGATATTTTAAAAAATACCTTCCTGTGGAAAAGGAAGAGAATGTTCTGCGCCTGTATTCAGCACAGCTAGAATGCAAACAATTTTCCTCAGCTGTAACAAGGGAGAGTGAAATTAAACATTTGGAAAAACATTTAAAAGTGAAGTTATTGATGCTCTGCAATAGGTTGCCTGGGACAACTACGGAATCTGTAACACTGGAAATTCATTAAGAAAATGACAAAGTTCTCCCTTTTCTTATCGCCATAGACTGTGGTCTGCGGATACTAATTCCTCAAATTGCACAGACCTGTTACTTGGTGTCAAACAAGGACCAAATCTTTTGCAAATACAGTGACCATTTTTCTATAGTTTTGGTTGTTTAAGCACAGGGCCTTTAAGCCTTCAGCATCCAAAGAAAGTAACAGAGCTCAGGACAGCTAGCAAAAGAAGCTGATATGGCTATAAATTAAAAAATCTAAATCTTGGCGGATCAAAGGGATTTTTTTTTTAGCAATTCTGAAATATCACCACACTTTTTTTGATGCTTTTCAGGACCTGGCATTTCAGGAATTTCTAGAAAGAAGGTCAGAAAATTTAACTGCTGATATGAAACAATTTCTCAGTCAAGGACGGCTACTTTTACTAACAGCTAGATACATTACGAGGCAAATGCACGTCTGTCTTCACTGGACCACACGAAGCTCTTTTGCCTTTGGATCTGTGCTGCGAGTCTGGGGAGGTGTAGGCTCTGTTTGACACCTTCTCAGCTGAGGGGACACTTGGAACACCATTCTCTCTTAGTGCCTCACTTTCTTTTCCTCTTGCCCTGCTTTGTGTGGCTGTTCTTGCACCTAACAGTTTGCAAGCCTGCCTCTCAGACTTTTTCTCAGGTGGGGTGCTAACATTTATCAAAAGGTGTAGGAAGTCGATTCTGTGTGAGACCTCTCCCTGTGGCAATTTTGTTTGAAACTGGCCAATGTTTATAACAGAGCAGAGGCACACAGACACATATGTACAGTCCGATTCCATGCACTTTGTCCCATAAGGCATCAAGCAAAAATGCTTTAAGAAGGTCCTATTATTGCCTCTGGTACTGATGGGAGAAATTCTACTCAAATGCCAGTGAAATCATGGCTAAGAAGCTGATGAGATAAAAATCTTTATCATCTATGCCATCGTTGTTTTTTATAGCAGCCATGAAGATTAGTCCTTATCAAAGGAAGAAAACTGAAGTCAAGACTATTGTTGCCCTAATACATGGGGAAGTCTACAGTGTTACTGATTGCTACCGTGCTCACAGAGCAATGCATTCATTTACTAAAAATATAGTAAGCCAAAAGCAACAAATATTGATACCGTGAAGCTTAATGAACTCATTAGCCTTTACTGAAGGCACCCATAGAGAACATAAATGTCCATGAAAATTGCAGACCAAGTGGATGTACAAAAAGTGGCAGAATACCCCTTCCAGCTCTCAAGCAGTCAAAGACACTTCTGCTGCTCTCCATCCAAGTACCTGTATGTGATACTTTAATTCCAACTTCCTAAAAACTGTCTTGGTACTCTCAGTGGAAGTACAAATGAAAAATAATAAAACCACATCTTTATCATGACATTTAATGGATGAGGTATGGCTCTGAATCCATACTGAATAAAGAGGTGTTTATTTTACAAGAATCCTTTTTGGACAGTGAGTCCACTTTCAAGTGCAATATTCAACACAGGCAAACCCCATGGTATATTTGGCTAGGAGAAGGATTTGGTGAAGTGAGACAAAGATGAATGGAAAGGAAAAAAGGAGGGAAGAGGACCTTGCAGATATGGACTGAGGGAATAAAGGTGAGGGAAAGAACAAGCTGACACAGGCAGTCAGCACAGACCAAAACTTGCCCTTGGAGAACCGCAGGAAGTTTCAGGGAAAATGTGAGGTTTGCCAGAGTTTTCCAGCTGAGGAAATGGCTGACTACCAAACAATTCTTAGAGATAATAATCTGGATACTTTCAACTTTGAATAAGTCTTGCTTGTAAGGAGATTAGTATTTTGTAGACCAAATAAAGGTCCTTGGGTAATAAGATGGTGCAGAACACAGTACTGCATGAGTAAAATTAGCAATTGCACAGCTAGCGGTAAAAGCAAAGCAAAAGGATAGTCAATATTTCTTTGAATTACTTTGTAAAGTTAAATTAATTCCTGTGAAATATGGCAGATAAAGAGCCCAGTAGCAAAGTCTCCATTGATTTCAGTGGAGCAGAATCAGTTCCTGAGCTGAGAACGCAGCCAAATCCAATGTGCAGAGCCAAGATGCTATGGGTTGCTTGCCAAGGGTTCCTCTGCCTAGGAGCCTAGGGCTGACAGACTGACTGACCTTTTCAGCCCTTGCCGTCTCTAATAAGACTGCCAACAATAACGATACAGAGGGATCAAGATACCCATCTGCTGTGTATTAGGCTGAGAAAAGCAGCTGCCTAGATACTATTTACAAAGAAATCTGTTTAACTTAGAGCTACGTATTTGCTCAAATGCAATAGCTGCAGAGGAAGGGCTGTGACTTCTTGGTGTGGGGCGGTGGTCAACATTTCATGAGAGAAGGGCACTTTCAGCACACTGTGAACAGTGCTACACGCAGAAGCAGCATCACGCAGCAAAGCACAGACATTTGCACTGAGATGGGCAGGAACTAGCTGGACCTGTTTTGGAAAAGGGTTTGGAGACTAGACGGCATCCACAGGCCTCTTCCAGAGTAAATTATTCTGTGAATTTCGGAACTGGTGGTTCTGGACAGCATTATCTCTGTTTACTTCTGGCCCTGTACGCTAGATGCAGACAAGGTGACACCCAGAGGTTCACAGCTAGCAATTGCTGCTACTGCAGCCATAGGGTCTCTACTGGTCACAGAGCATCCCCTGACCATTGCAGAGATGTGAACAATGGTGATTCCAGCCTTTTTAACTCTAACAGACTTAGCACAGCACTCACTATTCATACCATCAGCTCATTCCCAGCATTTAGAACAGATGAACAAATACTTTAAAGCTCTTGAACTGTGGCTGTTCACTAAGAAGACTGAACCTCTTTGGTGAGCTGGAGAAATTAAACTCTGACCCAAACTTTGAGTAAGTAAAAAGAGGAGCATTTTAGCAGCTCCAAGCAGTACATGTTAAGGTTATATGAGGTTATTTTCATTTTTCTTCACGTGCATCTTTTTCTTCTAAAGATATCAAAAAGCAAGGTTGTTTTTTTCAGAGAAGACCATGAACAGAAAACATTGACAGTGTTCTATTTCTTCAAAAGGGAGAATAGCTTTGAAAGACATTTCAAAAGATGAAGTTTGAAAACTATGCCATCTTGCCTCTCTCTGGGAGCTTCTGCATGGACACCTAATAGGAAATCTGTTTAGAATCCAGAAATTGGCACACTTGCTTGAAAAGAGACCCCATTAGTTCTAATTTTAATTCAACTTTCTCTTTATAAAAAGCTACACAGCCTGAGGAAAAGGACATTTCATTTTAAACAAATCCCACTGGTATGCTTCTCAAAATATTTTCAAATTTATATTCTTTATTGTATTACTGCAAATGATGTCAAATCATGAAAACTGTAGGCAAATATTAGAGTGGAACTGTAGAAAACCAAAATATAAGTCTCTGTATCTATTCCACAAGGTTGTTTTTACATTTACTAATGCTTTTGAAAATCTGCAGTGATGGGGTTTTTCTCTGGTTTGATGTGAAACAGCTCTATAAACATGGGCCATATCAAAAAGCTTCTGACTACTTGGACGAGAAGTGTCATTCTTTGTGTTCACACTGTGTTTCTCTTGAATTTGGTAAAGAATAGAACTGTGTTAGTCCACCTTGATGAGCAAAGGCTGTAATTTTCCTAGTGAAATGTGATCTTTTCAGCAGTCAGCACAGAGTACTATGTAGGCATTGTTGCCAAGAGATGTTTGCAAAATAAGGGAGAGGGGAGGGACTGTATTTCCATTGCCCAGATTAAGCAAAATACTACTGTGAAAGTTCTCAAATAGAAAGATCGTACTTGTCTGTTTGGTAGTATTTTCTGCCCAGGGGAAAGACAATACGTGGTGATTCTTCTAAGCTTGTACATGAAATTGGACAAAAGAACTTTACTATTTCTTGAAGGGTCCAAGATATTGTGGTATTAGCCAAATATTAGTAACAACTCAAAACAACAAATGATGCAAACTGTACTGAATGAAATGCTGACCCTTCTTTCAGCCAAGGCTCACAGAGTGGGGACATCGGAGTGTCATAGCAAATGGCTCTGCTTCCGCAGCTGTTGGAGAGGAGTCATCCAAAAAACTTAATACCCTCCACCTCCAGAGGAACTTTATTCAAATATAATGTTAATCAGAAAGCTTCCTCCCCAACTTGACCTCTTTCTCTTGATTAACTCAGTCTGAGAAATGGAGTTTGTTTGGTTTTCATGCCCAGCCCAACCTTCTCTTTGTTATTCAATTTATAAATGTGTCAAATATAATTAAAACTGGCAGAGGCCAAGATTAAATCAAACTAACTGTAAACATTGCTTGTGCCATTTGATTGATGTGAAGCTTTTACCATAAAAGGCTTTTAAATAAATGAATTCAGCTATTACTGTGCTGCAGCACTGCAACCTTGCTCCAAGTGTTTGAACTTTTCAGGGACACTGTCAGGTCAGCTTAGATTCAAAACCACAACTAGGCTTCTGACATTGCCTGAGGGAATTAGGTACCTGTCTCCTACTGAAAGTCAATGTGCGGTGGGAAATGAATTGACTTTCAGGAGAAATTAGATGCTTTTGAAAAGCCTATTCGTATCTTTGTAAACAGAGGGCCATGTCCTTTGCAGAGATAAAAGAATGTAGCTCCTTTGACACCTACATATCCAGCAAAGCATCTGATGATACATAAATTTTACAAAACCTAAGACTAGGCAGAAAAACTTAAGAGCTACATTTACTTATATGATTGTATTTTGGTTAACATTAGATATTTCCTTTCAATGTGCAATAATTATATTGTACACTAATGATATTATTAAGGTGTGGCAGAACTATAAGTCCAGCTTGCAGGAAATCAGTCCATTAAGGACTTTCAGTTTCAGTCTGTCGGGCTTCAACTTGCTGTTTAACCCACTGATTTTAATGGTACTTCTGACCTGTTGAGTGCAGATTCAGCGCCTCAGTACATCTAAGATTTTCCCAAAACCATTTTTGCACTAAAAAGCCCACACACATTTCTCATTAGCCACCATGAAAATTCATAGCAGGCAGTGGGGAAACTCCGTAATTTTGAAAGCAGGTTTCTGTCTCATGGACTGAAATTCTAGTGCTAAGCAATATGGCACTAAAATTAAGATATTACACAGCTTTGAAAATAGATCCTTGCCTATTTGATGTTATTTCCTTTTACTCCTCATGACTACTTTAAAAAGCAATGCAAGAAATGCAATGTTGTTTGTATTTTTATTGTAACTTATTTTTCACACAGGATGAGCATTTGTCACTCCTATGCTAAATTCGGCTTTTTTGGCACACGTATGCTTATATCACCACGTATTTTTTGACTTTAATAACCAGATGCTACATTATGAACTGAGTTTTTTGGGATTTCTCTGTCCAATGCCTTTAGAGAAAACAACTGTAGTACTACCATTGGACTGGAGTCAGAAATCTCCCTTTCTGACCTGAAAAGTCTTCTTGTTTATCCCCAAATATTCTCTAAGAATTCTATGGGTCTCCTAGGTGAAGCTACCTCATTCAACATTCAGCATGGCTTCTAGAGGGGAAACTCAATGACAAGGTCAGAGGTCTTTTGAGGACATCATGATCCAAGATGACACTGTCACAGAACGTACTGGTCCTTTGTCTCTGGAATGTCAATTCACACCTGAACAGAGATGATTAGACAAAACCAGTGCACTTATTCCACCCTTTACTTTCTGATTTTACATGAAATCGGATGACAAAACCACCTCAGAAAGCCTTGCAACTGGCAGGCTCGGGCCATGAGGAAGCCAGGGCTTGAGAGAGCAGAAGGTCAGGTCTGATCAACAAAGGTAGAGCTAGTGTACACCAAAGATCTCATACAGCCTCGCCCAGTCTATGTGATCAAGACTACATATTAGTCCCTTGCTTTCATAACCACAGATGTTTTCAGATCTATTGAAAACAGCTGATAAAGATTCCTCTGTGGTGATGGGATGCTTGGTGTCACAAAGAATGGAAAGGAGCAATGTAACTGCCTCATGTCTTGGGAGCAGCTGAAACCACCTGAAGACCATCTTAATGAATGGCTTCTGCCATCAAGAAGAGCAATGAGGCTGGTGAATGGTCTAGAGAACAAGTCTTATGAGGAGCAGCTGAGGGAGCTGGGGCTGTTTAGTCTGGAGAAGAGGAGGCTGAGGGGGGACCTTATTGCTCTCTACAACTACCTGAATGGAGGTTGTAGTAGGGCAGGTGTTGATCTCTTCTCCCAAGTAACTAGTGATAGGACAAGAGGTAATGACCTCAGGTTGCATCAGGGGAGGTTTAGATTGGGTATTAGGAAAAATTTCTTTACTGAAAGAGTAGTCAAGCATTGGAGCAGGCTGCGCAGGGAAGTGGTTGAGTCACCATCCCTGGAGGTGTTAAAAAAATGTGTAGATGTGGCGCTTCGGGACATGATTTAGTAGGCATGGTGGTGTTGGGGTGACGGCTGGACCTGATGATCTTAGAGGTTTTTTCCAACCTTAGTCTTTTCAAGACTGTGGCTCTTCTGCCCAGGATGAGCGCCCTGTTTAAGCAATGGGTTAAGTCCTAAAATATTTCTGCTAGTTGGGAGCATGAGGAATACTTCTGTAACAATAAGATCTTAGAGTTACAGGCAGTAGTCAGAGACACTGCTGAATGAACTTGGAAAGAAGGCTTCAGAGCAATAGTTTTCTCTTTTTATATTGAAGCATTTTTATTCAGTGAGGTTGAAACAAAGAAGGTCTTGGGAGAAAAAAAAAGTGTAACAATGTCATGGATCTTGGGTACTATAATATTATCTAAAATAACTCAGTGGCAATTTTTGCTAATTCATAACCCCCCCCCCAAAAAAAAATGTCAGACTGCTTTTCTCACCAAAGTTAGGGTTTGGGAGCCAACTCAGATTTTACACGGATGCAAATATGAAGGGATACCAGAAGTTGGACTAATGGCTTCAGCTTGAAGCTCTACTTTTAACTAGGCACAGCAGGATTTTACTTTTAATCAGGGCATTTTAGCTGTAATATGTCAAAAGAGGTTGCAATTCTTTTCACTAGTTAAGTACATTTGTTTAATATCTGGGTTTACTTCATTATATGAAAGGATTCCAAGACGTATGTTTTTGTTTTCAAATTCAAATATTACTTAAAATGAGTATTTAAATGTCATTCTACAGTATTATGAACCTAAATAAAAGAACTTTTGGCTACAACGAAGAAAAAAGATATGATATTAATTCCTAATAAAAATTAAACTGAAGAGGCTATCTGCGTTGTTCTGAATGAGACAAATTAAGAACTGCATAATGGTGTTTTAAATTTCCTAAAATTGCAGTATTCTGCAAGGTTTTCCAGCTCTGAGAAAACACTTAATCCTGATGAAGGTACTATTCTTTTCAGGGGGAATTGAATCAGGTCCTCTGTGGCCAATTTTGCTTATTTACACTCTAATATACTATTTAGCTTTAATGCATTGCATGGTTAATGGAGAATAAGGAATTCAGCCCAATCTTCCTTAAATTCTTGCTAGACTTTATGTTAATTTAATCCCTTATTTCTCCAGTTACCTAATACAAAGGATGATTTCACTGTCATTAAAGATCACTTATTTTCCTGCTTTCATATTCTTCTCACTGTTATTATTCTTCTCACTGGTGTCTCCTTTCTAGTCGTAATGAAGACTCGGAGCATTTCATTGAGATAAATGAGGAGTTCAACATTTTCTATTTCCCTAATCAAGACCCTGTCATTATCATCACTGAAAGCCAGAAAAACAGGTGAAGAATGACAGAGTTACATGAAAGGTACAAAGACACTGCCAAAGTGATTTTGTGATCACAGTCACTTATAACAATATACTGAATGATGGCATGCCAATCTAATTGTGTACTAAAGCCTGTTGTGTAAACTCAGTTACTAGTTGCGTGACATAATGCTGACACTCAATTGCTTCAGTCACAATTGAGCAAAATACGAACAGAAATTTGGAAAAGTCTCTGACTGTTATTGTAGAATAATTCATACAATTCATCAGTACGGCAGTTTTCAATTTAATTTGACATTTTTGAAACAGAAAGCCACAGTGATTAAATTATAGGAGAAAAAGTAGCCTAGAAAAAAGAACACATTTTGCAAAAGGAGAGAAGGAAACAAAAGTAGGATAAATTTTTATTCTATCACTTTTGACAGTATCCTTTTCAAGGGAAGACTAAATTAGATTCTAAAGGCCAAATTCTCTTCTTATTCACATCACAATATCTCCACAATAGTCCTACCAACTTTCTTTGAATTACTCCAGACGTACACAAATCTTAATGGCAGCAAAAGATGGCTTTTCAAGCCTAGCTGTTGCACAATAGGAATATAATTTAAGAAGTGATATATAAAATAAAATGGTTTGTGTTTTTTTATTCCATTAAATTAGATCTGTAATATAACAGAGAAAGGCTAATTCCTCTTTTGGTCTCAGATAAGGTACTTTCAGAAAACAGGTATGATGGGAGTAAGACAGAAAGCCCAGAACAATCTTTGAATTAAGAATGTGTTCAGAAGACACACTTGGTTTCTTCCTGTAACAGAGATTTCTTATCCTGAAATCTGTATTTCACACAAATGGAGGAGAACAGGACATGGAAAATTGATCTGAAGGCTAAATTAAATTTCTCCTGCAGTGACCTGCTTGCGGAACAGAAGGAAGGGGAAGAAGGAAGGCTGAGACTGGTGCAATTCAAAGAGCAAAGACACTAAGTGACAGCCCCCAAAAAGCATCAGAGGTCTTCCAGCAGGAGATATGCCATTCACAGCCTTCCCACCTTCTGGCGACACTCTCTCCCTAACTATTTCCACCTGATTCACGTTGTTTCCATACTTGTTCAAATGGTTCACACTGTCTCACTGTTATTACTGTTATTGTTTTACCTATCCACACTTGTCTCTGCCAGTCTGTTATTCATAATTGCTAGGGCTCCAACCCCACCAGAAAATCCATTTTGCTTTGAATTAGAGCTCATTTGCCTCGGATAGCCATTAGCAGTTTCCGACAGCTGCTTCTGCATGATGGCCAGTGAGACTTTATTGGAGGCCAGGAAGTCTTTCATGGAGATCATCTCGCCTGACAGCCGGCGTCCGTCTGTGTCGCTGTCATTGACAACATCAGTCTCGATGGAGATGTTTCTCCGGCTGCGCACATTTCCCGGCATTACCACGTTCCTCCGTGAACGAAATAATTTTCTTTGGCATCTGTGGCAGCACCCGCAGTCCAGCTTCTTTAATATCCAGTTTATGGATTGTTTGATGACAATAGAGATCACATTAAATAAAGAATAGATGCAGCACACCCCCATGAGTATGAAGACAAAATTGCCAAAGCGGTAAAGGCCTTGGCTCTCATACTTTATGTTCTGGCTACTGACCAGATCACCGAAACCAATGGTGCTGAAGGCCACGAAGCAGAAATAAAGTGAGTCAAAGTAACTCCACCCTTCGATTGGTGTGTACATTGCAGAGGCACAGCAAGAAATGATGAGTGATGCTACACATAAAATCAGCATGACGTAGTACACGGAGGGCTTCCAGCCCGCCAGGCTGTCCACCTCAGAGGTCCCCGAGCCCCGCCGGCCGTTGTGAGGGAGGACCCCTTTCCTCTTCAGCTGTCTTTCGTGGCAGGACTTCATGACGTAGGCTATGACGGTGATCAAGCGCTCCAGGAACAGGTTAAAGAACAAAATAGTCCCTGCACATCCTATAAGGCCGTAAAAGATCAGAAAAATTTTGCCTCCAACAGTGGCTGGGGTGGTCATGCCAAACCCTGGAAGACAAAACAGAACAGCTGAATAAAATAAAATAAACCTGTAGTTATTTTGTCAGGAGTTTTGTGACAGGCCAGATCAATGAACTGGCAGCAAATCCCTGTGGTACAGCTCAGCTCTGGAAAAAAAGTGAGGACACTCCTCCTAGGTGTTACCCACTTGTGCTTGACCATGTCCCAGCAGTAAGGGGAAGGAAACTCATGCCAGCACTTCCTCCAGCACCAGAATGAAATAAAACACAGAAGAAAACACACTGCAAAGAAAAGAGAGTCTAGCAGAGGTCTGAATTTTGGTCTGGTTGCTAGGCTCGCTCCATCCCTCTTTGTGCCTTGGATCACTTCCAGGCTTCAGGGTTATCGCACCTGCTTCCTTCTCTCTGATGCTGTTCTGCACCATGGGTCTGACCCAGGGGTGGCTCTTGCCTTGCAGGAGTCCGTCCCCACCAGATCTTTGTAACCCAAGGTGAAATTTTTCTGAACTTCACTTAGCCAGCACCCATCACCCGGCCAGGGCAACCCGGCCGGAGCAGCCCAGACTGGGAGCGCACACCAGAGGAGGCAGCCCCTGACACAGGGTCAGTAGCCCCTCACGGGGTTCCCCAGCAGGCGTTAGAGCTGCCCTGCATCTGACCCTGGTGTCTGTAACCTGTTATTAGCCCTTTTTTTAGATCAGGATTGCTGAAGTTTTCCTATTTCTCTGTGTCCCACTCCACAACTCAAGTCTGTATGTGAGTCAATGGAAGTCTCCTCTGGTCTCATTCCCTGTTGTGGGACTTCTCAGGTCAGAGGTGCTTCAGTCTCCTCTCAGATCCCTTCCTTCCTAAGGCCTGCAAACAGTAAATTTGTTTTGGTTAGAACTATTGATAAGACACTCTCACTTTAATAAGATATTACTAAAGAACAAAAAGCACATCCAGAACATTGTTGAGCAAATTGGATAAATCATGATAAATAACTTTGCTGCTGTTTTATTAGGATTAATAAGAGACTACACAACTGATCAATTAAGCCAAAACAATCTTGCTAAGAGGAGAGAAAAATCATGTTGGACAAGAAGCACAGCTATTTGTTTTCCTCTCTTTGTAATTGTGAGATGTTAGTTATGAAATAAAGACATTAGGCTCTGGGAAATAAAGGAAATCATATTCAGTGTGATACGCTTGTGCTTGGAAGACAGACAACTGCAATGTGAAGAGACCCTGTTTCCAATGGTGCTGAGCTACACTCACCTTCCCTTCACTGGAAACCTGCTACCAGCACAGATTCCTCTCAAACACAGCCCCTGCCCCACACAGTTAAGCGACAGCCCTCACCTTCACCCCTCCGGCATGACCCCCTCTGGACAACAGCCCCAAGTGTGGGCTCTCGAGTGTCACTGCGTCTTCGCCTGCATCCACAGCCAAACCAGAGCATCCAGAGGATCTATACAAGGCTCAGGCCTCCTCGTCGAATTTCTGTGCTAGAGAGAGCTGGACTGCAGCTCTGTGAAGTTGGGAACAGCACAAGTGACAAACCACACGGACAAAACATTCTTCGTGACAAGAACTTCTTGCCATTGTTCCCCGTGGCACACAAATATATCCACTTGCTTTCTACCTTCCCCTGCTCCTCTATGACCTGATCCCCCTGTAATCCTAGTTTTGATGCTTATTTTCTCTGCAGTCTGGCTTATGTGCAAGTCATGACCTCCACCCTGTGGACAGACACGTAAAGACCGATGGACGAGAGGAACCTCTCTGCAGCTGGTGGGATCTGCCCCAAGCAGCCGGCAGGGAGGAAGGTGGAGGCTGCTGCATCCCTGGCCCATCCTGCTTGCTGAAGAACAGAAGCAGCTGCGGGCTGGGCAGAGACGGAAAGGTGGGGAGCCTCTGGCACAGGGTGAAGAGCATCAGGGACTAGCATGCATCCCCCACAGCATAAAGCAAATGCCCTGGCAAGAGCATGCAGTCGAGGTCACTCTTCCAGCATGGTATTACACCTTTGGGCTGCTTCCCACAGGCCCCTCTCGGGATCTTGCCGCTGGCATCACAGCCAGAGCCTGAGCTCCTCGGGTGCGTTTGTTTAGTCGACTGGATTTTGTCTCTGAGCTCGGTTCTGCGTGGGTAAAAACCCACGAGCAAAGGCTTTACAAAGGTACCTGAGCAGGCATGATGGGAAATGCCTGGTGAACTATAAATACCAAAAGATGCAGAACATTGACCCAGAGAAGTAGTGAGGCTCTGACCGTGACTCTGCACTTTGTCAGCTCCTCCTTTTCAGCAGGGGCACTGTTATGACCTTCTGGAGTAAATGTAATTTTTTTGCTCATTTTTCTGTTTACAAACCTCAATACGTAGCAATCAGTACTAACATTTCCAAAGAAGCACTAAAACGGAAAACCTAAAAGCAGTATAAAGGTATTCATTTAACAAGTTTTTTCTTCAAAGATCATTTGTCAAAACTGAGCTAGAAGCCTTTTGTTCCAGAAATAGTTTCAGCTCTTGAAATGCCTTGTATTTCCATGTATTGGGCCATGCTATGCCTGGTTAACTTTGACCATCACACTGTTACCCTCGGGATTAATTTGGGATGCTGTATTATAGCCTAGGACTTGTTTGACAGCAAGCATATTTTTCTCCAAATGGACTCTTGGAGTGTTAGAAATATTTACAAATCCAAGTAAATTTGGTGAATTGTTTCAGCTGAGAAACCAGGATGGCAAAATTGTAAAAGGCTGAAACAGTTGAAATGGAATTAAACATTCTCTTTGGGCATTTTTGCGATAAAACTTTTCATTTCAAAACATTAATCATCTTTTGGTTAAAAAAAATCAGTTGGAAGTAAAAATCTTTCATATTTTTAAAAGTTTCAGAGTTTTAAATAGTACACATTTCACTAATGATCAAATCAAACCTATTAAAATTCCATTATATTTTATCCTTCCGAAAGACCTAAAAAAAAAAAAATTCTCTTCCTACTCAACTTCAGGTTAAGGTTTTTTCTTGTTTTTCCTGTTGGCCACCAAACTAGAAATGCACTGCTCATTCATTGGTACTAAAAAATGAATTCTTTCAAAAACCTTTTTTCATACAACAGCCCTGCAAACACTAGCTGGAAGTAAATCGTTATGCTTGGTGAGATCTGCCCCTTTATTTTCCCCAGATTTTTGTAAGGAAAAGTGCGGTTCGTTCATCGACAAATAGGTATGGCAATAGGATTTGCTCTTGTTTTAGTAAAATTACTGATGATCTTGTGCTGTGCAAACACAGCAGATCTACAGAGAAGTCAATTCTTTCATGAGCTCAGTGAAAGATCTCACACTAAAACTCCCTTAAGGACACCAAAATAAGCCTGTCATCTGTGTGCTGGGGTCATACACTTTACTTGAGCATCAGAGGAGCTATGAGATGTTTTCTCTGAAAGCAAAGATAATGTCTAGCACAGCAATGTCTGTCCTGGAGACAGGTATCTCCATAAGTCCTGGAGGTATGGACGTATCTCGATATGCCCCCTCTCCATCCTGGACCTGGTCAGGACTTGCGGTGGTTCTTTAGCATGGAGAGATGTGAGCAAAGGCTGGTGCAGAGCCGAGTGACATCCCCACATGAAACCTGGGACATACAACTGGACCTGGCATCTGCAAAGTGCACCTGCGTTCCCCCACCAAGACACACCATTAGTGCCTCACCATGTATTTTCCGGGAGATTGATGAGACACTAGCAAAAGCAGTATTTATCCCCTCTCTTCTGCCTCAGATACTCTACATGGCAAGGGACTAAAAATCATTCATTCCCTACTTTGATAGTAAAACACATTTTCTTTCTTCCATTATAGAAAAGGAAAATGGAGTCTGGGGTGCCACTACAGCATTTAAAAACTGAAATATTGCAGCATTTAAACTTTTTTGCAAAAATGTAATGTGAAAAAATGCCTGGCAGGTCTCTCCATAGCAGCTGAGGGCTTCTCTGACGTGCGACATGAGATGCTGTCTACCTGGCAAGCTGAACCAGAGAAGAACAGGTCACAGGGCTTCTGAATTACTATTGACATGCTTGATTGAGGCATTTTTAATCCAAAATATTTAATTTTGCAGCTGAAATATGTCAGTTTGAAGTCTTGGCAGAATGGTAGGACACCTTTTGCTCTGCCTGGTGTCTTCCTCCAGTCCCTGCAGGGCCCCAGGAGAACCGCGCTTCCCCTGTTTCCTGTTGGGGTCCCCCAGCACTGGGCCAGCATCCCGCATTCCCATGCCTGTGACCTGTACAGGCCCCTGAGCTTCCCTCTCTTCGTAACAGAGAGTACAGCCTTACAAACAGCAGACTTTTCATTTCCAGTCCCTTAAAACGTTAACCAAAGGCAGAGTCCTTATAACTTCATTGATTCCTGCAGACTAGAGAAAAGACTTACCGGTTCATTTTTGCTGTCTTCTTGAGATAGCCAAGAGTGTCACAAGTATTACTCCACTGTAATTACAGCATCAGGTTTATTCACAAACTGGACCTCCATATCTTTCATAGCTGCGAGTCATGTTTATCAGAAAACCTAGCTCTTAGTGTCATCATTGTCAAATCAATCTAACAAATACATACTGTAATGTGTAATTAAGCCTTCCTAGTTGCTTGGCTTTTCTTGCAGCAAAAATGATGGGTTTAGAAGGAATTGTCATATTTTTGCTTTCCAGCTACTGCAGGAGGTGGTCATCCACATTGTACGTGCCAGCTGAGGTGTGTCAGCTGCCCTGGGATTAGAGACTTCGGGTGAGCAGGACCAAGGTGCAAGGACGCAGAATCTCCATACTGGGTCAGACATCTTTGACAGTGAAAGCCATAAGAATGTGTGACCAGGGAAGAAAACATGAACAGAGTGATCTTTCCCTTGGATATCCTCCCAGCTGTAGAAATCAGTGGTTTAGAGGCTTTGAGGAAATCACTTTTAACAATTCGATCATCAATCTTGTCAAATCATTTTTCAAATAATTTATACTGTTGGTCTCCACCAAACCTGAGGAAGTAAGTTCCCCAATTTAATTACGCTTTGTGGAAAAGAAGTCTTTGTCTAACCTGCTGCCTGACAATTCCTTTTTAGGCTTCCCACTTTTTGCAGTTAGCTGTAGTGACCATCACTCTCCACGCAGATTGTGCCTTCATCTTCCCCCTTCTGATTTTACAGACTTCTATTATCTCCTTCTTTCTCATTTCTTCCACAGTCTGAGGTGGTCTGTAACATTTAGTCTCTAGTTTTCAGTCTGCTAAGACATACTTCTACCCAGCCCTGTTACCTTTCCTGTTTCTTTTCTACGTTAACAGAGTCTTTCAAAGATAAAGGAGCAGGACCAGACCTATATCCAGTATTTGTAATGCAAAAGTACTTTGAATTGATGCAGGGCATACTGCTGTGTTGTGCTCTCTTTCTCATAGGAATTCCTGTTTGCCTTTTTAATTGCTATTGACCACTGAACTGATATTTTCAGCAACCTATCCACAGAGGGTCTTAGCTCCATTGCTCAACAAATGATGGCTGTCTTGGAGCTCTTCAATGTCTGGCTGTAATTACATCTATCTTTATCCATGTGTGTTACTTTGCATTTGTCACCACTGAATTTCATCTGTTTTTTTTACTTAGTTATTCACTAATGCGAGATTCTTCTCCAGTTCATTACAGTCAGGATTATAGTTGACTATCCTGAATACTTGTCTGTCCTAAGGAAAAGTTGTTATCTATTTATTTACCTCTTTTCTGACATTGTTTGTGACTGTTGAAATGTGCAGGTGTCAGCAAAGAGCCTCAGAGATCCTCTTGTTAATGTGCTTCCATTTTGAAAACTGAATATCGATACCTAGACTTTTCTTCCATTCTTTTTAAACAGTTACTTACCAATGACAGAACTCGGCTTTTCATCCCATTAGAGTTTCATTACTTTAGAGGCTTTGATGAGGACATTTGTGAAAAAGATTTTTGAATGTCCGGGTACACTGTTATTTTTGTGTGACATGGCTTCCCCCTGCAAAAGCTGTATCAGCTTTTTAAACATCTCAAATAATTATATCCTTGTTTACACTTTCCTAATATGCCTCTATGGAAGACAGACTTACTGGCCTACGGTTTCCAGGAACACTTTTGCCACTTTTTCTACAAATTGTCTTGTATTTGCTATCATTTCTTCTCCGTGCACCAAAAACTGATTTTAGGCTACAAACCACACTTAGTTAAGCAGCAGTTTTGTGTTGGAGTTCTTTTATAAGTCTTGCATGAAAAACTTCAGTCCTAGCACTTTGAAAGAGATTACTCAAACAGGAGAAGTAGAGGAGAAACCAACCGTCAAATATACAGAAGGGGAATGACTTAGTGAGCAGTCAGAGCAGCAGTCTGATCCATGCAGCGTAACAGTGAAAGAGCAAGCAGTTAAACCGGCAGACTGGGAAGCAAATACAGAATGAAATTATGAACTCATATAAAAGAGGAAATTTAAGCAGTGGCTGACACTTTGAGATTATTTGAAAATACAAGATTGCTTCTTGTGACAAAGGAATAAAAACAGGAAACAACTTCAGGGAAAAAAATGTTAGTGGTAATTTTTTATGGTATGAGAGTATGCTGATGAAATTTAGTGAACTTTATTTGACAACTTAGGTGACATTTCTTGAAAAATAGTTATTTCAAGCAGAATCAATATTATAGGTAATCAAGTGGGAATCAGATCATTTTGAGTTCAGAATATTGCATGTTTTTAAGGTACTGAAAAGTGTTTCAACTGATTTGTTAGACACGTCTGTGGATATGGCACTACATTATCAGTATTGATAAACATGCATGACAAACCCTAACTTTACCAGCCCAGCAATGAAGAAGGCCTCCGTAGTAAAAATTTCAGATTTCTATTCTGAAATCAGTATGATACTGACTTGCCTGTGTCCTATGATCCATTGATTACTACAACCTGGTATTATCTTTCCTAATATTCAGCTGAACTGAGCAACTACATCCCTTGTAGTTTCAATTCTCCCCCAGGTATTGTGTGGTTTCTTCCACATGCTGCTTAAGCAAGGATTCAGATTTGTTTGCTGAATATTCATACTAATTCTGAATTTGCATGTAGCACAGCTACATTTTCAGAAGTTGGAAGGAATTTAAACTCCAAGGAGAGTCAGTAAAAGTTTTCTAAAGCACTGCACACGTCCTACACAAAACAATTTTGTCTTGGCAGCAAAACTTCTATCTGGCAGATTGGTACTGCAAAGTGCTCTAAAATCCAGCTGTATGTTCAAGTTATATTGTATGTATATTCCAAAGGGATATAGGTTACCTATACAAAAGAACACTTAAAAAGTGTAAACACATTGATAGTATAACATAGTCATGCTTCATGATTTCCTGAAGGAAGTACTGAGTATGAGCAAAGCAAAGGAAGCAGCTGTAATTCTTATCGATACTCAGTTTGCTAAGAAGGACTGAGGTCCAACAGGATGTCATCCTAAAGCAGAATCCTCCGACGGAAGAGAAATATTGACTAACATTAAGCAAATATTGATCTCAATCTAACAGTAGCATGTTTATATTGAAATCTAACAAGGGGAAACAGGCATCAACTTTCTATAATTAATCAACTCTACAATTTTCTATGATTAATCAATCCTACAACTGTCTGCAATTAATCAACTCTACAAAAAAACATCTAGTTTCTCTGATTTCTTTCCTCGGTACTCTGATGTATCAGCCTCTGAAAGTCAAGAAAAGCTGAATTAAAACAAGCACCAGCCTGCAAAAGCCAGAGCCCTGGGACAAAGCTGTGCAGCTGTCCCACCCAGCGGTTCTGGCTCTGCCGGGGTCCCCCCAGCCCATCACATCCCGTTCCCCAGACACAGCCCAGGGGACTCGTGCCACCCACATCCTGGCATGTCCCACACACAGCACACAGCCTCAGGAAATCCAGCTGCCTACTCCAGGCCAATATTAGGTCATTTCATCTTTTCTCTTGTAAACTACTCCAGTGCTGCCAGTTACTGTAAGTGTTTCCTCTGGTTCATTACTCACACTTCTCTCCCTCTGGTTGGTGGTACATGGTTCGGCATGTGTTTTAATTCTGGATGTCCTGACATTCACCGGTTACATTAATTAAACCTTCAGTTTTCATTTCCTGGTACATTTGACGCCATGAAAGACTGTGAGAAACAGTTCATCAACCCTAATCCCTCATGAATGAAGCCTGGGGCACTGAATATTACATATGTGTAGGAAGACAAGGACCAGACCTACAGATTTTACAGTTAATTTTGAATCATGAGATTGGATCTTTCTGTTGTTCTGCAAAATATCTCTTTCCTGAGAGGTTTCATTTCCTTTTTGAATGTGTGTAGTTTGCTGCTCCTGCCTTTCCCACAAAGAGGAAGTGGGTAGAAAGAGGGGGTAACAATATAGCAACAATAATGAATCATTGTGATGCTAGAAATACAAATAGCATTGCGAAACAGCTTTCCAGTTTAGCCTACGATCAGAGCTCTTTGTCTGTGATGGTGTGGCTATATTCCTATTGCATTTTCTGTTTATTTGATTAACTTCTTTCCTTGTCTTTCTTTATCAGTTCTACTTTGGTCATGACTCACTGGGGACATGATGTATTTCACCAGTGGAACAGTCACTGCAAAATGATTGAGGATTGTGACAAGTGTAAACCAAGCTAAAGAAGACCAAGACTAAACGGCAGTGGAAAGATCACAAGAAAAATAGTAATTAGGAAAAAGAAACATAGCAAGTCTGAGATACCTGTAAAGATGCTGACCCTCCTTCCCTCGGACACATTCTGCACTGAGCTCTCTATGTGAGGACACTTTGTGCATGATTTGAAAAAGACAGGAAGAAGAAATGACTCTAAAGAGCAGCTGTACTTCAAACACTTTACTGAGATAATGTCCTGTACTGTGCACTGTTCCTACAGCACGCAGACACTAATAATTTGGCAAAATTCACTTCTGCCATGATAGCCTATTCTGGTGCTATCAGAGCACAAGAAGTAGTTCTAGGAAAGCTCCACATCTGCTGGAGTAATTGTCACCTGCAGGAACTCTTGTAGAAAGAGCTAAAGCAGTCTCAAATGATGTTACATCACCCCCCTTAAGACACACTATGCCATCAAGCTTATGACAGAGTGCTGTTCTGGAAAGGAATGGGGACAATAAGTCCTTCCCAGGAGGAGAAGAAAAAGACACATTTCTGTGAAGACTTCCACTGTGTGAGAGGAGAGGTCCGTGGAAGCAGGCACAGTGCTGTCACAGCTACCTGACAGCAGTAAACTTGGACTCGTGTTCGAGGTCTGATATGAAAAAAAATGTCTAGTGTGGTTCATTTTGCTAAGCGTATGCAGAAAATCACACACACACTTGCACACCCCCTGCTCTGTGATCTCCCATCAGTGGAAGCCTGGCATCTGAACTGTGTGGCTGTCCGGTGAGACATACTTACGTCCACACACATTGTCAGAACCATTGATTTTAACATCTTGACCCTCTCTCTGACTACGAGGGGAGAATGAGTTAGCTGCATCCTGAAACTCTCCTTTATTGCAACAATTCTTTAACAAAATAATATTTTACCGGGGACAGCCTGGTATATGGTAGCATTTAGTTCACTGGCAATGCTATTTTCTCGTGCAGATGGCTACGTGGTGGAGCAGGGCTCAGCCTCCCAGAAGGCAGGGGATGTACGGCTATAACAGCGGTCCTTTGTGCCATACGCTCTTCTGTTTTCAGGTCCACCTGCCCACATGAGCTCTGCAGCTCCCGCCCAGGCCATCCTGAGCATGCTGTGGAGCTGTAAAAGCTGGAAATGTCTCCAGGGCTATTAGAGCTGAGTCATATCTGCAGATATACTGCCACGCCGAGTGACCAGCTGCTTGGTGACCTGGGACCCGGCCTTGAGTGCCGTTGCTGCTGCCTCCTTCTGCACCCACCCACACCCACAACGTCGTGCTCAGGCAGGCTGAGAGAGATGTAACCTACTGCAGAACTCCCAGCAGGGTGAAGTCCATTCCTAAAGGGCAATATTGATGTTGAAACTAATGATATAAGATGTTTTGATGAAACAATAAATACAGTTACCCAAGTACAATCTACATTTTCTGATATATACTGAGATTTTTTTTCCCTTTCTAAATTTTTTTTGAGATTTCTCAAACCTGGCAGACAGCACTCTCGCCACTGTTTCACTGAGGCTGAAGAACAGGAGGGAGATGCTGCTTCGAGGACGGCACGAGTCCCCTGCTCAGTCCACACCACTGTGGGGATATAAAAGACTTGGGTGAGAGATCGTGCATAACTTTCCTTTGCGAAAAGCCTGCTGAGAACCCAGTCTTGTAACACAGATGTAGGTTAGTGTCATGTGAGTGTGTGAATGGGACTTGGAGGGTAGAAATGGTAAAATCTTGGGGCTTTCACAGATTTGGTTTTGGAGAGTGTAAGCAAAGCTGGTTTTGTGCTAGTGTATGTGAGGCAGTGTCTGTATATAACACAGCAAAGTTCAGGTCACAGTGAGTCACTGTTAAAACTAGCCTGGAGAGCTGGATAGCTGTTACTGCCCTTCTCTCATTTCAGGTAGATAAACTGCATGTTCTACCTTGAACAGAAACCTAGCTTAAGAAAAACTCTCAATGTTAAGAAATCTAAAAGGCTTAAATAAAAAATGCCAAAGGGACAACACTGGATGAAAAATATAATAAAAATTCAATTTTAACAGACAACATCTTTATGGGTCTATTGATACATATGTTACAAAGTCTGCGTAGGCCTTAAAAAATACATAACTCTTCATGAGAGAAAGCCTCAGTAACTTTCATTACTGTAAGTTTTTTGTATAAGAAAATTTATGGGAACCCTGACATTCTGCTTTCTATAATTAAGGTTATATTTTATTTAAGGTTCGTTCGAGGTCTTGTGTAAGAAATGTATACAGCCTTGTTACAGCACCTGTGCTATCATAAATTCAACACATAAATATTTTACACTTACTTTCTGGTTTCCCTTTAGAATTGTTATGTAGTTTTTGAAGCCTGAGGTGCTATGCCTGGTGCCTTTCCATCATCCCTAGACACCTTTTGTGTTACTACAGGGATAGAACAGGGTTCGGTTTTGAAAACACCTTATTATTTTCAAACATTTTTGTAACTTGTCGAGCAGTCATTTAAAGTTTTGTGCAGTTTTCATTTATTCTTAAATCATAGAAACATTTATCTTTGCCTAAATAACCTAAATTTTATTAACACATTTGTATTTAATACTTAATTAAATATTAATTTTAATATATGATATCAAAAGGTACTCAAGCCCTAAATATGGGTGCAACACTGCATCTGGTCCAGTCTGACCACCCACCAAAGCCAGCCATCAACAGTTTGGCAGGCTCTAAAAGGCAAAACAATACCAGTAACTGTGCTGGGGCTGTAAGAGCACTCGAGTGCTCGGTTACATCTATACTACGTAAGACTTCAGGCCCTGCAGCTGTCTGCAAACGCACTGCAGACACCAGCTCCCCCCCCTTCTCCAAAGATGAGACTGGCCCTGATGGTGACACCAAGCCCAGCGTCGGGGGGCTTGGAGCCCTCGTTGGGTGCAAACCTGCATGTGCGTGGCCCCAAGATGACCTGAAACCCTGTGCCAAAGTGTGCTGAGCAGCTGATACCTTGGTATGGGCACCGCATTAATGACGAGTGTTAGTTCTGTGGACAAGCAGCATCAACTGCAGTTGAGCAAGTGAAGCTGTTAGCGCTCCTGCTGCCCCGACTCAGGCCTCTGGCAGAGGCTGCAGCCCTAAAGCCACTGTCTGTGCCTACTGGGAATCAGCTTTTTGCTATTTTTTTCTGGAGAAGAAAAAGCCCTGTGTTTTATAATAAAAAAACACAGTTCTATTTGATGCCCTAATAAAAGAAGGATGCTAAAACAGTAGTGTTTCTCTTGTTTGAAGTAAATAAATTAAAAAAAATCGAATTGCTGTGTGCTGGAGGGATGCCCAGCCTATGCCTTGAGGGGAGGGTGCGCCTGTTCGTCCAGCCCGATGGCACCAAACCCAGGGGACTCATCTGACCCTGCCACTAACCCGACGCATCACAGAAGTCCTCTGCCCGGGGTGGACGCCAACACACCTTGCAGAGGTTGGCAAAGCTGTGGTCAATAGGTGTGACTCAAGTTCAAACTACAGCAGTGTTAGACCCCCCCCCGTGGGTCAGCAGATTATTCAACATTAATTGGTTTTGCTTAAAATTATAATAGCCGCAATATCCTAAACTCCAAGCTCTACACAAATTTATCAAAGGAACAATAAGGGAATATGGTAGAACAAATCGTTCCTTTCCATAGCTAAAAACTGCCATGGCTGAGGAACCAGTTTATATAATACAGTAAAATATAGCAGTATCACCAGTTCCATTCCTGTTAAAAAAAACCATAAAATAAAAAGAAATCAAAATTTTATTCACAACAGAAATATTTTAACTTTGAAAGCCAAAGGTATATGTTTTTGTATTTAAGGTCATCCAGAAATGCAATAACAGTCTGATTTGAGATATATGTTCAGTTAAGATTTAGTACCAAAAGAAGTCCCAATAAAGACATATTTATAGGAAAAAATGCTTTTAAATATTGGCCTTCTCTTAGTGATCCAAGAAGAGTATGTTCAGAAGACAGGTATATACTGTATACACTGTATATATGAAGTGTCTGTGGTGTGTTGAGGAATCAAAACCACACCTAAAGCTCTTGAAGTGTGACTGAAACAGGGATTAAGAAATATTTCTTTGTCTCATTTCCTTACAGTTGAAGGAGCTTAAGAGAACATGAATGGATTCATATAAATGCAAAACTGAAAATCATATATAATTCTATCTGTTTCAGATAAGCATGTGTATATATGATGAATACATATGCATGTATATAAATCTTTTTTTCTGTGGAGCAGTCTACCTTACTAACAATAAGCAGTAACTTCAAGCCACAGTTCATCTTGGCAGGATAATACTTCATCTGAATTGTGAATGTAATTAACACTGTTTCAAGGGTTTCTTTTCAGTCAGTCAGTCTGTGTAAACTTAGTAACTTCAGCTATTAAGGAATAGGAACATAATGTTGTGTACTAATTAAGCTATAGGTTCATCTACTCTAAAATTTTGCTTTAAAAAAATCTGCCTGCATTTTAAGAGTTTGCAAAGGTTAGTTTAAATGTTCTTATTGTGAATTGTATTCTTGGCATACACAGCTTTCCTCTGGAGTAAAGCTCTAGTGTTTCTTCTCATTTAGGGGTAAAACTATGGGAAGTAAGGCAGGTTTTTTGGTTTCCCCCAGTGGAAAATAACATGAGAAAATGTGGTGCCTGTATGCTTTTGGTAACATGAGCCTGGGGAAACACTGTTAGTGGCATTTTAGTGAAGGGGATTTTGTACAATTAAAGCTCTTCCTTTGATTTAAATACCAACACAATCAGAGCACTTTCATGCAACAGTGTCACTTGTGGTTCAACTAAAGCAGAAAGACCTCAGCTATGAGTGTTCAGCTCAAACAAGTAAAGATAAAGAATATCCAGCATTACCAGCTGGAAGGAAGCCAGACACAGAGAAGGAAAACTAATTTGTGGTAACATGAAGAAATAGTACATGTTCATGTGTGTTTGTGTGCAATTACATTTTCCTAACCAATTTCAAGCCTCATCCTGATAGCAGAGAGGAAGGTTGGGAGCCATCGCTACCAGAATCACCACGTGCCAAGGGCCTCCACGTTGCTACCTCCAAGGAACAGAAAACTTCTCCCAGAAAATTAGGTTAGCCTGATGCTTGGATACATCAAACTGAAGGACAGATCAAAGGAGCATAGCATAAAAGACAGCACAAACACTGCTTTAGTTCCTTGGAGACTGACTGACAGCCCCAAAAAGTTAAGAATAAAGACAAAAACTTCATGGTTCCCAAAAAGGTGCTGCAGGGACTGCAAATGCAAAGCAAGGACCATGAGCTCACACCATATAGAAAAGGCTGTTGGTATAGTATGTAGTAAGGTTTTTGAAATATTCTGCATAAAAGAGGAAGCAGATATTAATATTGTGATTAAAATCACAAAAACTGGTAGACAATGCTGATGGCAAACATCAGAGATTTCAGTGAATATCACTGGAGAACTGACAATTCTGTGAGTGCTTGCGATGAGCATATGATGGCGAACTTGATCACCTGCTTCATCAACTACAAATTTCTTATCCATTAATCTATGTCTCAAAAGCCAGGAGTTATGAAGAGGGCAAAGGCTATTTCTCACCCTTTTTGACATTTTGAAAGCAAAAACTTATGCCTGGGGGGAGCTGATAGATGGGCACTTAGGAATAAAACCTAAGTTTGTGAGGTAATCATAGAATCACAGAATGGTTTGGGTGTGAAGGGACCTTTAAATATCATCTCATCCAATCCCCCTGACAGGGGCATGCACATCTTTCACTAGATCAGGTTGCTCAACCTGAGTCATGTCAGGCTATGCCAAAGAATACGTCACCTACAAAGAAGTATTATTGCCATCAGATGCAAAAATGTAAATGTAAGTTTAGGACATCATAGAGAAGGAAAAAAAAATCAAAGAAATGTGACAGCAATAGAGAGCACAGTGAGTTTTGGCTTGAAGAAAAGAGTAAGTCATTGCTGAAACAGTGTGCTGGCTTCTATCTGCACGACAAGGCGTATAGCTTTGTTTTCAAAATGTCTGGCTTTCTCAAAAGGCAAAGACTTGCTAAGCCCCTGGCTCATGGATATCCTAAATGTAATGCCCGTGTCCCTTCCTGTGACGCCAGAGGTGGTGTCTTTTAGTGACAGGTCTAGTGGCATATGTCTGTAAAACAAGCCTAAGTCCAGTGATCCAGCCTATTCATATGATTTTACAGGTCCAGACATTTATATGTGAAAGGACTTGTATGTAAAATAGGAGAGGGAGGTTCACACTGCACTACTCCAAGTCCTCCATAGCAACTTTGGCTTGCAGTCAAAGTATTGTGCAAACGTTAAACATAACCCAACACAATACCTACTGCAAGGACTGATTCTCTTCTAAACTATTTGGAGGATGACCAATCCTGCTCTCTGTGCTCAGGCATACTCAAAATCTCCGCATCAGCAAACAATTAAACCCACGCAAACAATTAAACGACAAGCATGCAGAGAAGGGAAGAATTGAATAAGATTATAACAAGATATTGAAGAGGGGTCAAAAGCTACAAAGCTGGGCGTTCTGTGATATAACTGGACAAGTTAAGGACATCCCAAAGTGAGAGGATGGCTGAGGTTGGAAGGGGCCTCTGGCGACGGGCCAGTCCAGCCCCCTGCTCAGAGCAGGGTCTCCCACGCACAGCAGCTGTCCAGTCAGATGGGGATTCATCTGGAGGATAAAAGGGATGCCAGGCTTTCCAGTCAGATATTTATAGATTTGTGGAAATAAAATCATACTTCAATGATGTCTGGAAAGAGAGACATTCATACATGCAAAGATAAAATTGAAGTGAATAATTTCAGAAATTGTGAAACTGTTTCTGACCCACAGAAACTCTTTATTTGGTTTCTCTCTGCTTTACGAGGTTTGTCTTTGCAAGTTAGTCAACTGAATTAACAGCTTTTGTTTGTGAGCAAACACTGTGTTAGCTGTTTCAGAGGGGCTCTCACATCTGCCCACAGGTATCTGCAGCTACCTGGCCCAACAAAGGAGACTCCTACCAGAGCTCGATATGTGTGAGCCTCCTGGAGAAGTGAGCTCCTCTCTGTACAATTACCTGAACAGATGACAACCATTGAGTTGAAACGATAAGGCTGACAAATGTAAGAGAGAAAACTTCAGGAGGAAATGCCTCGCTGAACTTTAAAGAGATTACATGGGCTTTGGAGTGCAACATATGAACTCACTTTCTTAAAATCTGAACAATCTCACCAAGGGCTATGCCCTGGCCTTTGCGCTAAGAAACAGTCACTTAAGAAAGGCTCATCATTCAAACATTGGTGTTAAATGAAGGAAAGATATTTTCAAAAGTACAAAGAGAAATTTATCACGAGAATCATTCTAGAGATTTCACATTATTTTGGAAGATAGCTTTTCCCAGCCTTTAAGAAGCTCTTAAGCCTGAAAGCAGAGAGATTTGGTTGTTGGCAGCTTGTGTACAACACCTTGCTTTGTAAATACCTTTTTCACAGATATGTCATGGTTTACTTGATACTGTTAATGCTGATCAGTTAAATAGCTACGTTTAATGAAAATTATTTTTCACATTCTGCATATGAAAATGGTGAAGCTTAGAAAGATCTTACTACATATGTTTACCCCAGGAACTGAAGTGTCACCTATTTAATTCATGATGTATTCTGCCAGGGGAAGAAGAAATGCACGAATAACTCCATACACAATATACTTGGTTCCCTTTATAACTCTTGAAAAAACAACAAAGTAAACTCCTGGCTCTTTATAGAAGTTTTGAAGATGTCACCTGTGCTAGTAACAGGTTTAAATGCTTCAACCCTCATCATTCACAGTGCTTATTCCCCAGCTGAACAACACATTTTACTTTGGAAAAGAAGTATATAACTAAATAATATGATTTCTCAGAACTGTAAGTGACCAGTCCAGTGGCTAACTGTGTGAAAATAAATCTGCAAGTTTTGAGGCCATTAATCAAGTCCTTTCTATGCTAAAATGACCTTGTGCAGTCTTTTGCCTCCCTACAACGGCTTCCTGGAAGCCATGTCCAAACCAGTTTGCCATACATGAAAAGGAAACAGTGCTTTGATACAGCATATAATGCACATGCTGAAGAATAGGTGCAAAAGCCTGTGTCACAAAGGAATCTCTTTCAAAATAAAAAGCCTGTCAGTGAAGTAGTTGAAGAGAAGGAGTTTATCAGACTTCCATTAGAGGCTCATTTTCTTCTGAAAACAAGGCTTGTGAACTACAGAGAAAAAAAAAATGTGGGTTTTTTTCACCCAGCCAGGAGCTGAAGAAATTAATGGTTTCAAAGTCACAGCAACTTTCTTAACAGGTAGAGAAATAAGTGACATTCTCCAAAAGACAGTTTTAAATGAATGGGAAAAGATTAAGCTTTTATGTTGTTGTTTTCAAAAAATTCTCAACACATATGATGCAGAATGATGTAGACAGACAAAAATTAACCCTGTTGCAACAGAAGAGGCAACCTACAACTGCCGAACTCCCACAAGTGCAAAATAAGAAAAAAACCCCCAAAAACCCCAAACTAGACCAGGCTGTTGTTAGGCATATATTATGTTTCACATCTGTACTAACATTAAAATACTGAACAACCAAATTAGCTGGTGCAGTACAAAAATATTTTGTGAAATAACAAAAGGGAGTTGTAGACCAAAAATTGGTTAGTAATTATTCCAATGCACTCAGCTTCATCGAGGCTGTTATAGCTCCTGGGGTGCCAATACTTTAATGAAAACTACGGCTGACCTAGTGACACCATATTTTGCTGCGTGCTGAGTGTTTCTGTCTGCCAGGATCTCTGGCAACACCTGAAAATCAGTGACAATGACATTCTTTACCAGATGCATGTCTAGGCTTGCTAAAGCATGTTTTTAGATAATCTTGACGTGCTTATGGCTTTATGATTTATCTTTTACAAAATGCATCACTAAAAGACCTCTTTAACAGAAGCACCAGAATAACAAGCTTTAAGTATATCCAAATAATAAATCCTTCTGGCTGAGGTAAGAAAAAAAGCATGCAATGCTGTCCATGAGTAACAGGTGTTCTAAATATCCAATGCAAAACATAACATAAAATTCACTCTTATTTGAACATCTAATCACAATTCTGGAACAGTATATACAGCTCAGGGAAGGAGGGATGAAGATGTCCTGATGAGTAAACAGCAAACTAAACCCCATCCATCTCTGTGAAGGTGCACTGACAGATGAGTTCAAGAACATTAGGACATCCTGCCACCCCAAAGATATTTTCTTTTGTGTAAGATCTGTTAATCGCCTGTGTAACAGCAATGGTAAGGTGTCATCAGACAGAAGATCTGAAAACCTGCAGATAACCATTGGCTAGCAAAGGCAGCTGTTTCACATGCATGTTATAGCTGATTCATAGAATCATAGAATGGTTTCAGCTGGAAATGACCTTAAAGATCACCTGGTTCCAACCCCCCTGCCGTGGGCAGGGACACCTTCCACTAGACCAGGTTGTTCAAAGCCCCGTCCAACCTGGCCTTGAACACTGCCAGGGAGGGGCATCCACAGCTTCTCTGGGCAACCTGTGCCCGTGCCTCATCACCCTCACAGTAAAGAATTCCTTCCTTATATCTAACCTAAATCTACCCTCTTTTAGTTTAAAGCCATTACCCCTTGTCCTATCACTCCATGCACTTGTAAAAATTCCCTCTCCAGCTTTCCTGCAGGCCTCCCCCTGGAAGCCTGCAATGACGTCTGCCTGGAGCCTTTTCTTCATGTTCATGAAGATTCATGTTCTCTTCCTTGTATCTTCTGACCTCATATTGCAGTTTTGAATATCAGGATCTTTTCAACATCCACTTACAAGACTCAAAACTGACAGCACAATGTTTAAAGCTGAAGATGTTTTAGCACACTTTCTACTGAAGATGTAACTCTCAAAAACCTAGCTTAGAGACCGACCTCAAGAATTGTACTGCTGGAAACTTGTCCAGCTGCTTGAACATCTGCATGCCATTAGCGTATGACCCATGCAGTATTTATCAGTGAGGAAGGCCTAGCAACACCTTCACCTCCTTCCCAAATCCTGGTGTGGGTGCAGCCTGTAGTTTACCATCTTTGGTTAGATCTTCACTGACTGAACAGATGAACTTACTGAAAGTCCTGCTAATTTCCACTTTCTGGAATTTAGTAAACTTGGCTTGAAAAAGACCTAGTTGTTTCTCAGGTAACTCAAAAACTCTATTTTTTCACTCTGGCAATGAGTTTTACTTGCTTCTTAAATTCTGTTCCCTATTGTCCATTTCTGCTGTTTTGTGCCACCAGATACATTTGTAAAATAAACAAACAGAAAATTGTTAGGTGAAGTACTGATGCTGAAGGTAAGCATCAGTCTTTGCATGAGTGGTAGTGGCCCCAGAAAATTTCAGAAAAGTAGTGGCAATCTTCCATTTAAAACTATATAATTTATGCAACTCCTAGGAACAAAGATGTCAAACAGCATTCCTGATCAGCCTCTGTAATGTTAGGAGGGAAATTAGCTACTAGTACTTGATGATGGTCTGCCAGTTCCAGTTTGGAACTGGCACATCCTTTATAGTCACAGGGCAAAACCACCTGGGTGCTGAAGGGTTTTCTTTTATCCAGGAAGTTCCCTCTTTTGTCCAGGCATCCTCTTGGACTTTCCTTAATGGCAGATATGACAGGTTAAAGAATTCAGAAAATCTGCGGTGTCAGCATTCTCTCAGCCCAGATCCTTCATGTTGGTCAAAAAAGATTGAGCTAAGTGACACACTATATCCTTGGGTATTTTGGAGATGCTGGTCTTTACATGGTTGCCACTCTCGAAAGAGCTATAACATGGAAAGGAGGCATTGAATATTCCCACCAAACGCACTGGTTCCAGGCAGCACGGGTGGAGGATGTGTCCAGCCTCTACTTTGCAACAGGTCTCCACTTTTAGGATCTGGAGTCTCTGGGTTTTAAAATCCTAGTGCACTGCAGCAGCTTTGCTAAAGCAAACTGAGATGTGTCTGTTCTGGTCTTTTCTGAATGATGATCGTGTCAGGGTCATGTTTACTTACAGATGCAACGCAGTTTGCCATAAGAATTTGCATGCAGTCTGGTAATGTATTTATTATTTAGTCTTTAGGTGGGAAGGCAATGCAGTAGGATACAAAAAAAAATCCTCTGTAACTGGTTGTTACTTGATTATGTACAAAAACAACCAGTTTCAATCTGTATTCATTTTTACTGAAGACATTGGATAATCCCAATGAATAAAATCAATGGATAATACTAAACTATTCGCTAATAATCCACTGTATAAGAAGCACCACAGGACTGAAGTCTAACCTTATGATCTCTGGATTTTCTTTCATAAATATCATAATGCAGAGTTGAAAGGCTTCCCCACAACTGTTGTATCTACTGGATCATCCAAAGTAATTAATTAAGAAGCATTTTTTTTCTCAGCTGGAACATTTTAATCCTTGTCATTTTTGGGGCTAAGTAATTCTTCAGTCAGAAACAAGATCTGTTTTATAATCATTATACCTGCATTCAGGTCTTAATCTCTTGGTTAAGATATCGTTCATGATGAACAGTTCAGCAGTAAACATCTGTCCACAACTTTTTCAAAGACGCCTTTGATTGATTATAGGAAGAAGACTCAAATGATCTGCCTTTGAAAATGGGTTACAGACAGGGCAAAGTGTCCTCTTAGACTCTTTCCATGCTCTCAGAAAATGTGTAGGGAAATGTCAGTACATAAGCGACAGGCAGCTGACAAATTTTGTGCTAAAAGTCTTCATACTCCAGCAAAATGCTTCTTAGCAAATGCTGCTGTGGATCAGAAAATGCTTCCATGTCCTAGATGGTGGTGAATGGAGTTAAATTCAGCTGGCAGCAAGTCACGAGTGGTGTTCCCCAGGACTCAGTTTTGGGTCCAGTCTTGTTTAACATCTTTATCAATGATCTGGATGAGGGGATTGAGTGCTCCCTCAGTAAGTTTGCAGATGACACCAAGTTGGGTGGGAGTGTCAATCTGCTCGAGGGCAGGAAGGCTCTGCAGAGGGATCTAGACAGACTGGATCAATGGGCCGAGGCCAACTGTATGAGTTTCAACAAGGCCAAGTGCCGGGTCCTGCACTTTGGTCACAACAACCCCATGCAACGCTACAGGCTTGGGGAGGAGTGGCTGGAAAGCTGCTTGGCAGAAAAGGATCTTGGGGTGTGGGTCGACAGCTGGCTGAACATGAGCCAGCAGTGTGCCCAGGTGGCCAAGCAGGCCAACGGCATCCTGGCTTGTATGAGGAACAGTGTAGCCAGCAGGAGTAGGGAAGTGATTGCGCCCCTGTACTCGGCACTGGTGAGGCTGCACCTTGACTACTGTGTTCAGTTTTGGGCCCCTCACTGCAAGAAGGGCATTGAGGTGCTGGAACATGTCCAGAGAAGGGCAATGAGTCTGGTGAGGGGTCCAGAGAACAAGTCTTATGAGGAGCGGCTGAGGGAGCTGGGGCTGTTTAGTGTGGAGGAGGCTGAGGGGGGATCTTATTGCTCTCTACAACTACCTGAAAGGGGGTTATAGTGAGGCAGGTGTTGGTCTCTTCTCCCAGGTAACTAGTGACAGGACGCGAGGCAATGGCCTGAAGTTGCATCAGGGGAGGTTTAGATTGGATATTAAGAAAAATTTCTTTTCTGAAAGAGTGGTCAGGCATTGGAATAGGCTGCGCAGGGAAGTGGTTGAGTCACCATCCCTGGAGGTGTCCAAAAAACACGTAGATGTGGCACTTCAGGACATGGTTTAGTAGACGTGGTGGTGTTGGATTGATGGTTGGACTTGATGATCTTTAAGGTCTTTTCCAACCTATGATTCTATGATTCTATGTTATGCTTCATTTTGTTTCTGTGATTGATGAAGCAAAACCTTTTAATGAATTGCTTCACAAGTTATTAAAAATGCCCCTCTGTGTTTAATTTTTTTGGTATATGTGTCTTGTTCTTAAAAGGCTTTGAAGAACTTGGGTTCTTCAGCAACTTTTTTGTCTTTCTGGCCTAAAGGACTGAGTTACTTAGAGAAAATGTCTAAAATTTCACTCAAAATTTAAAACTGCGTTTGGTGACCTGCCACCATAGCTGCCTATCACTGAATCTCCTTGTCTGAAACACTTTCCTTTTGTGCCAGTGGCTGCAGTGGAAGCCTCCTGGCTTGGAAACCAAGTTGTTATCTGTCTATTGTTTTAGTAAGTGCTTTCTGACTGCTTGTAAAATACATCATTCACTACTTCAAAATTCCCACTTCATCTGAGGAATGATAAAATGATATTTTGTACAGAAAGCACCTTTAAAAATGCTTCTGTATAAAATATCTGGTTTTGAAATGTTGTTGACTAGTGAAGACACATTGGTTACACAGATTATAAAAATACTAAAAAATGCAAACAAAAATTATTTAATATGGTGATAACAGGTAGTGTTATACAGCTATTTGATAAAAGCAACTCCCTTCCAAACTATGGTAATATAGTGTTTGAGATAATTTTTGTATCATTTATTTCATACTCTGAGTGTCCTTTTAAACACCCTTGTCAAGCATGACCAGCGATGGAGTGTGAACAATATATTGACCTCTGCAGGACTGCTAGTGTGTAGTTTCTGAAAGGCTTTAAAAGTCATCATCTAGCTATTGAGAATGAAGAGAAGAAACAACAATAAATCACATCTTCTGCTTTTCATGTAGCTGTTCAATTGCTCTCCCAGCTGCATGCTGCCTTTTGCTTTTAGCCCCTTTTGCTGTTTGTTTACCTATTTGCCCGTGCAGATTTGTTCCTTGGTTCAAATCACTACTTGGATTCACCAAAACATTTCTCCAAAAAAGAGTTCAGACCAAGCGTGGTCTTTCCCCTTGCTGTCTGGGTAGCCATCACCAATCAATGGAGGTAAAGTGATGAATTGATTTTAGGACCTGCTTTCTGGACACCCACGTTTCCACACCGCATTCCAGCTCCCGGGAAGGATAATTTGTCCTTCTGTTTGAAAACTGCTGCTTTTGAGTACAGCCCCAGCCTGCACAGCCCATTGCTGCCTTCTCTTGCAACGCAAGGAAGGAAAAGTTAGCCAACTGCAAAATGTTTATGTTTTTTTCCACAACTTACAAAAATGCATTTCCTCATCTCTTGTAAACCAGACCTAATCCTTATTCCTGCCTAACAGACTGTATAAAGACAGAACAACACACTTGGCATTCCTACCTTGTTTCTTATCACGGCGCATAAGGTGTCACACCCAAAGAGTTCTTATATTCTAGATGAAGAACATAATGTGATAGGTACATGGTTCCCAGATTTAACTTACTAGAAATGTCAATGTCACAGGAAAGACAAACGAATTAAATACAAAGACAGAGCATGAGTCAATACGACTATATACACGTGCAAACCCTTCCCCAAAAACTAATTAGCAGCAAGAGAAGATAGTTAAATATTTCAATTCAATAAGAAGCTTTGGCATTAGCAAATATTTGCTCTGTGTTACTCTGAACAACAAGGAGAATTCTGAATTATCAGTAGTTCCTTTCACATTGGCAGCCTATTCGCTACTAAAGCACTTCTATATAAATTACCCTTGCCATCTCCTTTCCATCCTTGCAAGCAACACCCTTCCATTTCAGCAGGACAAAAGTCAGAGGAAGTTAATCAAAATGGATCTAATCACTTGAGGCTGAAAATATGTTTCTTAAAATCATGTTAAATGCTTGAATTTAGCTTCTCATTACTTTTATTTCCAGTAGGCAGGGAAATCCAGTTGACCAAGCAATAATTACACAGTAGTTCTAGCCAGATTTCTGTACCCTTTGTACCACATATCAGAGAAATTCACTGGACAATCAGATTTTGGCCTTGATACAAACAATATTCTACAAATTAGACATAAATCTATTAAGATAAATGGAATTATATTGGTTTTGCAGCAGTAAGAGGGAGGTAAAATTTAATCCACAGCTCTGGAGTCACTGCGACCTACCTATCTATAGTAAAAATATCTTAGTGGATAGAACCATAAATGCTAAAAGAAATAATGGTTCCTTTTGCCAGCATTTTATCTTGTCTAGAAACTGGGGTTTTGCCTGCTCCTATTTATGTAAAATTCCTGGAAATTGCTACTGACTTCTTAGGAAGTCAAGTTTTGCCATTGATTTTTTTGATGAGACCAGATATCATATCTCAGAAACAAACTACAGAAAGCAAAGGAATAGTGTAGACTGAGAACCATATATACTGATGTTGTGTGCTCCTCTTGTCTTTCCCTAGGTTTGTATAACCTTGCCCAAGATCATTCAGCTTCTTAAAGCCCAACAGCTGATTCTGAGGAATGAATGAAAAAGCTACATGACATCCAATGATGATTTGAGGACTCTGTGTAAATCAAGGTAAGTAAGTTCAAAGATAAGTTTGCAGTTGTATAAAATTGTCTGTCTCAATATGTAGCAAGTCAGCTTAGGGCTGACACATACCAACCTCCTCTCTGGAATAAACAAACAGCAGAAAACAAAAAATAACTTGACTTCAATAACCAAATTCTGGGTAGCTGATGAAGATGCCAAGAAGAGTCTAAAGCCAGAAAATAGTCAGTTCAACTCCTTTCCTTCTCAGGAAAGGGACAATGTGTGATGGTAGGTCCTGCAAAGGAAAAAACAGAACTGTTTTAAAGAGAAAAAGCCAACGGCTGTCAGTAGAAGAAAGGTCTTCAAGTCCCCAGAGAATGGGACTTTCTGGGGAGCAGAAGGAGACATGTTCCTCTAGAGGAGAAGCCGTGATGAGGAAAGAAGTCTAAATTAAAAGGTGGGGGATACTGGAAAGATAGTGGTCCAATTCACCTTAGCAAACAGGCACTTCATCTCGGTTTCAACATTTCTTCTGCTTTTCAGAGAAAGCCGTGGTTAATTCTGAATATTTGAAGAGTTTATGTGGGATATGCGTCACTGTGTGGTCCTGGAGAGGCAAGCCACATGTCAGAGCTCCCTGGGGCTGGAGCTGCTGGGTGCTGCTTCAGTCCTGGGAGCCATGGCAGCTGAACAGTGAGACCCATGATGTGGAAAAAATCAGTCCTCTCCTAGAAACATGCTAGAGAGATCAAAAAGGTTTCAAACTGAAACTCAGGAAGCTAAAGCACAATGCTCAGGAAGTTGGGTGCAAGCACAGAAATTTGATGTAAATGTAAAGGAGGTCATGTAAAAAGTGACTAAAATAATCGCTGATTTTTCTTGGTTAAAAAAAAAAAAAGCATATAACCTTTTCATTAACATTCTCTGGAAATAAAGACAGCTGGGAATTTATTCGCTGAAATAAAAACTCCTGTGCTGTGAAGAGCACCTATCAGTTGGATGTATGTCAAAGAACTATTGGCAGAAGACAAGAGGATGTATTGATTTTAAAGTAAATTATTAAATACTTACCAAAGACAGAAAGCAAAAATGGTACATCAGCACCTAAAGCATGCTTCACGAAAAATTTAGGTGACAAAGCCTAAGAAAGAGATGCATAAAACCCCAGGTATTGAAAAGACTGCAGGTAATTGTGTTCCCTCCCCCAAAACTTCTCTAGATTCTTAGTTTTGCCGTGTGTGCCTACAGATGCTGTAACCTGCACTGGCCTGAGCATTTCTGTGATGCACAGGCGAGGCAGTCCTCTGCCGAGGTCCCCACAGCGCTTCAGTCGCCGGCTGTACTCTACCCGTGGCCAACGCCCTGCAGCAGGGCTGCGTCTAGCACAGAACATGACAGCCTTTGCCGCTTCCATGTAAAAACCCAGCTGGCGATGTCTGCCTGTTATGCGAAGTTTGAGATTTGGATTCAGTCCTCTTGACATCGCTCCCTTGTGCAGAGCACCGGGGTGGAAGCAGCACATACGGACCTTGTATAAATCATGTTCTGGGATTTCCTTCCACGCTGGGAGGAGCAAGGCTGGCGTTAGGACGCATGGCATCCCATTCCATCTGCTTTCCAGCACTCCCTGCCCCAGCACCGCCACTTAGCACCTCACAGCCGAAGCAGCGAGCGCTGCAATCGCACAGCTGCGGCTCCTTCCTCCTCTGCCTGCACGTGCTCTCAGAGCAGACACAGACGGGGAGACCCTCCTCATGATGCTCAAAAGGATTTACGGAGTGGCTGCTGCAGGCAAACTGGTACACTTCTCCCGCACGCTGTCAGCACCCAGTAATCAAATTCCATGGGTTTTGCTGGTGAGTGGGTGCTGTCAGCGGAGGCTCCTCTATATGAATCTGGCCCTTCGTGTTACCCACATTTAAACTGACCTTTACAGCACTATGTGAAAAGTGTCAGGCTCCTGACATCCTCTGACCATGTCTTGAATATAAGGTGTCACCAGATACACCTGCACACCAACTAGATAGCTTTCATGAAGAGCAGCTTGCCAGGTGTCTCCATGCATTTTAGCGCAAGCCAAGAACAGGGAAAGGAATAAATCACAATTGTTTTAACAAAATATAAAGTTGCACACCTGATTATAGGACTGGAAACAATATTACAAAAAAAAATCATCAAATCATCAAATATCTACTTGAAAATGTCTCTATTCAGACTCTAACTCAGAGTTTCACTTTCGGTGTCAGAACTATGGACACAGCCTCGTAAACATTCTACTCTAAGAGTTACTTCACAACCAAACTTTCTTTTCTTCCTACCTTCCTCCTTTACTAGATACCAATGAGTCCATCTGAACCTTCAAAGTGAAGCTGGATTAGTTCTTTATTATTTAATCACTATGTCACTGTCAGCAAAAATGTAGAAGAGAGATTCTGCATATTCATATAGACAAGAGACCTTCTGAATGTGCCAGTTCCTCAGGAATTGGTATTGGGACCAGTTTTATTTAGTGTCTTCATCAATGACCAGCAGAAGGGAGGTCCCCAGGTTTGCAGATGACACTAAGTTTGTTTGGGTAATGAAATGCTACACTAAGAGCAAGGAAGGACTTCACAAAACAGAGTGAGTTTGCAGAAAAGTAGCAGATGAACTTCAGTGTAAAAGTGTAGGGAAACATAACGAGGGAAAAATAACCTAAACCATGCCTACACAATGCTGAACTCAGACCTGGCCATCTCACCATGGGAAGATCTTCGAGTTACCATTGATGTTTCTCAGAAACTGTTGGCTCAATGTGCAGCAGCACTCCAAAAAAGCAAGCCAGAAAAAGTGTGCCGAAAACAGAAACAAGGGCATCATTTGGCTGCTGTTTAAGACTCTTGGTGTAGACATCTTGAACTGCATTAGCTTCTAGTCTCTGCATCTCAGAAAGGAGATACTGGAGTTAAAGAAGGTACAAAGAAGGATGACTGAAGTGATTAAGGGAATGGAGTAGCTTTTATGTGAGGAGAGAACTCCTCTATTTACAGGGGAATGTGCTGAGAATGCATATGATTAAGGGTTGCAAAATCCAGGCAGCAGAAAAGCTGAATTGACGTATGGTATTGACCAGATTCTGAAATATTTGAACTAGCACATAATTCAATGAAACAGGTAAGAAACTACTTTAAAACTTAAAGAAAGTTCTTTTATACTTAAAGGGTTTTGAATGTCTAGAATTTGCCTCCAAAGGAGACAACAGAGGCAGACAGTATGAGCAAACTCAAAAAAGAATTGAACAAATTGATACTCAAAGGTTATATGAGCAGAGAGGAATTGGAGTGGGTCAGCACATACCTTCTAGCATCCACTGATACTCGAGGAAAGCATTTGATAGTGTCCCACATGACACCCTTGTCTCTAAATTGGAGACACATGGATTTGATGGACGGACCACTCGGTGGATAAGGAATGGATTGGATGGTCGCACTCAAAGAGTTGTAGTCAATGGCTCAATGTCCAAGTGCAGACCAATGATGAGTGGCGTTCCTCAGGTGTCAGTACCATCCTATGCTTCTATGATATCCAATGATTGTGGGTGCTGAGGGAGTACAAGGACCTGTGACTTTGAGCAGGCTTACATCCCCAAATGGCATCACCTCCTGCTGGAACCTCCTGCTGGAACACAGCACTGGACAAAAGGAAGCATTGGTCTGGCCTTGTTGGGAATTTCTTGTGAAGAGTCTTGCTTTCCTGTTTGCTCAGTCTGGATGTGCATGTACTCCAACTCTGCTGAAAATTTGGTAGGAAGGCTCATTCCATCCTCTTCCTTCCTTCTCCTTTAGTTTTGAGTTAGATGTCACATTTCCATTGTGTTCCTTTGCAAAAGCATTAAATCAAGCTAGTAAACCTTTTTTACCTTGCTTCATTACTTAATAACGCATATATCTTAGAAAATAACTACTATGAAAATATTTTAGAAGCATCTAATTAATCAGCTTCCAGCATTTCATAGAGATCAAACATGATATACTTACTGACACAATGAAAAACAACACTGAGATGAGGGAGGCTGGGCTGACTGACATCATGCATATGATTAAATTTTTGGTACTTCCTCCCAACAAGTTTTGACGTGAGAACAAATCTGTTTTCGTAGAATTATTAAGGGATTTTAGCAAATCAGGATTACTTTACTATTTCTCAATTTAAATTTGAGTACAAGTTTATATGCTAAAAATGTATAGTTTGAATTGCAAATCACTGTAGTGTCTCCATACATTATTAAGGTACATACTTCCTCTCAACACAGAATAATCAGGACTACTCCCACTTCAATTTTTGTTCACAACTCAATTACGAAAATACACAGTGCTGTGTAGATGACCTCCTACATCTCTTGCCACAGCTGAGGCCTTGGAGCTTGTGAGGAAGAGGATGTGCAGTTCTTGCATTCTTGTCTCTCCACAGAACGTTCACAATTTCAGTGAAAGACTTTGCTATTTTTACCTTGAAACAACTGAGTTTGAGGAGATCTCTGATGATTCAGGCAAAGACACCATTTGCTTTGCAGCCCATTCAGCATGCGGAACGGTAACAGCTTTTTTCAGGGACTTTGCTCACTGCAGGTTTATTGAAAGCATCGATGCCTATGGTATTCTCCTAGTTCGGTACATGACAAAATGCAAATTAAAAAAAAATGCCACCTTTTATGTATCCCCATAAAAAGCAAATGATAAAAATCTGAGTTCATCCTTTTAAGGAGACTGTTTAATTATATTTCTTATATTACAAATAAATATTGCTTCACTTTTTCTACTCAGATTAGTAAACTGTGAGTCTATTATGGCATCCTCTAATTAGTTCTACATTAAATAGGTTGAAGTGACTGTTTTTAAACTCAGCAGTGTGAGGGCAGTAATTCAGCATAATCATAACGATGTGAGCAGTTCTGAGGAAATGACGAGTAGGTAAATGCTAAAGCAGCCTGCTCAAGGATCAGGTGTTCCACAATGTAACAATACCAACTGGTAGAGCATAGATGGCTTTACAATGAAACACCCTTTACTGTTTTGGCTTGTGAGATGCTAGTACATAATTTTAAAACTTCTGAACTCCCCATTTTACACAACCCTTTGTTGCAGCAATGCTCTTTTTGGAGTGAGGCATTGCCTGCACTGATCCCCTGAGAGCTGGACTAGGCATACAAACAATTCTGCAGGCTGAACTGATTTTAAAAATTATGGCTTGACTGCTTTGAGTAGGAAGGTATCTAGGAGTATTTGAGCTTTTCTACCCACTGCACCAGCTAAGGAAAATCTAGGTTCCCACTACCATTTCCACAAGCTTCTCCTCCAGGGTTTACACACCTACTATGTATTTTCCAAGTGTCTCTAAAACACATGCTTTCCATAACAAATAGAAATAAAGTTTCAGTTTGAAAATCTATAATATACTTCTATTTCACCATGTTTATTAGACGTTTGCCACTTACAATTCTTTTCTAATTTGTATTCGGACATAAGAAGCCAGAGCTGTGAGAACAGAAATAATAAACATCTTCAGGAAATCATTACCTATTAAGAGAAATTCAGTGTCACGCACACCAATTTGAAAATTAAGGCATTATTAACACTGCTGAGATGCAGACTTGAGGATCTTGAGGCTTCAATGCCCAATTTTGAGCTTCACCACTATTCTGAGTTGTGACATACCAACTGCAGCAGTTCTTGCTCAGAGACCTCACTGTGTCAAGCCTTGCTAAATGCTGCTGCAGTTTTGCTATTTCAGTGAATGGAATTTGTGTAATCTGATGGGTTCAAAGCTACAGATGCATGGTTTCACCCAGCGGGCAGGTGGTGACATATGTTGGGGAAGCAGGAAAGGAAGAGCATGCAGAAGGAGCTTGGTATAAGCTTAAGTGACCTGGTGTAGAGAGCTTAGATCTGAGATGAAACATCCCAGCATTACGGCTGAAAAAGACTGGGACCTGGGTCTCCAGGAACACAGACATGACAGATGTTGGATCTGTATCAGTATTGGACATCTTTTACCAAATCCTCCATACTTTCAGGTGATAGCAAATTTGATTGCGGGACTCCAGGGCAGGTGGGCCCCACCGACCAAGTTCTGTCTGAGTCCTGTTGCTACAGTTACACCAGCATTGCCAGCATAAAAGCAGAAATTGTCAGCTATGCTGACAAAAAAAAAAAGAAAAAAAAGTAGATTTCTCAGTTTACACTGAAATTCAACAAGCATTTATCTCAGTGGCAATGGCAGCAGAAGCAGCTCTTGCCCACTTAACACTGGCGTTGGCTTTCTTGTCGTGCCAGTGCAATTGTTTGTGGCCAGTCACTGATCCAGAGGAGAGGTTAAAATAGCCCTTCTGTCAGAGCATTTTTAACCAGACAAGTTCCTTGATCCAGCTAATTGCACAGCCCCACAAGGAGCAGGCAGGTGGGAGAGAGGAGGTGGTCCTGGGTGTTGGGTGTGGAAGGGGTTCGGGGCTCCGGGGTGCAGGGCTGCTTATCCAGGACAATGCGCAGCATTCGGGATATGGTGTTTCCACTAGACCAGCTCCTAGCGAGGAAGGGATTCAGTAAATGCTTTTGGTTTTGGATACGCTGTCCTCTCATTCCTGGAAACTGTTGTTTTCTGAAGGTATGTTTCTTTCAGTTCCTGCTCACCAGGGGAAGCTGAGAGAGCTGAGCTCTTCCAGTGCTGCTGGCGCTGGCAGAGCTCCCCTCTGGAGGACCAGAGAGCACCGGGGGCCTTTTGAAATGGGTGTTGCTATGGGCAACTGTCTATAGGAGAACGTAGGCTAGAGGCAGAGAAAGCCAGGGGGATGGAGCAGAAACAACAGCCCAGCAGGAACAGCTCTCAAGAGTGGGTATAAATGCTGATGTAATGGCAACTCAGGCAGTCTGCTAGCAATTGCAAAAAACCACAGCCAACACACCAATGGCCTAAAAGATATCCCTCCTGGCAGCAGATGTAAGTTTTCATGCTTCCCAAACTGAGGGCACAGAGGTGCCTGTTCCTCTGAGGACGGGGAGCAGATGGAGAGGTGCAGAGACTCAGCAAAGCAGCCAGGCCCACATGGTCCTCTGTTGTCTTCTCTCCTCTCATGAAAGAGGAGGAGCTGACATCTGCTGCGGGGGAGTTGTCCACCATGATCAATTTACTACCTTCCTCACATCTAGCTGGGCACATTTTTTTTTTCCTGGAATCATCAGGGAAATTAACATTTAGTTTCTCTTAAGGCACTTGCGGCGTGTCTGACAGGCACGTACTTACACAAGCCAGTTTAATCAACAGTTTAGTTGTCCAGGAAAAGAGCAGGTAACCTCCTGTGCAACCCTCCATTGAAGAAAGACATTAGTTCTTTCCATTAACACAGAAGGTAGCAGAAATAGCTATTATGCATCTGAGTTTAAAGCTGACTTTCACCTCCAGTTGCTTTGCAATTACATCTGGGATTCTAAGAAGGACGACTCCATGCATACCACCATGCCTCAGTTTTGATAACCTACCCAGGACTGTATAACACCAAGCCAGAAAGCACCGTGAAAGCCAGGTATCAGGTATGTCAGTTCTACTGCTGGAAGGCTGTGAAAGAACTGTTTTTCCTCTGTGTCCTTCAGTCCGCCTTGCCCTGCCGCCCTGCCCTCGGATACTGGCGCAGGGGGGCCAGGAGTATAACACTGCTGCTTCCATCTCAGAAGCCACCTGGACAACCAAGTTACTGATTTTTCTTAATTAGGTATCCATAGAATCATAGAATCATAGAAAGTTTTGGGTTGGAAGGGACCCCTAGAGGTCATCTAGTCCAACCCCCCCACAGCGAGCAGGGACACAACTAACTAGATCAGGTTGCTCAAAGCCCTGTCCAACCTGGTCTTGAATGTTTCCAGGGATGGGGCCTCCACTACCTCTCTGGGCAACCCGTTCCAGTGTTTCACCACCCTCATTGTAAAGAATTTCTTCCTTATATCCAGCCTAAACCTACCC
>Ga0065711_1027356_pt1 | contig 50471 bp, 27 predicted proteins | sample Hoacrofraction12_FD_59098 | JGI IMG/M metagenome (GOLD analysis project Ga0065711, IMG submission 59098) | Hoatzin crop microbial communities from Cojedes, Venezuela - Epithelial fraction 12 v2 (version 2) | ecosystem: Host-associated > Birds > Digestive system > Esophagus > Crop | place... | reverse complement strand
CGCCGCCGCGCCTGGCGCCCCGGGCAAGGGCAGCTGGAGCCGCCGGAGCCGCGGGCTGACAGGGCTGCCGCCACCTCCGGGCACCGCGGTCCGCTGCAGCCGGCCCGGCTGGAAACCGCGCCTCCCCGCGCAAAGGTTCCGGGCGCGGCGGCGGCGAGGGAGTCTTTTGAGGGAGCACCGCTGGGGCCTCCGCAGCCGAGGAGCGGAGGGGCGGGGAGGTGATGGCTCCTCCACAGCCGGGCCTTGTGTCCCCTCACACCCCAGCGGCGGCAGGACCAGGCCCCAGCGCTTCACCCCTCTGCCCCGGGGCTGGCCCAGGGCACTCCCGGCACCCTCAGCGCGGCCTGCCCTCAGCTCCGCGGCCTGGCCCGGCGGGTCGGGGCGGGAGAGGGCGGCGAGGCCCAGCCCCGTGTGGAGGCCTGTGGTTGTACCAGGGTTTTCGAAGCCGCTTGAGTGATTCCCCGATGAGTTCCCGGTTGTTGTTGCGCTGAAGAAGTGTGTGAAATGGGTGGCAGCGCTGCCTTGAAAGCTGGAAAACACAAGGCGCGTCCAAATGGGCTTCTGTGAGTTGTTGGGTTGTTGGCAGGTTTTTGCCAGCAGGACCACGTGGAATCGGGAGGTAGAGAAGGAACCGGGAGAATTCAGCAGATCTGTCCACCTGCCCTGCGAGGGAATCGCCTCTAGTTATGTCATTTCTGAGAGGTGCATGCCTCACCCGTCCATAAAGACCTCAGGCATTGGAGTGTTCACCTGGCAATGCCCGTGCTTGCTGACATTAATAGAAAGTTTTCCCTCATGCCTGATTTGAATCTTTCTTGCAGCAAGTTAACTCTATCCACAGTGGACATGGAGAATATTATTTTCTGCATTTACATGTTTGAAAACTGTTGTCATGACTCCTCTCAGTCTGCTTTTCTTTAGATTAAACAATGCTAAGTCCCTCTTCCATGCTTTCTGACTCCTTTCTCATCCTTTTCTGTGCTGTCCTGTGAACTATCACCAGTTGGTTCACAGCTTCCTTTCTCTAATTATGCTCAGAACTGGGTATCACGTGCTGAGCTAAACAGAAAAAGAGATTTGGGGTGTTTTGTAGGCCAGGCTCCTGTTTATACAGTGGGAAGTTTCAGAGCAAAATAAGTTGTACAAGGATGATATAATACATACATGTATTTTCAGGACTGAGATAAAAGTTGCAGGGATGAAGTGAGGCACATGTTTCTGTCGCTCACTTGCTTGCTTTTAGATTTATTTGTTTATAAATTTAAGGAACTATCTTTGTTTTAAATCTTACCTTTGCTTTTGTATATTAACTTAACCAGTTATTTTTATGATTTATATCTGATTTTTTAGGCAAATTTCAATTTAAAAATACGAACGATGATACTCCATAAGACGATACGAATAACCCTGTTTGTAAACTAATATGTAATTCTTACGTTGGACGATAGAGGGCATGATGTAACTACAGGTTCTAATACAGGATGCTTTAGAGGTGTTTTCTCCAGGAGAAAGTGAGCCGCTGAAGAAAATGAATAAATTCCACCATCTTCATTGGTTCTGGATTAACAGATTTTGCTGGAATGTTATTACAGGTTGGCAAACTATGGAAATGATTAATGTTTTACACCTTTAATCTGTTTTTTCTTTGTTTTCAATTATGAAGATATAGATCTCCCTAATAAAGGTGTTCTGTAGGAGCAGAAATTGTCAGTAGGAGCTGGCCTAAGCCTATGAATATTGAATAGATTGGATGAGCCTTGATTCTTCCCTGGAGACCCATGTTTGGTGGGATACTCTGCATGCAGCTCAACTGTCTTCGCTGTAAAATAGCAGCCAGGGACCCCTACAGCACCCTAGTCTTCTACAGACACTAGAGAGAGAGCAAGGTTGCCATTAAGGGAAGCAGCAAAAGCTGACCAGGCAGAAAAAGCGTGTGTGGCACTCCTGTTTTTCACCCCGGCACCTCCCAAAATAATGAGTCATTTCCGAAAATCATCACCCTGCCTTGGAAAAGGTACCTTAGCAGTTGTTTCCTGTCTTTTACAGATTCTAGGTAGCACTGCTTAGTTCTCCTGTATAATTAGGTTTATCAGACTTTATTACGTTCTTTCTTTTTAATTTTTAGTTGAAATTTGTGATTCTCATGTAATAACTGGAGTATCTGTTGTCTGGTCTCGGAAAAACAAAAAGTTGAGAGGCTCAAAGCTAGCCTCAGGGTTGCACTGAGGGGAAGGAAGGGGTAACGCTGAAGCTGGGGTATGGAAAGCAGCTTGTTCCCCCTTGATCTTGTTGCAGCAAATCACCCTTAACACAGCTTAGTACAGTTATATCCTTTTCTATCCAGCCTCTGGTCTGGGTTCCTTTTGAGAGTATGCGTGAGTGTCAAGACCAAACAGCTTAGCTCCAATGCAAACTGCTTGTCACCAGCATTTGACAAACGTATCTGTCCCTGTGCTGTGCATACATGCATATCTGGTTTGCAGGTCTGTGCCTGGCTCACATTATTAGCAATAGGCAACTTTTCTAGTATTGATTGATCAAGCTCCCTCATTTTCTCTTCTCTGTTCCCTGCATTTCTTCCATTTCAGTTTCTCTGAGCCTGTCCGCTGCAGGATAGGCAGTGGTGTTTCCTCGTGCTTCAGCTGTTTGGGACTTGTACAAGTCCCCATCACATGGAAGTGTAATGCTAATGAATAGGAACTAACTTCGCACCTCTTGATCTGTTTCAGTCACCCTAGAAATAATATTTTAGTTTCCTTAACATATTTGCTGGAAGAACAGGTTTGCCTCTCCTGACCTCATTCCTAAAATATTTGGTGTGTAACTTCTTGAAAATTAGCAAAGGACAAGGAAATAGTAATGAGAATGAACACAAGACTAATAAACAAATGCAGCCTGGCAGTAACAAAAAAAAGGAGGTGATAAAACCCTCAGTGCTCTTTTTCTGCCAGCTTCCTTTTGGCCCTGATTAGGAGTTCAGAGAAATTTGTATCCAGCTCACTGACATCAGTGGGCAACCCAGTTTCCCCCAGGAGTGAGTAAATAACCTCGGTGACGTTTCCCAAAGCTATATGGTGAGGTCAGCAGACATTCTGTGACGATATTCGTAATAATGAATAAAAACACTGGTTACAGATCCTGCATGGCTGGATTCTGACACACAGTCAGTGCATAAATCCACCTACACAAACTGGGACCCCTGCTTACAATGTCAGAGCTTGAATTTTTCTCCAAGGTGTATGTGGGGATCACAGCTGGACACTTAGTTCAGGCTGTTTGGTAAGAGTGTTAACAACAGCAGTGCCTATGTTCCTTCTCATTTGGACATGCTCCTGGTCTCCAGTGATTCCATAATCTCTTGAAGAAAAATGTTTGCCTCTTACCCTCCCCTGAAAGCTGCATACCAACAGCGCTTGCTTGCACCCATCAGAGTTATGTCCCAGAGTCATACTGTGGCAAGCACTTGGGAGATCTGACTTTTTCTTTCTTGCATTGTCTTTGGGTGAATTTTGCATGTACCCTCACAGTCGCAAAACTCCCAACAACAGAACGAAGGGAGGAGGGATGAATGTTACCTGCTAACTCCACAGAGAGGGAGGAGCTCTGTCCTTCAAACATCAGCAGAGTTATAAGGAAGGTGTGTACTTAGAGCACTTCCTCAGTGTGGAAGTTCAGGCACACAACGTTGGAGACCTGTGCTGAGCGTGCTCTAGAAAGTCTCCAGAGGGTCATTTCATGGGGGAATATCCTGCCAAGAACCATTATGCACAGCTTAACCAGGGAGAAGAGAATGAGATGGTGAGTTGTATCTCTGGCTAGGTCTTTCTCAACTTGAAGCAGCAGATGGCACATGTTCTGCAATAAAATGCTACAGCCTGTAATTTAGTTTTGGGTGGTGGGGGTGTTCCTATGGCAGAAACGTACAGTTAAAAAGGGATATAATTTTTTTTTAGCAGAAAGAAAATAAGGTTGTATGTGTCAACTGGATTTAGTTGGTTGGCCCCTCCAACAGGGGATGGCTCGACAGATTATAGATGCGGCATTATAAATCCAGGTGGACATGGTCTTATATGAGCTTGAGGGATGGGCCGGAGTGGTGTTGCTAACTATTTGACAGTAGAATCTCTAGAGTCAGATCCAGTTAGATGGGAACTGGGAACCTTGGCTTTTTCTGCAACATAAAAACATGTGTTATGTTTGCATAAATTATTAGCAAGTGTGGTTTGTTGAATTGACAATGCTATTCCAGCCTGAGTGCCTGTATAAAGCTGGATTTCTAAATACAGAACTACCATATTTCTTTCCAGAGTTTACATGCATTCTGTAACATGTGGAAATAAGTCCTATGTTTACACGAAGTATCTGATCTACTGCATGGCACTTCTCTTGAATAGTAAGCCCAGTGCACGATTGTAGTAAATCCAGTGCTTCTTAGCTGCTTTGGCATTACTGCATGTTACAGATCAGCTGTTCATCACATACGCATTCTGTCCGTCTAACAGATTCTGCTGGAGATGTCAGACCCCTGATGCAGCTGTACAGCAACAGTTCTCATACGTGTCTGGCAAATGCAGTGATTCTCAGAATTCCTGTGGTGCAGAACACTGTAGGTCTACTATGAGTGTGTGTAGGATTTCTGGGTGTACAACAGCCCCAGCAAAGCTACGGCTTACAAGCTGACATGACTGTTCACTTCCAGAAATCCTGGAGAAATCTTCAAAATCTACTCACTGAGAATCCAATTTTAGTCAAAAAGAGACAGTGTCATGGAAAAATGTGGACATTTGTTATCCCTAGGTACAAATGTATGTTTTCAGTCAGCTCTCTGCCATCCAGGGAAGGGGAGATGTGGTATTTTGCACAATGCAAACCCAGTTAATCTGGGATGTGCTGGAGAATGCAGCCCAGTCCTCCAGCAGAGCACTGCAAGCAGAGCAGGGTGCTGGCTCTGAGGGTGGGCACTCAATAGCCCCGCGCAGCGCCGGGCCCAGCCAGCTCTGCGGCCACGCTGCCCAACTGCTCGCAGCGCCCAGCCCTAGCCCTGCTGCGGCCTGCTCCCTGCTGCAGCTGGCTGCTGGCTCCGGGTCGGCACTCCGCCCTGCTGTCAGCCTTCTAGGACCACGAACACCCTGTTGTTCTGTTCCCGCTGCTGGTATTACCACTAGCAATGCCAGAACTGAGCCTGAGCTAGTTAGGTTTAAGTGGACTGTCTGGTGCTGTGTAGAGTCGCACTATTGTACCCTGCATGTCCAGTTCCAGCTGTGCGCTGCTGGGACACCCAAGTTGTGCTTGCCCGGAGCCAGCTATCCCAGTGATGTTCGTGTTTCTCACCAGTATGGTACTGAGAACGTGTGCCATGAGTCCAGTGCTTGGGGATCTGCACTGTGAATCTGAGGTTTTCCATGCACGGCTGGTGTGTGTGCATAGCGCTGAGTCAGTCCGCACTGTCAATCCAGGGTGTCTGGCAGCTGCCATACTCTGTGTGCCTGCAACGAGCATGAGAAGTGCTCATTCACCTGGGGTTCCCACATGAAAATCACAGAAAAAAGATAGATAAAGCAGTTGAGGAGTAGATGCAATTAAAACCATAGCCAAATTATGCTAGATTTGGCAGGTCTGTATGTGTCTGTGTTACATATGTGTAAGAGAGAGAAAAAAGTTGCAAGTATGAGAGAAAGGAAGATCTTTGTGAGGGTATCTGAGGTACTATGAGAGAATGAGGAAAAAAACCAGTGTGTCTATAGAAGGAGAGAACAGCTAGTGTGCATAATTGTGTGAAAGAGAAAAAGAAAGTAATATGTAAGTGGCAGAAGATGTGAAGAAAGAGACGAAGGCTGTGTTTAAGCAGAGGAGAGAAAGAGAGTACATGGGGTAAAAAAAATTATGTGCAGACATTCTTTGTTAAAATTGTGTATTTTAAATTATTGGCAGCCACAGCAAGTGGCACTGGCACATAATGGTCTCAGTGACCCTGCAACATTTTCTAAGACATGAAAGTTATTTTTCAACATTATTTTTAGCAGTCAGTTTAATCCACCAGAACCAAATCATTAACAAGCAGATCTTGACTCCTTAAACAAGATGATCTCACTTTGTGTAATAATGTAACAGCTGACATTGTGCAGGTGCCAGTTCTTCCAGCGTGAAATAGTGCGAGTAATTTTGAAAGCATGCAAGTAGTTCGTTTGGACTCTGGACATGCAGTGCTTTCCTCTGTTGAACTAGCTGTCCATTTTGCTGAGGAAAGTTGCGGAGCTCTAATGAGAAGAAACACTTCGAAGTTTTCCTCAGTGTTTCCATCTTGGTACAGCTGAGATGCTAGACAGTCCTGTATCTATGAATAATCACTCTGACTTAGGAAATCCACCCTATATACCCTTGTGCACATCGTTGGATTACTTCACGTGGCTGGAGCACATTTGCTTGAACGAGGGTTCACTCTCCTGGTACTCAGCTAAAACTTAGCAATGTATATTTGGAGCATGAGATAATCTCTCTCTCTCTTCATAACTGTTTGTGGTACTGGAAAGATCTCCGTAGGGTGAGAGTACTGTGGACACAGCAGCTTGTCCCAGAGAAAGCTAATAGGTGTGGTAATACGAAGAGATTTATTTTAGGAATTAGCTTGCTTTTTTTTTTCCTCTTTCACTTCAGAAAGATCTACTTGAAGGTGTTTTTGGGAAGAAGTAATTGTTGGTGGAACAGGAAGAGGGAGGAAAAACACAGCTGTATGCCCTCTGCCAATTTGATGCTCCTCTCTGTACAGCTTGGGAATAACCATTCCCATTTCACAAACCCTGAAGTGCAAAGCGTGAAGTCCTGCAGTGTGAAAGATTGTGATAGTCTTTGACAGCATGCTGTTTCAGGAAGGGTTTGCCAGAAGGCGGACTTCAGCATGTATTCCCCAGTTGCTTATGTCTGAAGGAATGGGACAACTGCAGTCCGTCAGCTGGTGAACCCCAGTTTGCTGCTGCATATTGGCAGCTGTCTGCTTCCTTTGGGATTCCAAAATTCTGAAGGGAATCTGATCCAGGAATTTTGTATACTCCGAGTTTGACAAATTTAACTCTTAAGATAGAATTTGAAAGGCACAACTTTGTTCCTAATGGAATGATAGCGAATGTTGCTACTGGCTTCAGAGGAAACAAAAACAAACCTCTCATGAAACAGGTTCCGGTTGGTAAGAATGAGATTCAGTTATTAAATTCGTTGTGAATCTTAACCAGTCTTTCAAGTCTAATCCTATTATATGTTGTTATAGCAACAGGTTATTTGGAAAAGGGTACCTGCTGATTTAGTTGCCAGAAATATGATAGTTCACAGCCACTGTTTAGGCGCCTTGCTGGTAGCTACAGGCTTTGTTTTTGACAAAGAAAGGGGTGCCTGAACTTGGTTGGCTTTTGCATTTAATTTCTGCTGTGCAGATGACCTGACAGTTACAGGCAATTTTCCTTGTAAGTGACAAAGACTTGCTGGACACTACAATTATAAGCCCTTGAGTGCTGGCTTTGTATGGTTGTAAAGCAGCTAAGAGCCTTTCTTGGAATAAGCACATTTTCTGCCAACTGAGCAGGTCTGGCAGCTTTTTCTGTCCAATAATCCATGGCCCCTCCCTAGACCCTTTAGTCACAGGCTAAAGTGTTTTGGTTTAGTTGCTCTTCTGACTGTTGGGAGTCTCAAGAGAAAGGGGATGTTAAGAGATGAGGAAACCAAGTTTTACAATACAACAAAATTTATTACAAATTATTGTACAGAGATGAGATGAGCCCTGCATATCACCCTCTTTTGTAGACAGTGCTACCTCCTGTGTGAAATGAGAAGCACTTCGGAGTGTTACAGATTGCTAATCTTAGCTTTCTTTTCCGCTGCCTCTTAGTCTGGCGCCCTCAAGTTTTACTGAGCTAATGGTAGGAATGGAAGGCAAAAAAAGACCCATGTTTATAATTATTACTATAGCAGCCAGGGTCACTGACAGACCTTTTACGTTCCACAGATGAGGAGTCATGAAGGGTTGTACTTGCAGGGAAGGGCAGACAGAACAGGGCACCCAATACTGACCGGTGCGGTATTTGGTGCTATACACGTCATACTCAGTTTAAAGCTGGGGGATCACGAGGGTCTTGCTCTCTTCGTCCATGACCGGCTTCTGAAGAGGACCCTGCTCCTTGTCCTGCCTTCATTCCTGATCCAGATTCCGACATGTGCATTCCTGAGTCCAGTTCACATCTACTGGAGGGTCCAGTCCGGGACCTCCTGGTGCCTGCCTGGCAGCTGCTGGCGGGATGCCAGCACCCACGGCACCCAACTCCGGGAAACTCAGCCTGCGGCACCCAACTCCGGGAAACTCAGTACCGGTTTTGTGTATTTTATTTCTCATATTACTCTTATTACTCCTTATAGAGCTCTGGAACACCTATATTCAGAAATGGCACGTTCATCAAGACACAAACCAACGAACCTGAACCAACACCTGTGTTCATAGGGCAGAATGTGCACTGGGTCAGAACAGCTCAAGCGCATCTATCTATCTGTCTGTCTATCTGTCTATCTCGAGAAAGTCCCTTATGAGAAGCAGCAAGATCCAGCAGACAACACAGTGGATGTCTTAAGAGCATGGCCTTCTTTTCCTAGCTGAGCTGTTTTCTTTGTCTTCCTATCTCCTAGTTTTCAAGATGAGGAACAGATGCATGCTTGGTTTTGGGAAGTGTCTTGAGATCTAAGGGATAAAACCATTTTTTGAGGGGGAACTATTCTGGAAAACAAAGGCCCGGAAACATGCAGGCGTAGTGGGACTCAGATACATATCTTGATATATAGGTGCATGGTTTCCTAGGCAGAGAAAGACAGAGTCTGCCCTTGCTTTATGGTTATGACGCAGGCTTGGGGAATCATTCAGCATTTCAGCGGAAAATGCTGCCAACAGAAGATGATCCCAAATGACTGCCAATCACATGCTGAATGCCCACCCTCTGCCTTCTTAATTGCATTAACTGCAGCCTTATTGACTTCTCAGGGTGTAAGGCACAAAAGCTGGAAATTAAAGGAATGATTTACTGCCAGAAGCAAGATGCACATGGCAGCAATCTTGTTCTTCCCCACCCTGATATTCATGCCCATCCCAGTTTGAAAATATTATTCCAGCTATTCCAGGTCCAGCCATTTACTGAAGGAAGTTCTTTTAACAGTTCTTCCCTTAGGCTCCCTCTGTCTCCTTGGGAGTTCCTTTGCCTTGCTGACAAGCTGTAAAGTCTGGATACAAGCACCTGGATCTTGCTAGCAAGCCATTGCTGTGAACAGTAAGTTCACATCATTCTATGTGCTATGCTGTATGCTGGTGCTGACACTAATTTTGTAACCTTTTCATTAAGGATACGCCTGGACAGAGGTGAATGGAGAGCCCTTTACCTGTTTATAGGAGCGTGTGAATATTAATAGCACATGACTGCCACACCAACTACCTTCTAGCAACCTTGCCTATCAGCTGTCCTCCATGAGCTTCCTTGAGTCTGCTGCAGAGTTGCCTTTTTCTCTTGGATTGCTCAGAGATTGTAGAAGCCTTTGAAAATGCTGAGCGTGTGCATCTCAAGGTGGTATAACTAAGTCCTGTGCAATGCAGGCCACTTCCCTGTGTAGTTTACCATACTTTTCCCCCACAGTTGCCAGTTTCTTCCCTTTAGAAACCCCATGGAGATTGCCTAGGAAGATAGAGTCTGTCTTTTGGAGAATGACATAGAGCAGGTAGGCCGAGGCAGCGTGTGGAACTACTGGGTAGGGCCAGTGTTTCGCATGACAAGCAAAGACACTAGCACAGAACCAGGAATTATGCATTACTCATCCTTCCAATTACATTGCTTTTTCTTCTCACCTTATGAATGGATCTTGCAATATCTGTGGCTGCAGATATCTGATCTTCAGAAGCAGATTGCACAATTGCTGCAGATATACTAGGAAGAAGGAGATTGAGGAATCTTAACCCTTATGTTAGCAAATTCTCCTGGTCACCTGATGTAATTGCAGCCATGCAATCTGTAATTGCAGCCATGCAATCTCCCATCGTGGATCAGGGCTGGGTCTCCTCTGTAAATTCACTGTATACATTTCATTTCACCTTTACCAAGTCCCTGCTGGTACTGTTGAGAGGGAATTTGGCCATGGTACCAAGACGTGGCAGCTCTTAAGCTGTAATGCTGACAGTCATCCCTTTGAAGTTTTGGGTAAGTCACCTTGCCTCACTGTAACAATTTCCTCAGCTTTAAAAATGGAATAGTAGTACCTACTCATACAGCTACAGTGAGTAGCTTCCTTTGGCCCTCTGAACATGTAAAGCATTCTGCAAGTGTTCATTAGTTGTTCTTACTAAAAGTTGTTATTACTATTTTGGGATGTTAGGACAATAGCACACTGGCGAGGTCCACGATCCCCGTACTGGAGCTATCATGGATGATGGTAACAGCCCTACAAAGGCTGTGTCTGTGCCGAGTTGTGCAAAGCAGCTCCAGCTGGTGCAGACACGCGGTGTCATTCGGCACCATGCAGAGGCACTAGCTGAGTCTCTGAAGCGTAGGTGCATTAATGCAGGCTCACTGCTACGGCAGGACAGCAGTAGCGCTTCTGATTCTGAAGCAGGCACTGTCTCAGCTGCTGCAGTGGGTCTGCACCACTCTTCATCCCTTAGTGCAGACATACTCAAGTTCTTTGGCTGTCTCACCCAGGGACATTAAAAAAGCTGACCAGGCAAATCTGTGTTCCTGACTTCAGGCCTAAAGGTTAGGGCCTCTATAGTTTGGTGTCATTCCAACTCATGCACACAGAGAACAGTGTCTCATGCTGAGTTTCACTGCTACACAAAATTATTTTAGGGATTTGGTCAGATCACCGCAACTCAGATTTTATGAAGGTGGATGAAATCTTCTGTGGAACATGCAAAATTTTTTCCTGGTCATGTTTAGAACACATAAAGACGCCAAATACAAGTTCTATGACTTGTTTTTTCACAGTGACATACCAAATAGTACCTATGAGAGAGCAGTGGATGATGGGAAAGTGTAGTATTCCAGGTGTTTCTTTAGGAGAAATAGTAATGATTTTTTTCCTTGTCTTTGCTGTACAGGAGATTTTTGGCTACAAAACCCAAGATTGTCGAAAGGCCTTGTGCATTGCTGGGTACATCTTGTCCTGTGGGGCCCTGCTGCTGCTGTTTTACTGGAAGCCGGAGTGGGACGTGTGGGCAAACTGCATCCGCTGCAGCTTGGAAGAAGCAGACGTTCTTCTGCTTAGAACCACAGTAAGTGCCTACTCTAAAGATTGAAGTAGTCACTAGTATGTTGTTAATTGGAAGACGAGTTATTGGAAGGAATCCAGTTAGCTGAAATCTCTTACACTGCTGATTTCCTGCAATAATATCTTATGTTTGCCATCACTGAGCTAAAGAATTCTCAGGTATTCCACAAATTATGTGTAAGGTGATGATTGGAATGGAGGGTAACAGCTGGTCAGACAACAAGCTGAAAGAAATTGGGGTGAACAAACCTGTAGTATCTGTGGTTTCAAGACTGTGTTAGTTGCTCTTGATCCTTCCTCCTCGCTTCCACCATCCCTGTGCTTTCTACATTGCAGATCTGTGCTCCAGATTCTAAAGCATCTGTTTGATTGGCAGTGTCCAGCAGATCCTTTTTCCCTCACTTGGCTGTCCTGGTCAAGCTGTCCCTCTCTGCCAAAATTTAGGCAGTGGGCCACACCAAAGATTTGTCTAGCTCTATCCCCAGCAGTGTCCAACAGGGATGAGGGGTCAGAATAAGGAAGAGGGCAAGCTTAGGCTGTTTGTTTTCTTGGCTGTATGTTTCAATTGTCCATCAGCCCTTCCCTCTGTCCAGTAAGCCCACAATCCTGCACTTAATGCTTTCACGGCTGTTACGTTTTGCTAGTTTCCTAATACAGATTTCTGTCTATTGAGGACTGTACTGAGGCACTGCAACATACACAAACCCTGATTTAATTTCACGTGAGCTACTGCAATGCTAAAAGAAGCAAACTCGACTTGACTCTGAGTTCCGGCTGAGCCCGGATATTCCAGGAAGAAGCAGTGTTGGTTTACCTCCAGAGGTTTGATTTGTTCTGCTTCAAAGATTCCTGAACAATGGCATTTGCAAAAAGTGCAATTGCAAAATAGACCACTTGCTACCACTGTATTTGAACTGTCTTCTTAAATGAGCAGAGCAGTTAAAATCTTGGGGCTTGAAAATCACGGATCTGCCTGTTGAATATTTTATATTGAAACAGTCTGCATCCTAATAGGCTGGGGGTATGTTTTTGTTTGTTTGTTTTTTTTTTTTAAAGAAGCATATTAGGTTTAATCTCCTTTTTTAATCTTCAGTTCAGTTGGCATTTTTAATTACCTATTCTTCTGTGTCATTTTAAATGGATTTGCCATGCCAAACTCTTTTCAAATAAGTGAGTTTTTAAATGATCCTTTATGTAATTAAACAAGAATTGAACCATATTGTATGTTCTTGTTATCAGGAAGCTCTCTCAAAGTATGCTCTGGGCATTTGACAATTTCCGATTTCCTTCATGCTTCTTTGTCTTAAAATGACTGGGTTTCTTTTTTCCCTACATTCTGATTGTGTCAGTTCTCAAATATGATGGCTGCTGCTAATGAGGATACAAGTAATCCAATCAGCTTGATCCTTGGAATTCTCTTTTGCTTCACATAAAACCTTCATTCATAATTCATCATCGTCTCTGCAACTGCAATATAAGAGCCTATTAACTCACTTTTGTTATTGAATTTTGACTCACTTTCATTCAAATAATGAGCACCTGTGTTATTCACTGCTTCCCATTTTAATCTGCATCCCAATGTCTACTGATTCTGAAACTTAAATATCAGAAAAAAAAAACTTCTTCTACTCAAAATACCAGTTTAAGAAAAGTGCACAAATAAATATAATATATAAACATTATTAAAGTTCTTTTTTGAACCCATATATTACTCAAAAGGACTCATATTTGGCACAGAATCTTTTTTTTCTTGTTGTCTTTTCCGAATGAAGTTTAATAACTGTGCTTTCAGATTCTGGCTGGCTGAGGTAATCAGCTTTTTCCATCTGCCAAACTGCTCACACGCTGAATACGGTATATAAGTCAGTCTCATAGCTGGTTTTAATGCATGTGGTTCATTGTTCAGGACTGAAACTTAATGTAAGGGTACTTGTTACTGTAGTTGCTCTAATCTCTAGACTGTACTACCAACACTAATTATCAGGTAATTCCAATGTCGAACTTATTTTATAAAAAATAGCAAGATCATGAGCTTGGTTTGTGGCTAAAGCTTGCCTAAGGAAGCATAAAGGAGGCATTCTGCAAACACACTTGTTCCAATGAAGTGTTAACACAGGAATGACTGTGAAAAGGTATTGGCACTAAACATCCATTTTGCAGTACAGTACTATGTTCCTTTTGATCTTCCCTTTACAGTATGGTCACTGCATCTCAGATTGTCCTGTACTGTTTGCCTGTCCTAGATCATGACCTGAGTGTTCACATTCCATTCTTATCAGCCAAGCACCAGACCTGTGGTCAGTGAATTATTTGCAATACTCACATTTTGGCAGGACTGTGGTTCAGCTCCCATTCTGCTAATTTATCTATTAGTCACAGGTGCTGGGAGGTGAGGCCCCTGTTGGTTCGTTCTTTAAAAAAGGTGGAGCAGTGCTCTAGAAAGGCCTACTGTCTTTGTTCATTCCAAGGTAATAGTGAGTTTGGTCTTATTTTGAGGGAAATGGTGATACTTCTCTTTTACATTCATTTAGGATGAATTTCGGATTTATTCTCGTAAGACTGTGATATGGATCTCTGTGTCTTCACTTATCAAAAGTAGATCAGATTATCCAGCCACTGCTGAGGAAGAATCAATCTTTAGCAAAGCCATAATGAAGCCAAGTTTGCAAGTAAGTAAAATATTCCTTGCAGCATCTGGGAGATGATAGCAAATCTTAGCCATACTTCATAGAGCGAAAGTGAGCTGTGGAACATATGCAGCTAAGAAACTTGCAGCTTAATGAACACAGCGAGCTGTGGAAAAACAAGCTAGAGCTTTTGGAGAACTGTACTCACCTCTGTAAAAATCCTTTCTTACTCTGAGGTGGGTTATGAAGAAAGAATCCTCACTACTCCTGAGAGAAGACCTACATTATAAGCAGGAGAGCTTCAAGATGCTGGGGTTTGCAGTGAAGAATCAGAGTTCCAAATAAAAAACTCATTTCTGGCATAGGAATCAAGGCATTTAGGGATGGCTGTGTGTCTGAAGGGAAACTGTGAGGAACCGAACATCACAGCTCCCACAGCAGCATGAAAACAGGGATGAATGCAGCTGAAGGGCAACAGAACAGAAAAGTGCCTAGGCAGAGCTACATCAGTATTTCCAGAAACGGTTCGTCAAGGAGGGTGTGAAACACATTTTTCTTCCTTGCCTTTGTATGCACCAATTCGTGCTTTAAATTATATTTGCTGGAGTCAGGTCTCACACTGTTGACTGTTCATGCAAAAATGTATCCTGGTCTCTGCCAGTTCCATAGCTTTGAGATCCCAGTGAGACGCTGAGGAGAATGTAGACAGTTAATTGATCCAAGCAGATCACAAGGTCCCTCATGAGCTGAGTAAATATAATTATCCCCATTTTAGAACAAGTACCAGACAGTTCAGTTATGTGTCTTGCTTAGCATTGTGTGTTAAATTGGTGTGAGCAATAGGAATGCAATGGTACATTTGCTAAGATCAGGCTCTTGTTTATAGATACTAGATCATCGCACTGGGGAACCCATAAAAGGTCTATATTCCCTTCCAGGAAATAGATTTCTAACATAGTAGCATTAATTTTTATATCTACAGCAATTTTTGGTAGATATTTTCATTATAAACCTAACTTGAGCTGAGAAAAGCTGTTGCTATTACTGCTATTTTGTCTGGGCATATATTAATGTACATAAGAAAGTTTAGTGCCAGCTAGTTTAACCAACTGGCACAGTATGAAAGTGAAGACTGGTTTGTAACATTCTTCAGAGGATGGAATTAGTAACATAAAAAAGCCCAATAAAGCCCTCAAATAATAGGCCCTTTGAATAACACTTTCATATCAGTCAAAACATCTCAATAGAAAAGAACAGATTTCAAAGCAGCAAAGACCAAACAGTTTAATCCTTCACTAGCAATTCAAAAGCCCCTACTTATATGTCAATTATAATACCTGTTTGCTGTTGAAGTTACCTAGGTCCACAGAGTAATGTGTAGTGCCCAAGAGCTGTCCAAGGACCTCTTCTGGCAGCGAGTGGAGTCCCTTATTTCCCACTCCAGTTTTTAACATTGCAAATACTGCAGCTCCTATTGCATGAAGTCCTAACTACAGACCTCTTGTTAAGTTAATGGCTGTGGTTGTAGCTCCATTTTGAGTTAGTGTATGAGTTGAGTATTAATTTCATTGGCCCAATAATAATGCTTATTGCACTGGGTAGGGAGAATCCCCTAGAGCTGATGTCTTTATTACCTATATGTATAGGTGTATAGCCTTGCTGCCTTCTAGCTGACATAAAGCACCATTATCTCTAATAGGTTTCATTGTTGTTGGAAGGGACAGGACAGACTCCTTTTGCAAGTTATGAATGGCAGCGTGTGTTCCTAATGGGTAATTGCTCTGCAAGGACTTAGCATTAGCAGTGACTCAGGAAGTATCCTGAGATGGCCTTTCTTGTCTCTTGGCATATCTGTTCAGCTGCAGGACTTGGCACCATGCCTACAAACTGCCCAAAGTCCCCTGCTTTCCTCAAAGCCAGACAGAAGATAAGGGAGTTGTTAACTGAAGACAGGCTTTGACAGTTGCATACCCACCATTGCATCAGTGATTGCTTCCCTTTGTTGCGTGAAATGAGAGTGAGGACTGTATTCCTTGCTTCACAGAATGGAGAAAGAAGAATGCTTTGTTTTACTTGCTTGACGTAAAGATCTGTAAAGCTTACTGGAACTTGCACTGACGTGGGGACCCCACTCTATAGCATAACTAGGGAAGTTAGTATATGCAGTCCTGTCTTCTCTCCCTCCCTTCCCCCGTATAATTTGCTTTATCTGTGCTTCATGCCAGTGAGGATGGCTAGCTGAGATCTGTGAGCAGGCCTGGGAGTATTTTTGTTTGCTGTGTTGCATATTTTGTCATCCCTGTTTTGTTTTGCAGGTGAGAAGTATCCAGGTACAAAAAATCCGCTATGTCTGGAATATCTATGCAAAAGAGTTCCAGAAAGTTGGGTGAGTTCAATGCCCTCATTACATGAGTCTCTGGGGAAGTCAAGCTTCTTTGTGAATAATGTCCTAAGGAAAACACTCCTTTTATACTTCAGAGTCCTAGAAGACCACCACACTTGCTCAAGTATACATGCCAAATTTGGTTCTGGTCTCACCTGCAACGAACAGAATGTCAGGTAAACATTTTAAAACACAAGTACTCAATGTATTGATTTCAGAGAGATATAACTTCATTGCTGTTGGTGCACTTTCTGTGAGTTTGTTGTGTATCCATTAATATGCACATAATTTTAGATGAAATAGCCATGCATGAAAAATTGAATGAAAAGGGCTAGACAATGTTATATATTCCTTGTCAAAGTTTTTGAAATATCTCAGCTTTCCTCACTGTTATTGTTCTCAATCAGGAAATAACTATGTCCTGTAACTAAATCTAAGCAATTCTTATTTAGAATAAGAGAAAATGTCCATGAGACACTGCAGTTAAGTTGCGTGTATGCTTCTTCAGTGGGGGTCCATAAAATTGTATTGAACTTCTAAATCAATTAGTTCTGGTCATTGAATTTATTCTCACAAACTACTATATCATTAGACAATTTACAGAATAGGTATTCCTGAAACAGCTAAATAAAGGAATGATTTTCAGTTGATTGAATACTGAAAATCCAGCTCCTGACCTTAGCTCATGTTGAACCTTACATTCAAATCACCCTTAACTTTATGCAAAATTATTTGGTTTTAGATCATTTAGTTTTAGGTGCAGAATTCCTTTGTTTATGGTGCTTCAAAAGAATTTTCGTGTGATGGAAACATTTGCCTAAAAAGCTGTGTTACACTTCTTGTCTGTTTAAGTACATTTCACTGGTACCATCATGCTGTAGGAGCATTTATTTTTTTATCTTTTTCTTGGACAAAGATCCTCACAGCCTTTAAACTGAGACTGATACAAGCTCTCAGGACTATTGAAGGCTACAGCTGCTTGAGTGAGCTACATTGTCTCTATTTTGCCTGTAAGTGATGTATCTTTATTCCATACAGGAGAGTTATATGTGGGCCAAACACTATTGATGTTCCAGTGATCCCTGTTTGGAAACTACTCATCAAAGAGGTTAAGCATTTCTGTTGCTTTTATTCTAGGCTACCTGGGGAGGCAGAGTGTGCATATAGAATATAATGGAGCACATGTCTGAATTAGCTTCCTAGTACTCACTCATCAAACACACTCCTTTTTCAAATCCTGTTTAAAGCTGTTCCATGAAATCACCATAAATTCATTTATTCTCTATTGTTACCTATCCTCCATGCCCATGCCTGTATGGCTGCTGGGTATTTGCATGTATCTGGGTCCTGGGAGCTCATTCTGTTGGCCTTACAAGGGTCAGTGAATGTTTACAAGCTGCACTGGAAATCAAACCTTCCAGGCAAAGGCTGTCTCTTAATCAGCAGAGATTAAGTGAACAGCAGTGGCTGGTATATGCTTACAGCTGCAGAGAGATCCAATGTCCTCACGACTCTGGGCACAGCACCATGTAACGCACCAGTATCTTTTTCAGACCGGAACTGGCTGTATGTGGGCTAAACAGAGTGTTTGTGGAGGTATGCCTATGGTATGTGAGCTCCATCCTCACAGCACAGCCTGCTCTTCTGTCACCTTTGTTACATTTCCAGTAAAGAAGCAAGCAAAATAAGGCTTGGGCTGAGCCATGCATATCCCAAATAACATCCTATTGGTCCAGATTATTTGGCCCCTCTGTCAGGTGGAGATGGTCCAATCTGGTTAGACTGAAGCCACTGCTAACAAAATTAGAAAGAGGGTCGGGAGACACAGCACTTCACTCAATAGCTTTTATTCCAGTCCATTTCTAACAGGACGGACTGGCCGCGTATACTGGAGCCATTTAAATGTGGTCAGCTCTTGAGTATTGCTCTCTCTCCAAACAGGTCTTAAATCCATTTTACGTGTTCCAGCTGTTCAGTGTGTGTCTGTGGTTTGCTGAAGATTACATGGAGTATGCCACTGCCATCATAATCATGTCTCTCCTCTCAATTTCTTTGACTGTTTATGATCTTAGACAGGTGAGACACCTCACTATTTTCCACAAGGAGGATTTATTTCTGATGCCTGGGAACGGCCAGGATGTTACAACATGCACATGTACAGCACTATGAGAGTTACTCACAGGTTTAGTCTTATGACATAGTGTACTAGCAGGTGCAATGGCCTGGCTTCCTAGTCATCATAATCTCTGTGTGGTTCTTTACCCACATCCTCCCTTCCCCATTCCAGTGCTTTGCTTTGTAACCTTTTGTTACACCTTCTTGATAATTAGGGTGGGTAATTTCTTTGTGTGATTGTATAGTTCCTGGCACAGCCAGACCCCAGTTTCTGAGGGCTCTCATAACCACTCATAACCACAAAAGGGTAATAATTGTTAGTGGATGAATTGCATCATGTAAGTAAGATCTAACACTTTTGTGTGTTGTCCTTTAATTTATAGCAATCGGTTAAACTGCACAGACTGGTGGAGTCTCATAACAACATCAAGGTCACTGTCAGCAGAAATAAGGAAGGTAACTCTTACACTTCTTTCTTCAATGTGTTTCATTTCTATAGCAATTTATATAAAACCCAAGAAAGTATAGTATCAAAATCCTTCTGGAGCAGTTTCCTCTTCTGCCTCTCAGCTCGATGAACTAGCTTCTGCAGATAGGGTTAATTTGACCTAAAAGTATGTTATGACACATCAATCATACTCATAACTGTTCGAGCGCAGCCTTAGCAAAAAATTTTCAGGAAAACTACGTAATCTTCCTTAAAGCAATGCTGACAAAGCCAACCACATAGCCATTAAATGGCTGTGAGTCCACCTTATTGCTCCATGCAAAGTCTGTTCATTGCCATGGTATTTAGAGCACAATCCAAAAAGACAGAGTCAAACTATGAAATGTACATCCAGGCTTCTTCAGTTAGGTCAGCACGTTGGAACAATAACCACTGGCTGGGCTCCTGGGGAACTAAGAAGGAATTATGCAGTTTGAACTTATGCCTAGGCTTTTCTAACTATTGGTGGTTCTATTCTTAGGTCCTATTTGTGGTCTTCTGTTTATGAGCCATTATAAAGAAGTAACAGTCTATTCACCAGATAGTTCATTGTCTTTTTTCCCCTTACTACAGAGAAATATATGAAGCACAAAGTTTGCATTACATGTTACATACAGGTGTCCAAGAGCTGGAATCATTCCATCTTGTTCCTGGAGATACGCTGATTTTGAAAGAGGGCAAAACCCTTCTGCCTTGTGATGCCATCCTGATCAGTGGGCAGTGCATTGTAAATGAAAGCATGCTGACAGGTACAGCTTATCCTTCCCAGGTTTACTGTCAAAACATAATCATAACCCTATGGTTTCAGCCAGTGATGCAGGACACACAGCATTACCATGTATCACCCTTATTATGAGATAGATAGTTCACAGGTAGCCTAGAAGGGGGGTTCTTTTGGGTGTTTGCTATGACAAAGACTGAATTGTAGTTAGCCCCAGCTTATCTAAATAGAGAATGTGGACTTTAGGAAGCGCAGTTCATCCTTTGCTTCCTTTCTGGGGTTCAGAAAGGAAAGAGCAGACAGTGAAGAGGAGTGAGCAGGACAGAAGAAATAGTAGATACGGAGCAAAGCTGTTCCCACACAGGGCCCCCAGTCCACTTAGGCTGTAGGGGTTTCTCTTGGATGCTCTGAATGTCTCATCACTGATCGCTGCAACATCTCCAACCTGCTGGAGTGTCTGTCTAGTCCTCCAGATGCTTAGCCCCACATTCATGTGGAGTACACACCAGGTGGGAGGGTTCACTGGAAAGCAGGATTTTTTGGTGCAGGAGGTGTTCAGAGTTCTGTTTCTTGTCTTTAAATTTGGTCTTGGTCTGCATCAAACTGAAACCCACAGTTATGAAATTGCATGTAAATGAGGAATTCCAGAAACCCCTTTCATTGAGAAAGCTTCAGCTGTCAGAAAATATTTTTCTGCTTCACCTTAGTGTGTCTGCTCTGACATCAATAGTATATTTTTCAGCTGTCAAGCATTGAGCTAAAGACTGTCTTTTTTACCAGGAAGAGGAAACAAGGAATGTTGTGTTTAATCTGCCTAAGGGAATAGTATAGCGACCTGCACGTGAGGTTCAAATTAGATAAAAAACTCGTGGCCATGAAGTGGAATCGTACAACACCAGTTCAGGTCTCTTTTCAAGTCTGTATATCTGCAGCTGGAGTTCGGAGTCCTTGGACTGCTTTCAGTTCTTAGACTTAGGCAAAGCTGTTGTACTGATGCAAAGGAGAGCTTTTCTCTGGCAAAGTCGGTTTGCTTGCTAGGCTTCAAATTCTTACTCACTCTGAAGATGTCACAATATAAAAGTAACATTTCTCTAAACTGGTTTCTCAAGTAAATCCCTTTAAATTACCATCTAGATGTCTAGATACTGTACTTATTTGAAAGTCAGCAGGCTGATTTTAAGGTGTACTTCAGTTTTTCTCATCTGAGCTAATCTTCCCTAGGAGAAAGTATTCCAGTAACAAAGACCCACTTACCCCAAGCTGATAGCTTCAAGCCCTGGAGAATGCACTGTGCAGAGGATTACAAAAAACACGTCCTTTTCTGTGGAACAGAGGTCATACAGACCAAGGCAGATGACAGAGGAGTAGTGAAAGCTGTGGTGCTGCGTACTGGTCAGTCAACACTTCAGTTTGCGTTTCCTTTCATGCTTTTTCTTACTGGAACAGTCTGATTTAATGTGCCCAGTCACGTTAAGTTAAAGGCGTTGATCCACATTCTCAACAGTCAGATGGGGAATCGATATCCTGGGCTGGGCTAAGCTATTATACATTGTTTCCATGTGCTTGGTATAACTGTTACAAAAACCACTAGCATATGATTACAAAGAAGAATTTCATTTGGCTTCTGAGACATTGAAAAAATCCTCCTTCTTAGGACAGAAATAACTTTTTCTGTATTCTGCAGAGTAGGTCACATACACTGAAATGAAAGAACTGGGCCTTCTTTCCTAAGTTACAGAAATTATGAGTCATTTTAAAGCCCTCCATTCATTGTAGAGAACTTTTGGTAATGTTTTCTCCTTGGAGTGATTTTAGTTTTTCTTTCCAGGTTTCAATACAGCCAAAGGGGATCTGGTGAGGTCTATTCTCTACCCTAAACCCATGAATTTCAAGCTATACAGAGATGCCCTCCGGTTCCTGATGTGCCTCATAGCATTTGCAGCCATTGGAATGATCTACACAGTATGTGTATTTGCACTTAATGGGGTGAGTTACTAAATGCAGAAGAAATGGTCACAGCCAGCTTCCAAAGACTTGAAACTTGAGTGGCTTCGTATACATTTATGTATAAAAGTATCTTTGTCACTCTCCTTTTTGCCTTTTTTTACATTTCACAATGTAATTGAATTTGTGACAGTACACAAGCTCTCATACATTCAATTCCAAGGTGCCAAAACCCACTGTTTCCCAATAGTCATTTCTTCTGAGGTGTCAGCAAATTCTGTGCAAGCACTGCACGTCTTATCAGCAGCCTTCTGTATGCCAGCTGCCTCTGTTTGTGGGTTGCCTGCCCTGTGCTTGCTGATACATGTAATTACCAATGCATGTAATTAGCATGATGCTTTCTATAGCAGTCTGCAAGTAGCTTTTACGGAGTTTTTGTGGCACTTTTTGTACATTCCTAGAAAAATCACAAGTGAGTCATGGGTTCAATGGGACACAGACTGATGTGTCATTGTGAAAAAGCAGCTTTCCAAAAACTTCAGTTTAGATCAAAGACCTGTTTATACCTGTCCATTGTCTCTGAGAGTAACTGGTACCAAATGCTTATGGAAACTGGTTAGGAAATAGGGGAAGTACAGAACAATTATTCCCTGATATAATCGTCTAACTTCTTGAAGACAATGGTTTAACAGTTCAGTAAGCTGTCTTTTGTATCTAGATCATCTAGCTGTAATAGCCACTGAAAGTCTCCCAGAGTGTAGTTTAATATATTTCTGAATTCATTTATGCCTTGGACTTGACAACACCTGTGGCAATGATTCCCACAGTTTCATTATGTACTGTGTAACAATGTTTTTGAAACTGCTGTCTAAATCACTTAAGGTACTGTAGATTTTTTTTTAGAGAAGTAGCAAATAGCTACTTTCTATTTGATGTTTCCTGTACTATTCATGATTTAAAGATCAACACTGGCCACTCCTTCAGCCAGCTTTCTCCCCTGTTCCAGAGCCCTGAATGGTACAGGTGTAAACACGGATCCCTGACATTTACTGATGTTACAAAGAACTCCTCGTTTTCTTCTGCCTTTTTTTTTAGTGTCTTTGTACAGTCGTCTGATAGTGGGGGAGTGGGAGTGGAAGGGACATAACCTTCACTTAGTTCTCACTCAGCTTAACATTCTTGAGAGCTTTTGGGGAGTAACTTTTGCAAAGCCAACTATCCTGTATCAGTTGAGTCACCCACATCTCCGCTGATTTTTGCCAGAGCTCTCCAGGAGGCTTATGGGGTATTAATTCCCCCTGTGAAGACTGTGTTAGTTCTTCTCTAATGTTTCGTATACATCAAGGGTCAATTAATTCTGTATTATAATTTGAATCAAGTTTCTCAATGTAGAACTAAGACTTACTGTGTCAGGAAACAGCAAGGGCCAGCTATTTCCCAGGGGAAGGCAAGTCAGGAGCCAAGGGTGACCAGAGCACGGATAGTGCCCGCACTGACCAGGGCATAGTCACACAGTATCCGAACATGGTGGGGAGAACTGGGTGCTGGTAGCAGCCCATCAATAGTCCCAGGCAAGGCAAAGTGATAAATAATCGAGGCAGACCAATCAGAAGCAGAAGGAGATGATGGCAAGAGACAAGGCTGCAACACATGTCTAAAGGTGTCCACCCAGGAGAGAGTGCTAGAGGCAGGTACACCTACAACATGGTTCAGACAGGGACTGAAGGCCCAGGCGTGAGCTTCAGTGGAGCTCCTGAACCCATGAGCAGAGGATGGGGATGTAGGTGAGGCTAGTGAGGGTAGTAAAGGCCTATTAGTGCACTGAGGACCCTGCTATATTGGTCTTTAAATTTCTGGAGAGTTCGCCTGAAACCCTTTTAAAAACAATTCGCTCATTCTCATGCATCAAGGTCGATGTCAGAAATAGTTGTGCACTGTAAACAGTAATTCTGCAATTTTTAAAGCCTGATTGCTTTAGAACTTCTTCAGAAACTTTCAAGAAATCATTTTGTGCCATGCCTTGATAATTACCTGCCAATGTAAAGTCCAAGTCCTGAGTTGCAAGGTTGATTCTGCAATTCAGCTTTTGAATCATTTTTCCCCTTTGGAATAATCTACAGTCATTTGGCTCAGAAGATTAAGTCCCCTTGGGATATCAAAGAAAGTGTATTTAAGAACATATCCTGGTGTCTGCTTTGGAGTTTTTGCTTTTTTTTTTTTAATTTTTTAAATTCCGCCTTGTAATATGTAAAATATATGCTGATGTTATCACAGCAGCTGAAACTGTTTCGTTAGACTGGTGTAAGATTCAGTCATGTTATATACTAAATGCCTTCTCTTCTGTGAGTGTTTTTATCTAAAGGTGATAAGTGCTATTCTAACATAAAATAGATACAAAATATTATCAAACTGGTGCCTTCTGTGGTCTGAAACAATATCGATGAAGGGAGAATGAGAACATGATGGAAATTCAGCACATCAAATGCAATATGATTTATGGTCAAAGTCCCAAGCTCAGAAGCAGTAATAATAGATTTCTATGATGGTTTGCAGATCCTTCTGAACGGCAAATTGGCTTTAGTTTGCAGTGTCTCAGTTCTGGGACCCCAGTTTGATATGCACTCAATCCTTTAGCAGTGATATCAACTGCCAGGAACAACAGTGCTGACATTCACCATACTGGCAGTCAGTTTTACACCGACCTCTAAGCTACCAAATTAGAGATTGCTCTTAGAAACATAACTTTTACTTCCATGTCTCTTCCTGCAGGTAAAAGCATTTTCCTTTCACAACTCCTAGAACATAAGGTCAGAAGAAATCATTAGCTCATGCATTCTCCCCTCCTTTTCAGCACCACCCCATATGTCTCACCCATCACCCTAACGTGGAGTCCAGAGCTATGCCTGTAGGCAGTTGGATGAATGCCCGTATAAATGGCAGATTCTTGTGTGCTGTATCATGGGAAACTGGGCTTGAATGAGGGTGCAGTAACCTAGCTGGCATGTTTGAACTCATGTACTTTGGAGGAGACAGTGAGCTCTGCCTGGCAGGTTTGTTGGCATGAAGAATGAAGGGAGGCCTGGAGGCTGCTCTTTAGCAGTGGTGTAGCCTTAGAAACTTTGGTTAAATCAAAGAAATTAATATCTCACGGATATGAATACATAATAGACCATGGGCAGAAAACAGTACAGCCTGAAGCACCTGCAGTTGAGGGAGGGAGGGATGAAGAGGGCTACACTCAGACGATCCAAGCAGCACTCCTTGCCACCCTCTTGCTGATAACTGCCTTTGGTTTTATGTCAGGAGGAGGCAGGAGAAGTGGTGAAGAAGGCTTTGGATGTTATCACTATTGCTGTTCCCCCAGCGCTGCCAGCTGCCTTGACAACAGGGATCATTTATACCCAGCGGAGGCTGACGAAAAAGGGCATTTTCTGCATCAGCCCGCAGAGGATCAACATGTGTGGACAGCTGAACCTCATCTGCTTTGACAAAGTAACTGCTGTGTGGTGGTTACTCTCTTACTAGTAGTGGGAGTCATGCTAAGGGTAGGAGAGTATGGGTTTTGATCAAGCATTTCCATTGTATTTTAGAAACACACTGACCAATCTTGCATAATTAAGTTTGTGTTGCCTGAACAGACACTGTTGCAAATTGTTGTTTTTCTTGGAATCTAGGAATTGGCTCATAGCACTTCTGCTCTGCACTGCACAGGCATTTTCTGGACAGTAACTTCTTAAAACAAGTCTTTGCTTTTTATTCCTCTTGGAGCTCTCACGTGGGAAGTTAATTTAAATGTACACTTTGACTTAGACTGGCACCTTAACAGAAGATGGCCTGGATCTCTGGGGCTTGCTGCCCTCTGAAAGAAGCTGGTAAGGCTCCTTGACACACCAATGACATTTAAGTTTAGTGGGATAGTGACTGGATTCTTGTCCTAGACATATGAACAAATCTGAAAGACAGTTAATGTCGAACAGCAGTTTGAAGTTCCCCCATGCTTAGATTTCCAATATTATTTCTATAGCCTCTGGAAAATCAGTTGTTCACCTTGTCCCAGGGGTCCTGCTCTGCATGAAAAGATGCAGCCACTGCATTTGGCACAGCATGCCCAGGCAGGGTAGCCTGCAGTAGACATGCTAGGTTAGATCTCACAGCTGCAGCGGTGCCCCAACCCTGTATGACAGGAAGTCACTGTTACCCATGAGATTGCCACTCAGTTCCTTCAGTGCCCATGGTTTTGCCTATTTACATTTCCAGAAATGTGCAAGCACGAGGATGCTCAAGCTTATATAAGCCTCACAGCTCAGGAGTCCTTGTACAAGCCTCAAGGAAGATATGTTACAATAATCTGTTCCTCTGTCCATCCCAATGGACTCTGTAACTATGCAGAATACACCTATTCTGAGTATATGTATCCCAGATTATAACAGGTGCATGAGAAATAGCTCAGGGTGGAGGACAAGTCCCCAGAGACATGTCTTGTGATCTGACCGCACTATAGGACTTTAACAGCCCCCGACTTAATTTGTTTTTCCTTTTTTTTCTTTTTTCTGCTAGTCTTATGTTGTTTGGCATTCTCTGATGATAATTTTTATGTTCTCTTTTGCATTAGCTTCCAGGACATTCACAGCTTCCCTGTGGACCACAGCCTGCCTTGGGGCCCAGTGTTCAAAGCAATGGCAGTTTGTCATTCACTAATTGTTTGGGAGGGCAAGATCCAAGGAGACCCACTGGATGTCAAAATGTTTGAGGCCACTAACTGGGTAAAGCTGTGCTTTGTTGTTACACAAATAGTGGTGGGGAGTTTTGGTGTTCTTACAAAGGAGAAATGTCCCAAGCCTTCCCATGCAAATAGCCACTTCCCACACAGAAGTAAACCAGCTAAAACCCAGAAAAAACACCACATGCTCGGGCTGTTGGAGAAACGTTCCTTGATTCCGCCTAGAGCTTTCACCTAGGACTACTTGGAGTACTTGGCTCATTTGACTGGAAGTGGTGGATGTCATGCAAACCCCACTGGGGCATCAACTCTGCGGCTGCTGCCAGATAACAGGAAGTCCCAGATATGATTTATATGCAGATTAAGACTGCTTTTACAGAGCACATAGTGGATTTCTGTGAGTTTTGAACAAGATACAAGATTTTGACCTTTGTTAGAGCTCTATCCATGTGGAGATATTTCTGCCATCTTCAGGTTTGAAATTCCATGCCGCTATGAAAGCACTGCTTTCAGACTCTGTCCCATTACCTACAAACAGCCACCAGTGTTGCTGTTTACCCTCTGATCAATTGCGGGGGGGTGGGGGTGGGAGTGAGCATTTATGAAAACTAAAAGGCTGCAAATCTGAGATGGATAAGAGGAAAACAGACCATAATTACCTGGTGGAAGGCATAGCCACAAGCCATTGCTGATGCAAGAGAAGAGATTCAGGACAGGATTAGCTAGTTATGTGGGTGAGAACATCCATACTCAACACCTGTCTGTTTTGTATCTGCAAAATATGTAAACCAGCGAAATTTCAAAGAATAAACTATTCAGTAATGACAGGAGTTAGAGTGTGTTTTTCCCCAGGGCCATCACCTTGCCATCTCAGCCTTAGGCAGACACTCATCAAAGTTATAAATTAAACAGGAATAATCCTGTTAAATAATTCCTGTGAAACACGAATAATCATGTGCCCTTTGGCACCATGAAATATTTTTGTTCCTCACAGTCATGTTTTGATGATTAAAAAACCTAGCTGATCTGTGGAGTACTTCAAGAGCAGAGGATGGTTCATTCTACATTAATATAAAATCTTATTTATTTTTTTTCCCATTGGGTCTGTGTTATATCTAAACATTTTTGCATATTTAAGTGGGTTGTAGTGAATAAGGGATTTATTGTCAGTGAAAGGACATGATCTATTTGCTGTGCAAGAGCACAGCAGTATCTTAGTGAACCTGGTGAAATTCTGGGTTTGATTGCGAAGGGAGGCAGTGGGTTTTCCATTACTGGAGCTTTTTAGTGTAAGATCAGACAAATCCACCTCAGTAATGAGTAAGATATCTTGTTTTGAGGGAAGGAAAAGCTCTAAATGGTTCCTTGAGGTTCCTTTCAGCTCTGTTGGTGCTGTGATCTGAAAGATTTTTGTCTTTCAATACACAGGTGATAGATGATTGCAGTGGACACCAGACTGAAGGTCAAAGATACACACATGCCACAGTTGTTAGACCTGGGCCTAAAGTCAGCAGTGTAAGTTACTTGCAAAAATCACATTCATGAGCAAGTTAAACTGTCAGTGTAAGAGTTACCTTTCAGTAATAAACACTTGGTTGTCCTAGTCCAAGACAGCTCTTCCACACTTTGTATTTCTTGTACTGCCTGCAGAGAGATTGCCTTGCTCTCTCTGATTAAAAAGAGATGCCTGGGGAACCTTGCTGCTCTCACCAGAAGCAGGGGGATGCTGGATGACAGATTGTCTAACCTGGGGAATTTGCCTGTCCTGGTGGCTTGAGACTCAATCCAAACTCAGCTGAGTGGTGAAGATGTCTAAAAGCACTTGGGACTGCAGTGGAGTCTGGTAGCCGCTGTTGGATTCTTGGTGGTGGCATACACCAAGGGGGACACTTTCAGACATCCATTTCACCTTGCAAGACCAGTATAAGACCTAGCAGAGTCTTGTTAAAGAAACAGGACTAGCGAGTTCCTTTCAGTAAATTGCATCTAATAGTCTGCTAAAACTGTCAGTGAACTTTTCCTACTGCTTAAGCTAAATATTTCTGTACAAATTTCGCCTCCTCTTTATATACCAGTCCTTCCTGTCCCGCTGTGACAAATCAGCCAGTTATACACGGTTAGCTTCTTACCATGGCCCAAAGGATAGACCTAAAATGCTTTGGCCCAAGTTTAAAATCTTTGCCGCAGTATCTAATCCACTTGCTTTTCTCCTAGGCACCAGTGGAAGGAGTTACCATTTTACATCAGTTTCCATTTTCTTCGACCTTACAGAGAATGTCTGTCATTGCTCAGGAGATTGGTGGGGAACAACAGGTCTTCACAAAAGGAGCTCCAGAAATGGTAGCTATGTTATGTAGAGCAGAAACAGGTAACTAACATTTATAAATGCTTCCTAGAAACACATATGTACAAGGGACTTTTGCTGCAGTGAGGTGGAAGGTCCAAATGAGATTTCTGGGTCTAAGGCATTATTACTTCAGCTTGAGAAGTCAGAGTCTCTGTTGTGCTCCAAGTCTAAGTCTAAGGTCTCATACAGCCCTTCTCAGCAAAGAAGGGGTTGGACTAGATGACCCACAGACGTCCCTTCCAACCCCTACCATTCTGTAATTCTGTGAAGGACTGCTAAAAGATAAAAGTAAGTACCAACTCTTGTACAAGGTGTATAGTCTCTGCCAGAATAGATATTTGAAAAAGTTGTCTACTAGTCCAGTACACACCAAAAATATTTTGTTTTTCTCCAAGCCTTGGGAGGGCAGCTAAAAGAGCACAGTTCCTTTGTGACACACTGGAAGAAGGTAAGTCTTTGCAGAATAGTTTAGGATCCTAAGTGCAAATAACAGAGGAGAGGCGATGATTTTCTTATTGAGCAAAGTTCAGTTCAACACCTTTCCTTGACGTCCTTGGCCTGTTGGTAGACTCTAGGTGTACCTGCTCTCTGGGACAGGAACCTTCGCTGCTCCAAGGCTTCCTTTTGCCCTGATGAACTGTCTTTATCTCTTTTGCACAGTCCCATCCAACTTTGAAAGCAAGCTTCTGTTCTACACAGTGCAGGGCTTTAGGGTCATCGGACTGGCATGTAAATCTCTACAGGCAGGGAAGCAATCTACTGATCTAACAAGGTAAGCCCTAGACTGTGTCTTTCAGCCACATTCAGCCATGGGCTAGTGGTGCCTCACATTGTACCATTACCATAACACCCCTGCCAAGAGCAGGGCTGTAGTACAGAGTTTTTCTAGAGTTAGGCCAGAGGGAATCTGATTTAAATCTGGGTATAGGTCTGTTTGAGAATGGGTAGAGGCACTTCACCACCTCATACTTATAGCACATGCCTGGAATCCTTACACATTTTGTAAGTGGGTCAACATAGGAAGTATACTCTAGTACACTCTGAAGTCTAGTACACCCCTCCTTCAGTCCATCATTTCTACCAATCTTGTTACAGATTTATCCAGGCTGTCAGCTGAAAAGAAATGTCTTTTTTTTTTTTTTGTCATCCTGGTTCTTTGATTAAGGAAAGGCAGCAGATGACCCCCATTACACTGCCTGTTCTCTAGCCCAGTCAAAGTCAGAAGACTATTGTCTGCTGCTGTCTTGGTCCAATTCTTTAGCTTTCTAGCTGTAGCTTTCTTTAGTTTCTAGAGAAGTCAGCAACCTCTTCTGCTATGCTCGTCATATTAGTTTTCCACAAACCTCACACAAGAACACACATGAATCTGTATGCTTTTACGCAAATCCATCCAGCTTTTGCCTGGATGCTCCAGAAACATCACTTCTGAAACATTTGTGGTTACTTAGCATCTGCCGTACTTTCTGTTTACTAGCTGCAGGTCCTAATACAGATGGGGCTCACTGGCTCTTTCACAGGGCTTTTTGCTTTGCTGACAGGGCCAATCAGACCGAGGCAAAGTGCAAGTGGTTTGTTTAATTCTTGTGACGGGTATCGTAACAGACCTATCCAACCCAATGAGCAAATGTGTGTGAGTGATATGGCCCAGATTTTGCAGTGGTGTGTGCATTTATAGCATGTGTGATGTATATACTGCCAGGGGGGAAAAGAAAACCGGAGGTCAAACACAAAATCCACTGTGAGAGCCATAAATATTTGGGCACCATCTGACTCAGCTACTCCAACTGCCATGCAAGTGTTTGGCATCACCTCCTCCTTACTACAGTGGCCGAAATAAGTGTTTGAAAGCTTTTCTTTTTTTTTTTTTCACTCTTGAGAGTCAACCTGTCTCCCTGAAAGACCTCTAGTTTGTTACTCAGGGATGGAGTTGTTTACCAAATTCTGTTCTCAATTGGATGTGTTCAACTGTAAAAGAAGCAATAGTACACATGTAAAGAAAAGAGTAGGAGAGAACAGAATTGGAGTTCCCGCATGCTGTTTGCTCAGGCCCTACTATCAAGAGTAGCAGATTCATTTACTAAGGTGTCTTTGTAGTACAGTCCTCAAATGAGAAAGACTAGTGTGTGACTTTCCAAATCAGACGGCCACAGTTTGGGAATCCTGCAGGAAATTTAGGGTGCTTTTTCATGCTGGGTAAGGATGGTGCATGAATGGAAAACAGTCCAACTTACCCATTAGGCTTCGTGTTGGTGTGTGGAGTAGGTAGGTTGAAATTGGCTCTTTTTTGATGTGGTAATTAAGCAAACATGAGCTGGAAGCTGGCTACATACTGAACTCATTGTTCAGAACAAGGGAAGAAGGGAATAGAAGGATGAAAAATCAAGTCAAGATCCTTCATACACAACCAGCACCACTTGCTGCCAGTGGGAAGCAAGCCCTGCTGGTGTTGAAATAGCACCCCAAAAGTCAGACAGCCTGAGACTGATGAAAACTAACAAGTTATTTTAATTCTTTTGAGTTAGGTGGGATGGTTAACAGTTATAACTGACTATCAGCAAATTCAATGCAAAACCAGAGCAAAGGCCAAAAGAAAAATTCAATCTGTCTGTCTGTTCTTCGCTCTTAGGGAGGAGGTGGAATCTGATCTGACATTCCTGGGTCTGCTGATAATGGAGAATCGATTAAAGAGGGAGACAAAGTCTGCTCTGGAAGAGCTCAGTGCTGCCCACATCAGGAGTGTTATGGTCACAGGTATCTAAAAAGTGTGGATTATTTGTGTGGCCACTGGCCGAGACAGAGGGAATTCAACGATGTCTGAGTGAACAGTCTGCTTCTTTGTCACCACCAGTGGTAAAAAGGCACAGACATTTCTATCTTTCAGACAATTACAGTCCAAGAAGCATGTGTGTTGTAATAATGATGTGAGCTGAACTATGCAGGCTTATATCCCTGACAACTTCACCAGGCTCTGTCAGATATACCTAACTCTTAATCATCTGTCTCACTTTCGACACAGATCAGAGCCATCCTGTTCCTCTGATGCTTTCCACTGAGTCAATTTGTTCTCCCTGGTAAGGTTATCAGATGACATGCACAAAGACATGTCATGCGAGATCCCCTTTTGATGGGGCATTGTGAAATCCTGTTGTCATAAATGAGCAGAGATGGAGCATGGATGCCAGGATTAATCACTGAACCTTTAGACATCTGGTAACTCATGCCTGCCAGTTCCTGCAGATCCCATTTTTTTACTTGAAGGGCTGGTTTGGATTTGGATAGGATAACCCCCAGCTTTTCCATGGTCGAAATATATTTTTCCAGGAGTCACACAGATCTTGACTTCTTGGGCTTCACCGCTTTCAGCACACATCCTACACCAAAGCCATCTAAGGCCAGTTGATGAGAATCAGTGATAGTAGCAGCAACTTAGTGTGAATCCTTTATTGGTTTTTGTCTAAAACATATCATCTAGGAGTACATTCCCCATCTGGATTTTTTGAAGCTAAGATGAAAATATTTAATCTGTAGATGAAAATGAAAATATTTCATTTCCAGATGAAAATATGTTTAACTATAGAAACAGACGTCATCTGCAAAGTTTTGCTCTTTATCAAAAACTTTCTTAGGTACAGATACTGAAATCTTACTGATTCTTGTGGATGTATTTCAAAACTCACAATTCAGGAAAGGCTAATGTTTCCTCCATTTCCTCATTGCAGAAATTTTTAGATAATACTCTCCTTGATTTTTCTAGGTGACAACATTCAGACAGCTGTAACTGTTGCCAAAAATGCTGGGATGATTTCTCCAATGAACAGAGTGATTCTTGTGGAAGGAAACAAAATACCTGGATCTTTTTCAGCATCTATAAGCTGGAAACCACTAGAAGAAAACAAAACTGAAGATTACGGAAACCTGGCGAGCATATCAGAAGCAAGTGTTGTACAGCAGGAAAACAAACTAAGCGAGAATGCTTTAAATAATGCAGTGGGATTATGCTAGTATAACAGAGACCAGCCATTTACCATTGTCTGCATGTCAGACAGGATGTTATGTGCTATAAAAGTGTTTAAACAGAAGGGATCTTTATAAAACTGTGCTCCCCTAGAACTTCCTTCCTAGCATATTATCTTGTGAACACGTTTTTGCTAACTGCCTAGGTAGGTTTAAGAACAGCTTTGCAGACACCCAGGAAAGATTTGTGTTTAGCCCTCATGCTTAGCTGATGCCAGTTTAATGCATGTTTCCTTTCACTCCAAGGTAAATTTGATAGTCTAGATGTGGACTTAAAATCTGTGGAACTGCACTGAATGAACCAGCCCTGTTCAAGCAGGTAGAAAGTTAGCACTTCCCCATACCTGCAGAATTAAAACACAGATTAACTGTTGAGAAATTGCCTATACACAGTGAAACAGGCTAGCTATGCTAGGGAATTATATTTCATCAAGCATCTCCACAAAGAAACTGAGACAAAGACCAGTTACTCTCTCCCTGAAGAGTATGTCTGAAGGTGCTGACCCTTCTCTGAGAAGTATTAGAGTCAGGCAGATGGTAGGGAATCTCTGCAGGGGCTGTTGAGGGGCTCCTTTCTACCAAAGCTCAGCCTAGGCAGCATCTTCACTGTATTTCGCTGCCAAAAGGCACGCCTAGCTATGGTGCCCATATGGGGCTCTAGCCCCTCTCACTCACTGTGCAGCTCACCAGATTGGCACTGTTGCATGAATTCTATCAAATGTGGCAATGCTGAGGGACAGCTTTTAAGACATATGAAGCACCCAGTTCACACTGAAATTAATTTAGGCAAATTAATTTAATTATGCCTAAATCCCTTCACAAATCCAGACAAAGGCAATGGGTCTTCAACCCAGGTCTCCCAGAGTCTTCACAAGTGCCTTCTCCGTGGTATATCCTTTTTTTTTGTCTGTAGTAGTGCTTGTGTAAATGCACATAGTAGCTTTTGAGGGCTTGTGAGCAGCATTCATTCTGTCTTGTTTTACAGGATGATGACAGTCAGGCTGAAAGAAGGACTGGACTGGCATTGGGATCAGGCCAGTATCATTTTGCCATGAGTGGAAAATCTTACCAAATTATATCACAGCATTTCAGGCACTTACTTCCAAAGGTAAGATCTGGATTATTTAACTGGAGGAGGCTTGCCATTCAGTAGATTTGGATTGTCCTGATATAATTAGCTGGAGATCTGTACCAGGACATCATCTGGGAACAATTCTAACCCTGAAATACTCATCAGCTGGATGGATCTCTGATATTAATATATGGGGAAAGATCTGAAAACCCCTGTGGTTTTTTCTGCACATGAGAGGAGCAGACCTACCTCGTGGTGTGAGGACATGACTTAAAACATTTGTGCCTGTATGCCTGGTCCTTGCACTGCACTGATTCTCTCACGTTTTGGAGAACAGGAGAAAACATAGTATTACACAGCACGCAATTCAGCACGACTTGTCTGCTTTATGGAAAGGATAGTCTCATGAATTCTCTTCTAGTAAATCCCTACCTGGTAATCTGTGTTCACCAGTTAACTCAAATGACACACCAGGCCTCTTGTCCTTGTGATTGTTATTTTTTCAAAACATTAACTAAAATACCTTTTATTTTTGATAATCAGCCTTTCCTGTCTTGGAATCTAGCATCAGGTGTTTAGAAATGTGATTTTTTTGTGGTTTCTATTCCAGATTATCACTGAAATTGCTGTGACTCTTACCTCAAGTGCTCAAAAAATCACTTTTTTTCTCCTTACAGCTCCTGCTGAATGGAACAGTTTTTGCTAGAATGTCTCCTGGTCAGAAATCCAGCCTTGTAGAAGAGTTTCAAAAGCTGGAGTAAGTTCATAATGAGTACTAAGAGTTAGGAAGTGTTTGATGATTTTTCCAAGCTTGAAAAGAGTCTAGTGAGAGCTAGCTTTTGGCTAACATATCATTCCCTAGAAGTGCACAAAACTGAAACTTCCACAGACATACAGCTTAGCAGTTAAATTCCTAAAGCCTGTTAAAGAAGACACACTGAAGTCCATGTTGGTTTGGCAATCTGTCAAAGGCCTAACAGTCCCATGATTCTGGGTTTCATTTGTTCACATTATCCTTCATTCTTACGTCTCTTTCTGGGCCTGAAGGAGGGGCACTTGTCTACCCAAAATGTTTAGGAATATCTCCCAGCACTTACAGCTTCTCTGATGCTAGCAGTCTTTTTACTGCACTGTTGCTGACTCAGTGTGATGGGTTAGAAAACATGCAGAGCAGTCTGGATCGATATGCCCTGTGCTGTTCACAGTCACAGAGGTGTGTAAATATCGCTGAGTCCCAGGTGTCTTGTTGCCTATTATTCAGCTGTTTCCCAAGTCTTTTGAAGACCCCCACTCTCATCTCGACGAGCTAGCCTCTAGAGCAGGGTAAGCTTTAGGCTATTTCAGATTATCAGCCTGGTGTGAGCAGTTGTGAGCACCCCAACCACTGTCTGGCTTCCCTGGACAAGCATCAATGCCTTCCAGTGAGAACTTCCCCTGCAACGAAATCCAGGCCTTAGCAGTGAAAGACAGAAGTGAGTCAGTTCCTGAAGCACTAGGCTGATTTTACTTGGATGCTGCAGATATACAGATTTACTTTTAGGGCTCATCATTTCACAAGGTTATTTCAGCCTTGGGGTGAGGAGCTGTCTCCAGATATCCTGTTAAGCCCATATTCTTCTTCTCTCTCTACTCCAGCTGCCTCTGTCACTCTCTGTCTGCTCTGGGAGGTTCTGGCAGGACTGAACCCCAAAGCAGAGTCCCCATTCATGTCTATTCCCAGTGAACACGAGGTACCAGTGCCTGCAATCCTTTCTTTCTGAGCAGGGCTCTCACCATTAGCTTGACCTTAAACCCAGTGAGGGTGGGAGACGGAGTCCATTGTAGTGAACATAAAGTTCATACTAATGTATTCTACTGTCCGTCACAACAGAAACTCTTTGCTCATCTGAAGTGCAAGCCCAAGGCCCATACACAGTCCAGGGTCCCGGGCTTGTATTTCAGTCTTTCAGCTTTGCAGAAGGGCTTTTAACAAAAAGCTTGCATGACTTGCATAAGTGAATTGCATGGAGGAGGCTCTGACTCCCTCCTGTTTATAGGTCTCACTTTCCTCAGAACTGAACTGTAGGTCATTTTATTTTTTAGTTACTTTGTGGGCATGTGTGGAGATGGAGCCAATGACTGTGGGGTAAGTGAAAATTCTTTACGATATATTTATTTAAAAAATGAAAAATGAGTGTGATGCCAGTAGAATATCCCAAATGGAGCACATGTTGGAGATGGGAGTGCTCTGCTTATTGACAGAGCAGCTGTACTGGCACCAGTACTGATTCAGGCCTGATCCCACAGTGTGGTCCTTACCATGCAAGACCTGTCCTAGGCAGAGATTGTTGCAGTTTGTGGTCTCAAGGACTGATTCATTTCCATCGCAAAAACCACTAGAGGGTTCTCCAAGTCCTCCACTGGGGTTTCTGTCAACATCTTCTGTGTCTGGGGATGGAGAAGACTAGGGTGAGGAGGAGTTTCAATGGGGAACAGCTGTAGCCCTACAAGGTTTTTGTAAATGCACACTTTAGAAGTGCAAGAAAGTTTTTTTTCCAAAAGGAAGGGTCCGTGTTCAGGAGGGACCTGTAACTACCTTCTGGGCAGGTTCAGTTTGCTCCATGACTTCACGTATCCTTGTGGCAGTGAGAGCAATGCCACCTAGGCAGTGAAGCAATCACTTGCCCTAACACAAAGTCCCAAGGATTTACCTGGGGGAAGCAAGCAGAGAACCTAGACTGTCTAATAAGGTGTGAACTGCAAATAAGTGCTGAAAAAGGAGGCAGAGCCAAACCTGTCATCTGCAGCTCGTAGTGGATGGCTTTGGGGTCTGTGGAAAATGGACTTTCCCATGCTGTCACCCCCATTCTTCTGGACCCGATGCCTCAGCCACATCCTACTGGAGGAACCTTTCAGGTGGAGCACATCCGGGGAGTGAAGAGGGACTGCTGTTCACAGAACGCATCCTGTAATAAGGGGTCACTTCTTGGCTGACATATCAGTTGCTGGGTCTTCCTGGTTTGTGAGTGCTGAAGAAGAATGTAACTTTCAGGCTTTGAAAGTGGCGCATGCAGGGATATCACTGTCGGAGCAGGAGGCATCTGTGGCTTCACCTTTCACATCCCAAACACCCAGCATAGCATGTGTGCCAGAGCTAATCAGGTAAGCATGGATTTTTGTTGCCTATTATATAAAGGAGACAGTTCCCACTCCTCCCAAATATTAGTGTTGGGTGTTCCCACTGGGACAGAATGTACATATCTAGAGAAAAATAAATGTCTTTGACCTTGACATTGACATTTGCCTAGTTCCCATCTGAAATTCCTTTAAGATATATTAATTCCCTCAAAACTACAGGAGGAGGGCATCTACAGCTGGGCTTTATGTCATTAGCAGTATTTTAAATGCCAAAGAAATAGCAAAATGAACAATGCTCCATAAAGCTGGATCAAATGTCCACAAATCAACACGTACACTACTGTTAGGCCCTGCCTTTAATACCCTATGCAAGCAAAACATTAGCATCTGTTATGCCAGGGTCCTGGTTTTGCTTACTGGGGCAGATGAATAAATCAGGGAGAGTGCATTACTGTTGTTGGATACCGTATGTTGACTGCAGGAGGAAAGGACTTGTTAGTATGAACTCACTGAGCAACTGCTTGGCTTTGTATGTTTTTCCTCATACGGAATTGTTACTTGCTCTATTAATGTAAGCAGGAAAAGTTGCTGGAGTAAATTGTCATCTTGGGAATATAGATGACTAGAATCAAGCCCTTTTGCTTGCAGCAAAATTTCTGTATGGGAAGATTTTACTTTCATTCTGTCCAGTTTTAATTTATTTTACCTCCCAGCAAGATACTGGCAGACACTTTTCTACTTGTGACACGTCTGATTTTTCAACAGCATTTTGAGAGGACTGGCAACAGGAGCAGACCCATCACCTAATTGCTGTCCTATATTCATGTCTTCACACAGGGAAGGCCGTGCTGCCCTCATCACTTCCTTCTGCATGTTCAAGTACATGGCACTGTACAGCACCATTCAGTACCTTGGTGTTCTCCTGCTGTACTGGGTATGGCTTGGGAACATGTTGGCTAGAACTGGATGAGCTGCTATTCCCTTGTAGGAGAAACATGGTGTAAAAGTCACAATAAAACTAGGATATGAAGCTTTACCTTCATCTGAGCTGTAAACTTCTGTGGCGTGATCATGTGGTCCTCCTGTACACTCAGCTGAAAACAGGAAAGATTCTTCCCATTAACTTCCTCCAGTGGGCTCAAGATCCAAGCTGGTCAAAAAGAAGGCTGAGATACTGAACAGTATTTTGGATGAGAGCATATGCCTTTGAAAAGGGAGAATCTGGCATAAGCATATGCTGTTGCAATTTATTCAGCATTTAAAGCATGAATTAACTTGACAGTAAGCAAAATCCCCTGGAGTGCCTTAAACCACTTTTGCATGGCTTCTTCCCAAATAGAGAGGAGGGTTTTGCATTCAGAAGTCACCCAGCATTGAGAAAGCACATCTCTTCAAATAGCCTTCTTTTTTATTACATTGAGTGAACTGGAAGCATTGTTAGTCTGAACGATGCACAAAATGAGAGTATTTGCTGCAGGCCTGATGATGACTAATCTATTGGCAGGGTGGTGGATTGTGTGGTCCCCTTATCTGCTGAGTAGTGTTTCAGAACAAACAGCAGAGCATTAGCTCCATGAAAATAATACAGCTTTCTGGCGATGATATAAACAAGCCCTTGGCAAATGTCTGATTTGTGATTTTTTTTTTTTTCTTTGTGTTTCTCTTTTCAGCAACTAAACTCCTTTGGGAATTACCAATTTTTGTTCCAAGATCTGGCTATTACCACTGTAATTGGTGTGACAAGTAAGCCCCTTAGTCATTGTATGTATTAATGGGAGAATAATCTCAAATATTTTTTACCTCCTTGGAAATTCATAATTCTGTGTACAGAAAGGAAGAAAAGAGAGACTGCACAGAGTACAGGATGTTTAGATTAGTAGAGGAGGCGTCTTGTTTGAGGAAAGCTCTGAAATAAGATGGGTAATTCTTAATGGTGCATTTGCTGAGCATGTAGGTTGTTGATAACTGGGATGTTATCTACAGAAGGAGTAAAAACAGACGTAATGCAGTGGAAAGTCTATTAGGCTTTCACCTGTTGACTTGGGAAGGCAGATGAAGAAGATATCTAAGGATCCGTGCCCAAATGAAAAAGTGTAGGGATTGACTGTTCGGAGTCCAACTCATATTTGAAGCTGTGTAGGCAGGAGGCACGAGAGGAAAGAGAGATGAAAATGGAGAAGAAAGAAATTACAGATGTCAGACACTACAGAGCAGGAATTTGTAAGCCAAGTGTAAGAGAGGAAACCAGTGCTGGAGGGGAAAGAGAAAGACGGGGTTGTTGAGAAAGAGTAAATGCAGGGGGAGGTTTAGAAGCAGACTGGCAAAGGCAGGGGCATCAAAAGCATATAGCAAAACCACATAGCTGTCTTCCATCCTTGCTGGAACACAGACAACTGGAAAAGGCCTTGATTAAATCAATCCTAAAAGGGTCAGCCACAATACTGGGTGCCAAAAGCTACCTTCCTGTAAGTAGCCCATTTGGAACACTGCCTCAAGACTTTCTGTATAGCTCCTTTACTCAAAATCTGTGTAACTTGTTAAACATAAGAGCAGAGGAAAACCTGTTAGCTCAGCTAATGCAGTCCTCTACCAGCTCAAATGACTGGGCACTAGAAGCTTAGTCCAGAAGGATGCACAGAACATGGGCAACAGAAAATCGCAAGCTGCAGTTGACAAATGACAGGACAGAAAGAGAACAGGAGAGCTTGAGCATATCCGTATATACTTGGGCCTGACAGTAGCCAAAGAAAATAAAAATCCAACATCTTATTTTCCAAAAATGCTTCATGATAGTCAGATGCCATTAATTAACCTCTTCTGGGGCCAATAAGATTTTGTAAGAAAACAACTCTGTATTTTGTACTTTATGTAGTATTTTTATGTATTATAAAGAACACTATAGACTGTAAAAGTGCTGGCCATTGATCACAGTAATATACAGCAGCACTGCCTGTATTTTGGACACAGTAGTAAACATGTCTGTGCATGTTCCAGTGAGTTTCACAGGTGCCTATCCGAAGCTGGTTCCCTACAGGCCTCCTAGCCAACTCATCTCACCCCCGCTGCTGCTCTCTGTTGTACTTAACATCCTCTTCAGCCTCGGCATGCAGATTTTTGGGTTTGTGGTGGTTCAGGAGCAGCCCTGGTATTCCAAGACTGATATACACAGGTAGGTCCCCTTCTTGGGGCTCTGGGTGACACAGGGCAGACCTAGTGGGACAGGTATGCATGACATTATTGATCAGCTTAACTACAGGCCTGATCAGCTGCTGCAGGTGGACCTTGTGCTTCCCCACAGAGTGCAAATACGTTAATTAGTGTTGTCTGCAGGTCCCTAAGCTCCCCAGCAAGTCTGCTGTGCAGCACAGTTCATGTGGTGAGAATGCTTCTGTTGAGCACAGAGAGGAGTATTTGATTGCAGGGAAGACCAGGGTATCCATCTAGGTTTGAGCTCAGGCTCTGCCAAGTTCAGCAAGCTCAACCCAGTGGGTGAGACTGAGGACATATTGCCAATAACCTACATCATTGTGATAGCCGGAGCAAATCATAGCTGCAAGGGACGATTCCTGATAGTGGTAGTGGAAGCTGGGGGAAATAACCAAGACAGTGACCATTTGTTGACCAGTATGACACTCTTTTTCAGCGCCTGCCTCTCAGTGAAAACCCACATGGAGAATTCTTCCTCTCTTTCCAGCCTGAGGCTCTATGGGCTGAGAGATGGAGCCTCTGGGCAAGTGGATAATGGCTACAAGAGTTATGAAAACACCACAGTGTGGCTGCTAAGTACCATCAACTGCCTCATCGTAGCACTAGTGTTTTCCAAGGGAAAGCCTTTCAGGCAACCCATCTACACAAACTGTAAGTATGAGGAGAGAGGGAGGCATCTGTAAGTCAACTCAGGAGGTCAATTCACTAGGGAAAAAGTAAAACTTGACACAAGTGATGCCAGACAAAAAAAGCAGGAGCCCAATATTAGATTTGTAAATGACTGAAGGCCACCTTTTCAGAAGTTTTAGTGCCAATGCCATCCTGAGACCAGCAGCTCTCTGAGCTGGGCGCACACTTCCTGTTTCCGTACTGCTAAAAACTTGGCCCTGGCATTTGGATTTCTGAAATGTACAAATGGATTTTGATTAAAACTTTTGAGGACTAGCAGGAACATGGTGTTGGCTGGCAGAATCATCATGTTACTTAAGGCAGCCTGAATGAGACATCGCAAAAAGACTCAGAATTAGGTGGTCTCACTTTGCTTTAGTCTTTAGAATACCTCTGGAAGAGCCGCATGCCTGTCTCCCCAAAGCATGCTGTCTGACCAGTGTTTAAGAGAACTCCCATTCAGGGCATTCTTTTGGGCCCATCTCAGAAGAAAACATGCAATAAAATCTGCATGTTTGCAGAGGCTCTATTTCCTGTTCCAGAACTAGAGATGTCTAGCATTTGCTAACTCTATGACCAGCAACTGCTTTAAAGAGGAGACATCAAAGAAGGCAATAACCTGAAGGGGCTGTAGTGAAGTCTGATAGGTCTATTCTGCCTCTGAAAGACTGTCACGTGAAGGGAAGATGAGCACGTGTGATTGTGGCAGTTCTGGAAGTTGCAGTGAGGCACAGGAGAGCTGCTCTTTGAGGGGGTCAAATGCTGCAGCTGCCTCTCAGGCAAAGCTCTGTTCAGTTCTTTTTTTGCTGAAGAGGTAATGCTGCAGGTTTCATGGCTTTGCTGTTTTGGTATAGTAATGGTGAGGAGGGAACATTCCTCGCAGATAGCAGAAGCATTGGTCATCACTCTCCCAGAACCAGGCAAAACCAGAGCGAGTGGCCGGACAGTGGAGTTTGGTGCCTGCCAGCTTAAGAGAGAATGAATTTACTCATCATTAGAACATCTGCCTATGGATGGGGAAGGCAATAGATTCTCCATTACTTAGACTCTTTTGATCCTGACTGAGAGCAAAGTCTTGATACCACTGAAATTAAAGGCAGAGTTCCTAATCATATCAACAAAAGCAAGACTACATCCTGGACATTTTTCTGAATGACAGGAGATACTGAGCTCAGTGGAAGGCTCTAAGGCTTCTCAGGAAGCAGCTGAGATTGCTCATAACCCTGTGGTTTTATTTGCTTGTTCTTGTCCCTTCAGATGTGTTCATACTGGTGCTCTTAGGGCAGCTGGGCATTTGCCTCTTCTTGGTGTTTGCTGATATTGATGATCTCTACTCTAAGATGGATGTGAGTATTGCTCCAAGGTGGGTTTTCTTCCTACTGCCAGTCCCATTATAAGTGCACTGGGATTGTTTTTAACAAAAGGCACAGACTTTTGCAGGGACACATGGCACCTCTAAAGACAAATCAAATTCAAAGAGGTGATTTTAGATGACAGGATTGAAGAATCTTCTGGAGATATGGTAGCTCCAAACTAAGATCTGTGTGTTCTGACACCTGGACAACTACACACGTACGTTTGATTGTTTCAGCACATTGTCCATACAACAGCAGATGACATCACTGAGCTTACCATGCTTGGTATGTTGGTGACTTGATAGTTGTGAAGCCAGGAGAAGAAAGGAGCTAGGTTTAACCTAAAGCACCATGTGCTCATGTTTCTCAGACTGTGCTGCTCTGCACACAGATCCTCTTGCAAAGAAGATCTGCCAGTCAGCACTCATGGCAGCTCTCAGTTCTCAGTCTCTAATATTTTCAGGCTTCCTATTTACATTTCGGACAGTCCACAGTTTCCTAAAGCAGCATTTGGATTTAGAACAGTTGTAGAGAAAGACTAGTGGGGCTGTCACAGGCTGTCACGGCAATACAGGATCTCTCTTGATCCTTGATTAATAAATACTGATAGGGCTTGGCTTATTTAGTCTGGCAGAATGAGAGCTGGGTGTTGCCTTGTGCAAATCCATCCTAGAGGAAATGCAAGGGAAGGATAAGATTTACATCAGCCGTGGGACAGGGTTGTCAGTGGACCTGGCAGTTAGTATGTGGAGGCTGGGAGATGTTACACTGTGACACTCACACAGCCTTGTAGGAGGACTCACAGGAACAAAACAGCTACACACAGCTATTTTTTCAGTACATTTGTAATCAGAACGATGAAGTGTGATGGCTTTGAATAAAAAATACTGAACAAGATGCTGCTTCTAGTCCTATAAATTTGCGTGACAGTTAGAAAGTAGATTTAGAAACGAAAATAATGAAACATGGAGAGAGAAACATAGACAACGGGAATGGACCTGGATTTTGAATGTCAAGCAGCCTAGCTAAAGCTGCCTCACCATTTAAGTGTTTCCAGAGCAGCGGCTCAGCGGGCAGACCCAGTTAAAGAATCTGCCACGAGATGGCACTTTAAAACAAGTCTTAGTCCTGTTGTGGGCTGTGGTGGCACAGGACATTGTCAGCACTGCAGCTGCGAGGGGCTAAAAGGCCTTTGGGGAGAACAGTAAAACTGCCAGGCTGTCTGGAGGGAATACACTGGATTTGCTGAGAAGAGAAAAGGAGGGAGTGGCAATGAGAAAATTCTGCAATACCCTAGCCGTGGAGAAATTGCTGATCCAAGTTTTGGATCTGAGCTGCATCTCCAGCTACAGTTGAGCTACAGCCAGAAAGCCAGTGCTGCTGGCTGTGGGAAGCTGGAGCTGGGTTTGGAGCTGAAATAGATTTTGAACTATTTCCTATATTACAAAGAAAGGAAGCATTTAGATTTCCTGTTGCAGTTCTGGAGTATGGCTTTCTCTGCTGCATCATAAGTTTCAATTCCTCAAGACAAGTAGCAATATTGGCTCATCAGCAGTGTACAGCCAGTTTGGGATTCTAGCTTTTGATGACAAAGCTGGTGAAGGGTCTAGAGAACAAGTCCTATGAGGAGCGGCTGAGGCAACTGGGTTTGTTTAGTCTGGAGAAGAGGAAGCTGAGGGGAGGGAGACCTTATCACTCTCTACAACTGCATGAAAGGAGGTTGTAGCGAGATGGGTGTCAGTCTCTCTTCCCAGGTAGCAAGTGATAGGATGAGAGCAGATGGCCTCAAATTGCACCAGGGGAGGTTTAGATTGGGTATTAGGAAAAATTTCTTCACTGAAAGTGCTATCAAGCACTGGAACAGGCTGCCCAGGGAAGCAGTTGAGTCACCGTCCCTGGGGGTATCTAAAAGACCTGTAGAAGTGGAGCTTAGGGACGTGGTTTAGTGGTGGAGTTGGCAGTGTTAGGTTTACAGTTGGACTCGATCTTAAGGGTCTTTTCCAACAAAAATGATTCTATGTTTCTATAACACAAGCTCCCACCAGTGTCTAGTGTGTGCACGTGTTGTTGAACAGCAGCTTCTGCTTTTTTTCCCCAGCTCGTTTGCACCCCTACCTCGTGGCGGATCTCCATGGTGATCATGCTTGCAGTCACACTTGCTGTGTCTTTGCTTGCTGAGGTGAGCACAATTCATTGAATGTACCTGTCAACACTAACTAGAGAGACAAAAGTGTCAGGTCTCACTTTTTCTCCCTCCTTCTCAGCCCAGACTGGGAATATCTAGTAAAACAGGAGCCATTGCTGCTACCTCACCCTTACTCTTTCCTCAAAGCCCCACATCTGAATGATCAGATACAAGGGAATGCAAGGCTCAGCCACCTTTTCTTTCCTCTGGTGAGTGGGATTTATTAGACCCTGCCTCAGGTTAGAGAAATATGGGCAGTCTTTCATGTTTTCTACCCACATCCTGAAGGCTGGCAGGAAGAGCTGGTCCCCGTTTTCTGGTGGAGCTGGTATAAGAAGTGGTCAGTAAAAGGCTGTTTAAGGGATGTGGATGAGCAAGACAGGGTGGGAGGTCTGGGTCTCCACTGCTTGCTCCATGTGTGTCCTGTGGATGAAGAGGAAAATCTGCTGTCCAGGGCCTCCAGAATCTTCCTTTTGCTCTTGCTTTTACAGGAAGCTGTCATCGAGAACAGACCCTTATGGCTGCTGCTGAAAAAGACCTTCCGGTACAACTCGAAGAGCCATTACAAGAGGCTGCAGCGAGTGTTAGAGCAGGACTCAGCCTGGCCACCTCTGAATAGAACCTTCTTCTCAGATTCTGTGGCAATATCAATAGAGGGAAGTATGGGAGGGCATAGCAATCCAACATTTGACAGCAATGAGGACGCACTCTGAAGGAAACTGCAGAGGACACCTGTCCAGGACAGTGGCAGTTGGCTGTACAAAGACTATCTCAGAGACATAAGAAAAGAGGAAGGACTGACCCATCAGTGCCTCTCCATTCTAAGACTAGCCAGTTCTGGCTTATTTTTAAATTAACTGGAAGCAGAAAAGCTGGCTGCAATAGCATAAAGCTACAACAGCGTTTCTCCTGTCCCCTTGCCTGTGTGTGAATGGCTGCCAGCTGCAAATGGAACAGCTTGCTGAATATTGGCCAAGTATTCATGGTTGAAACACCTGATTGCTGCATCCTTCTCTTGAACTGCATTATACAGTCCACAAAGGTGGGGGCTCCTCCAGGTGAGAAGTAGCTAATTTGGGTATCAGCACTCCTCTGGGGAGATCCCCTTTGAGCAAACACATAGAAATTACTCCTGACAGAGGCTGCTCCTGTAGCTCCCAGGGTTTCAGATAGTGCTACCTGGTGTCTGGCATTTGCTGTTTTTTTCCCCTTCTGGCAATACCTGGCTTTCTGGAGCTGGAAGGAACTGCAAATAGCCAAAGCCTTCTAGAAGCATCTGCTTCTAGCACCGCTGTGCTCTTCCCATAATGGGAACAATGCAGATCTCTATTGCTAGCTCGCTGCTACCAGGCAAACTGTTTGCCCTCTTCTGAGTTTAAAACGTGTGGTGTTTGGATTTTCTGTGTGAAAAATCTATTGGCCTACAGAGCAGAATGATTTCATTGTTTAACATTTCTTCTTTGGGGGAGGTATTTGTTTGGGATATTAATTTTAAAAAAGTAGAGTGAAACACGTGATAATTGCAAATTGTGATCTCATTCTGTGGGTCTACAAGAACATGCTGTTCCTTGTGCTGTGGGCTTGCTCCACTAGAACATATACTGCATGGCTGGGCTGCTGCCTGGCATCAGCTCCTGGTTTACCAGTGCCAAAAGGAGCAGGTACTGAAGGGGTTACTACCTCCAAGGGCCCAAGGCCTGAACTAAAAGACAGGAAGCCAGCTAGGTCTCAGAATAATTTTATTAAATTCTGTGGCATGCTCTGAAGTTGAACCATCTGAGGTTTTGGCCCTGGTTTCCAACCATAATTGCACATGCTGCACACCATGAGTCATTCATCAGCTCATATCCCTCACCTGTTAACATTTGATGGCGACTTTTACTCACTCTGCTGTGGTGCTTCTGCTGTACATAAACACAACAGCACTGTGCATTTCTCCAGGTTTTAACTACTCAAAAAAAGCAGCTTCTACCAGCACTTATTCTCTCAGCCCTTTGATGCTAGGCTGACTTTCTGCTGACCCTATTTTGCAATTGCTGTCCCCAGATGGGTAAAACAACAAGGTCCAGGTCAGCGAGGCTTTAGACCAAGAGGAACAATTCTTTCTTTGGATAAGGTGTGCAGGGAGTTGTCCCCTCTGAACTGACAGCACAATTTGTTTTGCACAGCTGGAGCTTGCCCGTGCTTTTTTTGGGTGGGGCTGAGGAGCACTTTGGTAGGGACTGTATGTTCCCACTATTTGGTGCTAAAGCACTCTTGTGTTGCCACAGAAACCCAGAGAATCAGGCAGGCTGGGAGTCGTGGTAAAGATTCCTTTGGTCTTTTAGAAAAGTAGATCTGGAAAACCAAGAGCAAATTAGAAGAGATTATGGATTGTCTTGATTCAACATGTCTATACCAGAACAATGTTTGAAAAGAATTTAGCTTGAATCAAAAAACAACTAGTACTGTTTTTGTAAAAAGAACAAAAAAAAAAACCCCAAACCAAAAATGTTTCAACTTGAATAAAACATTTTTTTGACTCAAAGCAATTTTTTCCCCATTTTAGACAAGTTTGACACAAGCAAATGGAGTAAATACCTTCCCACCTACTGCAGTTTACCTAACAGTAACCTGCCACAAAGCCACACAACTTGACACAAACCAGAAATCATTCACACTTGTTCACAGAAGTGTCTCCGAAGTTAGGATGAATTCCCAGTTTGCAGCAAAATTCGTTGATAAGTGAAGGCTAGAGGCTCTACGGAGTCTTTGTGACTTCAGGAGACACAGTAAGAACAGGTCAGTGGGATTATTCCTGCCATCCTCTGTTTGAGATACGATAACATTTTCCTTGGAGACAAAATTCACTGTCCTATTTATGAACTCCACACACAAGAAATATGTTGCTGCATGTGATAACCTGGCAGCTGCAGTAGCATTGCAGACTATGCATGTAATTTATATCACAACTGGCAGCATAAAAGTATCAACTCATGGCAAACATGTGCCGCTTGTAGGGTCGAAAAGATAAAGACCTGCTTGTCTGCTGCTGAAATACAGCCTTACCTGCGAGAGAACAGAACTCAGATGCTAGGTGATCTTCAGCCTCTGCCACTCTTTAAGATGGCAGTCTTGTGTTCACAGAATCACAGATTCACAGAATGGTCGGGGTTGGAAGGGACCTCTGTGGGTCATCTAGTCCAACCCCCCTGCCGAAGCAGGGTCACAGGACCTTGTCCAGGTGGGTCTTGAATATCTCCAGAGAAGGAGACTCCACAACCTCCATGGGCAGCCTGTTCTAGTGCTCCGTCACCCTCAGAGTGAAGAAGTTCTTCCTCGTCTTCTGCTTCTCTTTGTGCCTGTTGCGCCTTGTCCTGTCGCTGGGCACCACTGAAAAGAGTTTGGCCCCATCCCCCTGACACCCACCCTTGAGATATTTATACGTATTTATTAGGTCCCTTCGCAGCCTTCTCTTCTTCAGGCTGAACAAGATGCACCCCAGGATCCCATTGGCCTTCTTGGCAACCAGAGAACACTGCTGGCTCATGGTCAACTTGTCATCCACCAGATGTTCCATCTTTCTATGCAAGTCCCTCGTCTCCAGCCATACTGGGGCACATTTTATTGCGTTCTGTCAGTGGTGTGAGCCCCAGTTCAATCAGCAGAGCTATGCAGTGTGTCCCAGCCGCACTGAAGTGCTTATACAGCATAACTCTGGCCATCAGCAGGGAAGTGATGTGTTAGGCACATCCCCGCTGCAGAAACCAGCTCATATGCACACATCAAAGCGATTGTGTTCTGCTCCCTCACCTCTGATGGAACACCAGAGGTCTCAGTGCACATCCCAGTACTGGGCTGGTCCCCTCAGACTGGGACTGGGAGTGTGTTTAGGGTCAGGGTGAGGAATAAGCAAAAATAAAAGACTGAAGCGTGTTTAGGATTCACATTTGCATTTTGAGCATCTCTCTTATTTGAAAGGATCTTATACTTCTGGAAATCAGGATGGCATGAACAGTAACGAGCCTCTTCCCACCTGCAGCCTGTCTGCCAGGCACCAGCCGTGCTCCCTTCACCCATCCTCAGCTGTGTGTGCACGAGGGGCAGGTGCAATGTAGGCACTCAGTCCTGTCTGAGAGTTCAGACCTGCTGCTTGGCTCTCCCAGCTTGTGATGCTGACAGAAACAGAAATAAAACTTAGCCACCTAACGAGTTGTTTTGTAGTAGTATTATAAAAGTGTTTTGCAAATTCTAAGGCTGCGTGAGGGCAGAGATAGATTGACAGCCCTGGATGTGGCTCCACAGTCCCTGTCTGCAGTCCAAGCTATCCAAACACAGATGAAGAATCCCCTAGAGCACGAAAGCTCCAGGCTCACTTTGTGCCTTTGTGACTGGCAGTGGACACTTGTTGGACAGACCCCCGGTGATCTTTGCCAGCAGACACTGTCCATCCTGGTTAGCTTTCTACAACTAAATCAACGGGTCAGACTCCCAGGAGCACAGCCAACTGACTGAGCCATGCAGCCACTCTGCACAGCTAATTTCAAAATTTGATTTTCCTTTTGAAATACACTTCTCCTCGTTAATAAAAGAAGGAAATAACTTTTATTTTTGTCCTTCCCATTTTTTAATGACTTGTTTATCTTAACACAGTTGTCACAGATTTTGTCTGCTCATCAGCAGTCTAGAGCTCAGCCTGCTTGGCAGCACACAGAACCAGCAGAGGAACAAAGCTCAATTTAAAAGATGTAGACTCTTACCAATAATAGCTGTAGATGTACATAATATTAACAAGCCAGAACCTTTTACAAGACATGCCAGCTTTCCACAGCTCTTCAGGAGAATTACAGAGGAGGCTACAGAGACAAAGTACCTGCCAAGGAGCAACCAGGAAAGGGAAGCAAACTGGACCACCCAATTCAAGGAAAGCAACCACAGAATTCAGTTATCATATATTGCAGGTGGCTGGTGCCAACAACTGAATTTAGAGGACTCATTACTCATGCTTATGGCTTCTAAAGCCTTGTTGGAAAAAGAGTCCTGGAGCATTCTGCACTAACATCCTCCCCAGACAGTGCTTAACCCCTCCCCAGCCTTTCTCTAGTCTGGGGGGCAGATGGCACGCAGCCCCCGAGCTAGGAGGGTGATGTTGCGCTGCATGGTGGTTCGGCGCACCATGGGCTCATTGCTGGATGCATGCAGGGAATGGGAGCACTCAAGCACTGTGTCCGCCAACCCAGGCTATGTAAACAGGCTTCCTGGTTGGCTATCGGCAATGGGGACACAATTCCTCTTCTAAGAAAGTAACTAAATGTTTTGTGTGTCAGAAATACAAAGCGTATTTGGAAGCTACTGAAGGTGAAGGGCTCTGGAGCAGAGGCTCGCGCAAAGGGACCCTTTCTCCAGTGGCAAAACCGCAGCGGCGAGGCGGCAAAAAGCGCTGAGAGAGAGAGAGAGGAGACCGCAGCCCCCGCCCCGAGCGGGAGAGTGAGAGGTGCCAACGAGCGGCAGCTCTGACTCGGCGGGGGCGGACCCGAGTGTGACAGCGGCCAAACCCCCTCACGGGTAAGAGCAGCCCCCAGGGCGCGCGGGCGGCCAGAGCCGGCGCACAGAGGCGGCGCGGCAGCCCGGGAGCGGCGCGGCAGTTCGCGCGGGCAGGGCGAGCGGGGAGGCGACAGGCAGGGTGCAGTCCCCCTCCTGGCTACTCAAGTAGTGGGCATCGCCTATCCAGGAGATATTCTAGCCGTGGTTACCACCCGTGGTAAAGCTCTTGCTAGAAGGGGTGTGGGGATCCAGACGGAGGCCCCACGCAAGAACGCGGGTGTCCAGGTCTCTGGCTGCAGGGAGTGCCTGAGCCTGGCGCTCGTACCGGAGGACAGCAGAGGCAGCGGCTGTGTTCGGTGCGAGCAGGTGAATGATCTGCTCAGCCTGGTGGCAGAGCTGAAAGAGGAAGTGGAGAGGTTGACGAGCATCCAGGAGTGTGAGAGAGAGATCGACTGGTGGAGCCGCACCCTGCCCTCCCTGAGGCAGAGGCAGCAGGAGGCGGCTCCACGAGAAGCAGAGAACCCCCTACCCTCTTGCCACTGAGCAGAAAGGGGGCCTAAGAGATGTCGGGGAATGGAAACGGGTCCCTGCTCGGGGGGGCAAGCGAATCCCCTCCTGGCCTCCCTCACCTGCCCAGTTGCCCTTAAGCAACAGATATGGGGCTCTGGAATGTGAGGGACCGGCCACAGAGGAAGTGGGTGAAGG
>Ga0065711_1027355_pt1 | contig 50477 bp, 26 predicted proteins | sample Hoacrofraction12_FD_59098 | JGI IMG/M metagenome (GOLD analysis project Ga0065711, IMG submission 59098) | Hoatzin crop microbial communities from Cojedes, Venezuela - Epithelial fraction 12 v2 (version 2) | ecosystem: Host-associated > Birds > Digestive system > Esophagus > Crop | place... | reverse complement strand
AGGTTCCTCTCTGCCCAGCTTTCCAGCCTATCCAGGTCACGCTGAATGGCAGCACAGCCTTCTGGTGTATCTACCACACCTCCCAGTTTGGTGTCATTAGCAAACTTGCTGAGAGTACATTCTAACTTTTCATCCAGGTCGTTGATGAAGTTAAACAAGGGTCATTAGGGTCAGGGACATTAGGGTTAGGGTCATTAGGGTTAGGGTTGGGGTTGGGGTTTGGGGTTAAGGTTAGGGTTTGGGGTTAGGGTTAGGGGTTTGGGGTTTGTGTTAGGATTAGGGTTAGGTTTAGGGTTAGGGGTTTCGTGTTTGGGGTTAGGGTTAGGGGTTAGGGTTAGGGTTTGGGGTTAGGGTTAGGGTTTAAGGTTTGGGGTTTGAGGTTAGGGGTTAGGGTTAGGGGTTAGGGTTAGGGTTCGGGCTAGGGGTTAGGGTTAAAGGTTAGGGGTTGGGGGTTAGGGTTAGGCTTGGGGTTAGGGTTGGGGTTTAGGGTTTGAGGGTTAGGGTTAGGTTTTGCGTTGGGGTTAGGTTTGGGGTCATTAGGGTTGGGGTCATTAGGGTTAGGGTCATTAGGGTTAGGGGTTAGGTTTTGCGTTGGGGTTGGGATTAGGGGCTAGGGGTTAGGGTTGAAACATCAGCTTCAGACTAGGTTAAATGTCATGATATTAATGAAAGACTGAAGGTAGAAAAATGGGTCCTTCAGCAGCAGTGATTTATTTCACAGTTCTTCTGAATACTTTGAACAGTAGAATGTAAGAATTCAGTGGGTTTAACGGACTTTGCTTCAGATAAAAGTGTTGTTACAAATGTTAGCACCACATCCTAGAAATAAGAGAAAGCACAGTCTTGTCAATCACATGGTGCCTACAGTTCAGTTTAAAATGACAGAAATAGTTTCTTCCTTCTCACAGGCACATTACTGACTGCTAGATTATACTGCCTGCATAATGAATTTAAGTGATCAGCATTATGGTATTCAGGCTATGGCTTAACTGTGATAAATAGTGCCTAAATCCTATTCATCTTGGTATATCACTCATTCTTTGGAGTACACATTACTATTTAGTCATCATTTTGTTTTGAAAGTGTCAGCAAACATAGATAACTGCACAACTTTTTTTTCCTCTGTATTATATAGTGGGTCATTAACTAGTTTTAACTTGGTCTGCAAATTTTTTGTCTGTCTATTCCCTGACTGCAGACATGGTCATTTCTGATAAGAGATGTGACTGTTATAGCTTCTCCCTTATCTGGAGATACACATCACAATTCACATGTATTTTCCTAGCTGGTAATAAGGTTTCTTCCTCCAAGTGAACTAAGCCGCTCAGCAGTACACTAGTTATAAAGTTCAGTAGTACATGTCATAGAAGTTTTATAAGGCTAGTTGTTTTTAAACAGGGAAAAAAATACAAAACACCAGCAACAGTTGTACAAGACTCACAGTAAGTATCAAAAGCCCCCAGCTGTGATCTGCCCAGAGCACCAAGATGCTGCCATCGAGAGATGATTCTCTTAAGAGTCGATATATTATTTCAACCTCTCTTTCCATGCTCCAAACGTATCTCCTGAGCTTTTGATCCTGAATGCCTTCTTGAAGATAGGACCTCTTCTGCCGAGACCCTCTTCCCCAGCTAACCCTTTTCTGTTTATGCTGTTCACCAAGAACTAGTTTCCAGTGATGCTATTGACTGCAGCTCCAGATAAACAACTTCATGTAAATTTCTCCATGTTGAGCTTTCTAAAAGTCCAGTTCCTACACCCTTCCTGCTCTATTTACAATCCCTATGCCTCAGCTGGAATTTTATTGTTATTACTGTTAATGCTTTGCAGGGTTGTACGTATCCACTTACCTCTGCTCCCATTCTTTGCAGAACAACTTTGTAACTACAAAGTGGCAATTACTTGTTTGCTTGGGATAGTGCAGTATCTGGCACCTTTTCAAGTGCTGAACTTCACCTAAGAAAGTTCAGGCTTTTATAACCTTACCGAAGACACAGTAATACTTCTTTAAGTAGGAAAAAACAAAGCCAGCACACAAGAAAGTGACTTAGTGTCTTTATCTTATCTACCACTTCTCAAACACTGTCCCATTAATAATCCATTTCCTTGCTTGGTAGCGTTCCTCCAGTTGCATGACTGTTCTCACTGAAGTCCATGGCAGCATTCCAATGGAACATAAGTTAGTGCTTCCGAGGACAGAACTCCTGTCTCTCCATTGTTTATTTTGCTATCTCCCTGTCAAAGACAAGTGAATGTCAGGTTACCTTTCATCTAATGGAGAAACCTAGGGATTCTGGGTATACCTCTAATTCAGACTCGGTTTAGCGTGCTATGCATATCGATACAGAAAAGAATTGGCCTCAGAAAGCCTAATGGGCATTGTCCCTTTTCCATGTCACTAGACACCAGTGCATGGTTATGATGGACAAAACTTATTTCTTGACACTGATCAGATGTCTGTGAATCAAAATCACGGCTTAAAGCCTATCGTCCACATTCAGGAACAACTCAAATGCAGGAAGAAATGTTACAGGACTTTCCTATTTCTAAAAAAGAGGAATCATGGCCGTTAGTTCTAACACCAAAAGCTATCTGCATAGCTACAAAAGAGCCCACACTGCCTTTTCAAACCACAGATCTCGGATACTGTTGGGCCAAGCTTCTCATACTCCTCCATTAAAGCTGTTTACAGTGTATTTCTTTGTGTTGCTACCTTCTGACATAAAGGTAATTACATTTCACAACTGGTTTATGAAGTGATTCATCAGAAAATATTTTTATATTTGCACTTATGTATATTAACTATTATTGTAAGATCACCTAGTTATGGAAGACAACCAGCATCCTCAATTACTTAAATCATTCTTTAATTTTGACTTGTAAAACCTTTCAATCCATTTCTGCAGGCCCTTTAACCAAAAGTGAGGTTGGCTCCTTCTTTGATCTTCCATTTCATTATTTCTTATTCAGTTATGTCAGTATTAATAACAGACAAACTGGGGCAAGCATAGTTATTTTAAGTCTGTGCAACGTGTTTTGGTTTTGATGCAGAAAAAACTTCCAACTCTCTAATACTAGTACTTATACCCACTACAAAGGATACTGTGAGGAGTCGTTAAGAATGAACAATACTATAGAAATTCCAATTTACAGTATTGCCATTGTATAAACAGCCTTAAGTTATAGCACATGCCAATATTTGCCCTCGTCTTTCAATACAGCGTTCTCTTCAAATTAGAGTACTTTCAGTGGGTAGTAGTATGTAGCTATGCATTAATCAGCAAGGTCTCTTGACTAATCCAGTTCATTCTGTCTAGTAAGAGGATTCCAGCAGCAAACATGCATACAGTTTTCTAAGAAGAAAGCAAGCCAAGAAAGGCAGCTCCAGAGGATATCAAGAAAATAAAAAGTGACAGATTGGTGTCACGTAAAAGGAAGTATGGCAGGAGATACCATCATGCTGTTCTCGGTACAAAGGCTCAAGAATGAGTAAGTATAGCAGAACATTCTTGTTCTGCATTACAACACTGTCAGTATTGAGAATAGCTAGCTTAATACAAGATTACATCATTCCTGATGAGGAATAATGCTCTCATTCTGTTCACTGCTTAGGGAAGATTTCATTTTTTTATTCTTTAATCAAAGGAAAACCCACAAATTTTTGAAACTGCCTGACCATTTAGGGGTTAAGCTCTAATTTTAATTAACATGTCTGGTCTTAAGTTTTAATGATGTGAACTTTCTTAAATTATGGTAAAACACAAGTAAGACACAAAATTTTCCTTCAAGAAAATAATTGTCCAGAATTCACAAATAACTTGGAAATAGTGAGAACAGACTTTCAGTCTCAATCCTTTTTAGACAGGTGGAAACTATTTCCACTTGCAGCAAGAATGGAGCTGGCCTACACATAATCCGTTCCTGCTGCATTGCGTTTTTAAAAAATCTCAAAATAAAATTAAAGGATATCTACAGTTATAACTGAGTGATATTAGTATTCAGTAGAAAAGGGAAAAAGGTATCAACCTAGTTTTCATGTCTAATTAGCCATCTGTTCTTGTCTTTTTTCTATCTTACAACTGGAATTCTTTGGCTGCTCAAAATCAGTGATGTTCTCATTAAATTTCAAGATACTGCTCTGATGTTCTGAACACACTGTATTTCCACAAATTCGATGGTTTTGGACTCATGATGCCTTAACAGAATCTGAGGATTAAATAAAATGAGAAGATTAATGCATGCAATACAAGACAGCACCTCATTAGTTGCAGTAACACAGCAACATGTGACTTGCAGCATGAAAAAATATTTCTAAACACCCATATTCCACAGAGAGCTCAAACCTCCCCAAATGTGAGGGTGTCTTTCCCAGACGCATCCAATCCCTCTGACAAGCTCTTCATCCAACTTTAGAACCCTTAATTCACACAGGGCAGCCTCACTAGCCTACCCAGGAAGCTGGCAGACAGAAGTTACCACTGTCTTCTGCCATGCCACAAGCTCACAATTAAGACTTGACCTGCTCAGACTGCAGGACTGCATCCTGCCTTGATCTGAAGGATCTTTCAGACAGAGAACAGAAGTTATTTGGAACAGTCTTTTAATATCAATTTTGGAAAAAGTTATCCAAGTTATGAAAAACAAACTGATATCTGTTCACTTCCAGCAGCCTTCTCAGGAAAGCAACAATGACACACTGTCTTCTAGACTACTTTCCAGCGTGCTTTTGACAACACCGTCTCACTTAAGCTACTTACAAAACTTCAATCTATTCTCTTTCTTGCAGTCAGTAAAAGCCTCCATTTTGTGTTCAGTATACCCCTGAAAAGATGCAGGATTATTTGCTTATTGCTGATGATCGCCTGGGCAAGAGTCCTACAAGCTTGTATTTACCCACAAGTAAGGCAGTTGCCACTTTGTGCAAATCAAACATTTCCCTGTGCATAAAACAAGTTACTTTAGGCTGGCTATATACCTCAGCAAATACAGGATCCTAACAGCTCTGCAGGCATTTGCATGAATAAAACATGACTATGCAACAACAGTTAAGAACAGATATGATGGATTAAAGTTTGATTTCAATGCAGTGTAAAATGTCTGTGTAAAGGCATTTCCCTCTGGCCATGCACAAGGATGCCAGCAGCAGTCAAGTAAGTTAAGTATTAATTCCACAGCTTGATAAACAGATGGGCTTTGGCCTCAGTAACCCCTATATTCACAGGGACATATACTCTTTCCTATATTATTATTACCCTTATCACCACCTTGGACCTCCGCCTGCAGCTAGAATGAGGAAGTGTAAGGGAAGAGATCCCTTTGCCCCTTGGAACACCACGCACTTCAGAAAACTCTACCTGGGTGTAACTCCAGAAGTACAAGAGGCTATAAGACTTCCCAAAACTTTGAAGGTATGGAATGTGGTATTTATTCTCTTTTCCTCTTCCTCTGAAAACCTTGCCCAGGGTTTCTGGGAAACATTGACAGGCCTGTAGTGCTTATTTGTTCAGCAAAATTTTAACTTCTCTAAGAATGAAAAGCATACTATGTGCAATTTATTTAGCACTGTTATAAAACTTATCATAGAAGCATACAATCATAGGTTGGAAAAGACCTCTAAGATCAGCAAGTCCAACCATCCACCCAACAACAGCCTACTAAACCATATCCCAAAGCACCGTATCTACGCATCTTTTAAACACTTCCAGGGATGGGAACTCCACCATGTTCCTGGGCAGCCTATTCCAATGCCTGACCACTCTTTTCAGTAAATAAATTTTTCCTAACATCTAATCTAAACCTCCCTGATGCAACTTGAGGCCATTGCCTCTCATCCTATAGCTAGTTACCTGGGAGAAGAGACCAACATCTGCCTCATTACAACCTCCTTTCAGGCAGTTGTAACGAGCAGTAAGGTCTCCCCTCAGCCTCCTCTTCTGCAGACTAAACAGCCCCAGCTCCCTCAGCCGCTCCTTGTAAGACTTGTTCTCTAGACCCCTCACCAGCCTCGTTGCCCTTCTCTGGACACGCTCAAACATCTCAGCGTCCTTGTAGTGAGGGGCCCAAAACTGAACACAGTACTTGAGGTGTGGTCTCACCAGTGCCGAGTACTGGGGCGCAATCACCTCCCTACTCCTGCTGGCCACACTGTTCCTGATACAAGCCAGGATGCCATTGGCCTTCTTGGCCACCTGGGCACACTGCTGGCTCATGTTCAGCCAGCTGTTGACCAACACCCCAAGGTCCTTTTCTGCCAGGCAGCTTTCCAGCCACTCCTCCCCAAGCCTGTAGGGTTGCATGGGGTTGTTGTGACCCAAGTGCAGGACCCAGTATTTGGCGTTGTTGAAACTCATACAGTTGGCCTCGGCGCATCAATCCAGCCTTCTGATTCATGTCAAAACCACTCAAACTCATTAGAGAACTTGCGTGTATTTTTTGCCTTGTCATATCACTGATGCGAGAGAAGTGGATGTTGAAAATAGAAAACATCAGTATTGCTGACTTACAAACAAAGAGGAAGGTTATAGATGCATTCCAGAACCAAACTTTTCATCAGATAGGCTCAAAAAAACCACAAAAGCAGAGGCTGAGTGTTATCACACAGATATAGAAAAAATCCTTGTGACAGACTCAACAAGAGATCTGGCCTACAGTATATAAGATGCAGATTACAGGAATTACTTAATTAACACCACATTAGAAGTAAGTTCTGCTGAAACACTTCTTGGTTAGGGAAAGCATTTCAAAAATCCTGGTGTAGTGCTCATATCAAGGCTCAAATTTTTTTTGGTCTTCCATGTAAAACAGTTACCTACAAATTTCTTCATCTTTCAACTTTCTCAAAGTTCTCTACCAGCACATTTTCTCCCCCCAAAAGTGAGCATTTCAAATGGCTGCCTCCCCATCCTCAGGCCTTGCATTTCTAGTGGAATCTGGCTAAAATTACTGAGTCCTTGTGAGCATCCAGCTACACCCATGCCAACACATCAAAACAACAATTTCATATTTGGCTCTTCTTCCTGTGTATCTAATGGCCTATTTGTTTTCTGCCTTCCTCTACCATTGTTTCTCAAAATATGAGCAAAGCAACTTGCCTGGAAATGCCTTTGACTGAAGGAGTATCTTCTGCCAGGTAGCTTCAAGGAAAATGTAAACTACTTACGTTCAGCAGGATACAACTTTCAGAGAGGATGTAACAGCTATTGAGCTACTGCTACACTTGAACTTTGCCATTTACCATCTGAGTTCAACAAGAGTTATTGACAATGACTTCAACAAAGGATGCTTGTGTATAATCACAGAAGTCAACTGCACTCTGAACTATAACAATTTATAAATAACTCCTGCAAATTCTAGAAAGGAGATTTTATTGCTTAATGCACAAAGGCCTAGTGAAAATACATCTAGCAGTCCACAGAAATACCTTTCTATGCACACCTTGCTCTGCACACATGAAAAACTGTAATGCTTAAACTATGAAGTGCCCTTTCCTGAAATTAAAAAAGTAAACCATAAATTTGAGGATGTTGCCTAAATTGACACTATCTACTCTGAGAAGAGGTACAGACCAGCCAGTGGAAATACCAGTGCTCTGCCCATGCTCAGAGCCAATCTGAGGCCATGTGACCACGTTACTGCAGGATTACTGCGCTTTATGTGCTACATACTTCTCACAGGGACTTACAGCTTGAGCCTCCACCACAGCATGAACACACCAATCTTGATTAACTGAAAGTACTGCCAGATCATGTAGGTGCCTGCTTAGATACATCAGATCTAACCAAAGCCTTCCAATAGCTACTAATCCTGACACAGAAGTACTTCCCGAATTGAGGATATAGGTGTGTTCCAGCCCTGACAGACTCGTTGGTGCCTGTGAAAAGAGCACTGTATAAGAGTTAGGTGCAATACTGCAAAGACTTCTCCAATATTTATGCAAGTACATAACCCAAGTTTCCCATGATCTTTCATATACTTGACACAATGTACATGGGACACAATCCATGTTGAATCAGGTTCCAACATATACTCTAACTAAGGAGCAAATACACATCCATAAGGAAAATAACCTAAATCTTCCATTATAGTAAGAACATCAAAAAAGCAGAGAGATCAAAACATCCTTTATAGTCAGTATGGATGTAAGCTCTAGGTAGACAAGGAAAAAAGGAGTGAGAGGCCACGCATTTCATCATCTTGTTCCAAGACTTATCTACACTCTTATAAAGAATTTTAAACCAGAGCTGGTTAGACAATGTTAGTTTGACACAACATACATTTATTTTAAATTGCTGCTGCTATATCTTAACTAATTATCACAAATAACATGATCTACAATACAGAGCAATTAGAATAGATCTTAGTGTTCCAGTTCTGTAGTGAAGTATTTTAGGTGAAATTACAAGCGGTAGAACATAAATTTATTGTTTTGCATCAAAAATATGAATCAGTGTAAAACTAGGTTCCATATGGTTATCTATAACAAAACTCACTGTGCACAAATAATCACTGACCCTTTTCACCTCTTAACTCGCTTTCAAGATGCAATAAATCAGGTATTGGCATTTTAGATATTAGATCTTGACATTCGTGGTGTCAAAAGTCCAAAACAGCAACTAAGAATTCTTACTTCATGTGAGCAGAGACCATTTACATTTATCTCTACTATAGAAAGCATCAAACTGCTCTTGTGACGTTTCACAGAGGCACAGAAAATATCATGCAGCAGAAATATCATAGTTTCGTGCTCAGTGGTGTTTTCTTCTACTAGTATCTAGTGCTAAATCCTGAGAAGTCAAGCTTGGAAATCTCCTTTTCATTAGAAAAATTTGTTCGGTCTATGCGAGAACTTGGGCTTCCAATTTTACTCAGCCAGGATTTCCTGCAAGAAAAATGAGAGGGTTAGCACATAAAGAATATGTTTAGTTCTTTTCTGTTTTCCCTCCCTTTCTCCTTTAAAAGCAAAAAACCCCACCAGATTTAAAAGGTGTCAATATTTCAAAAAGTATGACAGAATATTACATATAAACACATCTGACTAAAGGCTAAAGCAGATTTACTTTAATGATCCTTTTTAAGTGCTTATTAATAGCATTAAAATAGGTATATATTAGCTTTGCAGATTCAATACTATACTTCTAGCAAGGACATAAAACCATTCTAATTGAAAAATATTATGAAGAAAGAATTCTAACAGCCAGGGTACCCTTTTCTGATGACTAAAAGAAATGGAAACTGAAATGAAAATCATTAAGTTAAAAAAGCAAAAAGACATAAAGCAAACAAAAATCAACATGGTGTCACAAAGCAATACTAAATTGCAGTAATAAATACCAAATTTTATACAGGCATTCTTAAGTGGCCATTTTGTATGTATTTGCAGTGTAATCCAACCTTAATTATGCTGGCACTTGCCTTCTTCCACAGCACACCAGAAAATATTGAACACAAATTACTGTGAGGTAATCAAGGCTAGAAGCTGACAGTGCAATGGCTGCTCCTACACCCCCCCCACGATATTCCTATCCTGCAGTAATTTGCTAATTCACAGTAGCGATCAACTACTGTGTGATAAAAGGAGGTGCACAAACACTTGAAGTGCAGACAACAGCGCTTACAGAGAGGTTTATTGACAAAAAATACTTTCTCAGTAATTTCTGTTGTGCTGAAGTATCAGAAATAGGAAAGTATTTTAGTGCACTGTATTTAATGAGAAATATATTTCCAAATAATTACTTCTTACAACTTTAATGACACATCAACAAGAACAGATACATAACTGATTAGTGTTAAAAAAAATATACCAAAATATACCAATACTATTCATTTAAATTCCAATCTGAAGACCACAAAAGTTATGTCTTAAATTATGTGAATTATACAATTGGAAAAAAAATCACACTGAGCACTATAAAATGCAATGTTCTTGCAGTGAGACTTAATTTTGATGTCTTTATAATGAAAATTGAGCCTAGAGATTGCTTATCTGGAACCAGTAAATAAAACACACCTGAGGTATAGAAATGTATCTTGTTAGAGACCCTATGTGACGAGGGTTTTTTTTTTAGACAATTTCTGACACAATGTAACACTGCAAAACTTCTCAAATGTCTTACCTGGTTATCAGGTTATCAGAGACAACTCATTTTCTCCAAACTGTGCTAGTCCTTTGTAAGATTGCTCTCATCACTACCACAGACAGTTCCAAACCTGCATAGGTCCCGAATACAATTAACCTCATTCTTGAAACTCCATGCGCAGTCTTTTGATTATGAAGAAATATATACCCTTAATACTTTATTAAGAGAGCAGGTATGTCCTACTACTCATGTATTTTGAAATCTAACCCTAGGAGTATGCTTGCTGGATTATAGAATTTCAGTGCCAAAAAAACCTGTGACCTCCTTCCTATTTGACCCCTAAAAAAAGAGGATCTATATGGAAAGACTTTCTAGAAAACACAAACCAGATACAAGTATTTTCATCAAGCTTCAACTTATACAGTAACTAAAATTAATAAATATTTCTGTCAGATGTTTACACATCTTCACACCTCTGTTTTGTTTCATGTTGCAAACAACCTCCCTACTTGTCTGTTTTAGATGAAGCCTTTCCAGTAAGGAGGATAACACAGGAATAGGAGTACACAAGTGAAACAAGAATCCAACTTTTCACTCTGTACTGGAGCCCTAAAGGCAAACCAGATATTTCAACAGAAGGAAAAAAGCCTAGTAATAGACCAGTCCATTTTACTCCACGTTACGAAGAATCTGAAAATCCCCTTGTTTATTTAGCAGAAGTCTCTAATACAGTTGGATGTCCTTGCGTGAGAAAAAGAATGTATTTGAAATACTGCATTACTTAAAAAATCTGTACTATTTTTAGAAGACTAACGTGATATCCACAAGTGAACAGACTATTTCCTTTTTTTCTTCTAATTTTAAAGGTGAGCTTGACCTGGACAAACCCAAAAGAAATATATTCCTTGCCCAGCCTTCACAACTGTACATAAGACCAAAATTTATCCACGGCTGTTTCCAATTCTCAGGTTCCACAGCATGAAGAAATTAACTCTGCAAACTTTGCCCAGAGCAAACTTCATTCATTGTCAGCTCCATATACTCTCACATGACTAAGGATAAAGTGCAAATATGAAAATCCAATTAAAACAATCCAGCTCCATGAAAACTCCTTACAGGATTTATAGTATATGTATTTTATTCCCTATTTAGTACAGGAAGTAGGGAAGGAAGCGCTACAGAACTGCTCCCTATCTGGGATTTGCATGACTACAGGGGTTCAGTTCACCACTGAGATGTTAATACTTTGCAATAGGATTGATCTTTCCTTGCTTAGCTCAAGTGACAGACCATTCACTGAACACTATGAAGAAGCATATTTCTTACAAGCTAAGAAAGCAGGAAATCAGTATTTGCTAAAAGCAGTACACAGTTACAGTCGTTTTCTCGTTTATCTACAAAGCAGAAAGTGTCACCTCCAATGGCTTTGATAAGGGTAATATTTTTAAAACAGTTTTAACTTCCATTAGTATCCAGATCAACAAGCCCAAGTTAGGAAAAGGTTCTGTACCCTCTTCTTGCTTCACTCAGCTTTCTTAATTTTATTTCACAAACACCATGAATTTCAGATCATGCAACATGTTCAAGAGACTAACTACAGTTACTAGCATTCGCTTGCCATTTATAGCATCCATTTTAAAATCCACTCCGGCGACCCACTTCTATTCAGGAGTGAGAAAGACAGCCTTCACCTTGCTAGCCACATGGGGTAGGTCTGAACCAAATGAGGAAAATCCTTTAGTCTGCGACAGGAGAGTATATAGCTTACGCTTCAATTTGACAGGATCTATTTATAAAGCAGCACTGCTTCAATAAGCCTGGAACAAGAGCTAACCCCCAAATAGCCATTTCCTACCATGTTTTATTTCTCAAGTATTGCATGTCCACGCAACCACTCTTGGCCATGCTCTGATCTCACTGTTTAAAACCAAACTGGCAGTGCGGGGACTAGATGGACTCAGATACACTTTAACCAGATTTATGAGTTCTACATCTTCCTCTTCTGGCGGAGAAGCTGGGCAGGCCAGCACAGGGGGCTGGCAGGGATGAGGGCCCTGGGGTCACTCCTCAGGGCGTGCAGCACTCCCAGCATCCCTTTCCCACCCTCTGCCACAGAGTTGGGAACACCCAGCCGATCGATTCAGACAGCACCCGACAATCAGCTGCTGCCGTGTGGGCCATCTACCTCCTTCTGCAAGCTCCTCTGCAGCCTCACAGCCAGCAACCACCCTGCAACTGGGCCCCATCCACCCCAGCTGCCATATCTGGGCAGGGCTGCTTGCAAAATACCCCAAAATCAACCTAAACAACATTCCCAAGCACACCTGACACTCCAGGCATTATGAAGCCACTTGGAGCACACTGATTTTCTCACCCTTCTGGACTTCACTTCCTCAGCCCAGTTAGGACAGCCTGACTGAAACAGCTTCCCAGCCAAACTTCAACACACACGTTCTCCATCCTCATATTCATGGCAACTCATTCCTAGGGTTTAAAACAACTGGATCTATCATTCTTTTCCTCTTATCATTTCATTAACTAAAACAAACCTTGCTAAGCAACTCTGCTTGTTACCTAGGCAACCAAGCTCTTTCTATTCAACACGTTATTGGAAAACAACACTTGAAGAGCTGGTTTTGCACTGTTTCCATTTAGGTTCCTGCAGAAATAGCCTGGCTGTGTACAGTACTCCAAGCATGCATCTTTCTTGCAAGCTGAGGCACACATGCCTGCTTATTAACTTGTCAGAATGAAGCCTGACCAGGTCAAATCTGGAGCATTCTCTGGCAACGTTACTTAAGGAGCCGTAGCTCTGTAATACAAAGCAATACTAGCACAGCCCTAAAAAACACCACAGTTCGAATACTACAGGCAGTAGAGTAACTTTGATTTCCTTTACTAAACTTCTGTTTTTAAACTGAAATCTATGATATAAACCAGATTTCTCTAAAATAACTGGCTTGGCACTTCTCCGACTGAAAATATTTTCCTGCTTTAATAAGGAAAAAGTAACTGATGCAGGAAGAAACAAGCCTTCTGCACCTTTACACAGCAGGCACGCCAAGCAAGCCTGTACATTAACAATGCATTTTTCCTGTGCTAGACTCTGCATCAAACCATCGGTATACACAGGACGCTTCTGCAATAGTTCATTTAGTGCATGCAAAAAGCCAAACTACTTTATCCTGAGACTGGAGCCATTTACAGTCTATAGTGCTAGAAATGGACCTGAAAATTACCTGTGACCTATAGCATTAATATTTGGTGAGCTAGGCACAATTTAGGAATATGTTTGTTTCTCTTCACCTTAACCCCAACGTGACTTACAGTGGAACAAGAGAAACATGTGGCTTTATTTAGAGTGAAAAAAAATAAAGGCACTGGCTTGTTTACACTTTATTTCCCTTTGTTTGGGATAAAATATTGGAGAGAGTGCTGTTTTTTGAAGATTGTATTTACATCTGTGACAGTGTATAGACTAGGACTGCAAATATTTACAAAATACCTCAAAAATGTTGTTGTATGCTGAAACAGTACTGTCAAGTTTTCATAAATCCTGATATTTAAATTTTTGCAGAAGTGTGGAATTCTTTTTCAGTGCTGTCTGGCTTCTGAGCTTTTGGGAAGAACTTCAGCCACGATTTTCAAGCTTTTCTTTCAAGGTCAGGTTGGATGGGGCTTTGAGCAACCTGGTCTAGTGGAAGGTGTCCCTGCCCACGGCAGGGGGGTTGGAACCAGACGATCTATAAGGTCCCTTCCAATCCAAACCATTCTATGATTCTGTACAATCTAAGGGGTAAGAACATTTTACGTAAAACCTTTGTTTTTATAAACCTGAAATTCACATCTAGGTAAGGCCTCTAGTAGCTTGTGTAGTAAAGACATCTCACAGCTTACTGCTGAGCCATTCCATTGTCCCCACACCTCTGCTCCTGCCACAGAAGCCTAACAGTAAAATGGGAATCTGGAAATAAGATTTACAGGGGTTCACTGTTGTGGTGAAAAAAATAGCAGAAAATATAAAAACCTTGGTAACAAAAGTGTGTTTGAAAATACTGTTTTGTTTGACATGATTTGAGTCACTGTGCAGCCTGAAAAATGCCACATTTAGCATTTTAACTTTAGCAGAAGTAATCCTTACTGGGCCTTAGTAAGGTGGAGCGAACAGATTCTGAAGAAAATACATGAGGGATTCTGGGGAGAATTACTAACATTTTGGTGCAGGATAAGGTCAAGACAACTCAAGCCATACGTACAGTCAAATTTCTCCTACTAGCCTTCATCCTCGGTTCCTAGTGATTTTTTAGCTCTCAAAACTAGGCTCTAGCTTGGGATAAAAACCTGAAACCAGCTGACCCAAAACGCAGCTGACTCCAGTGCTCTGTTCAGGGGGCCTCTGTGCTGCCATAGAAGCTACTGCACCTCCTCAGGCAAAAGTTATCAGGTGGTTTTTGAACTGTTGTGCCTACTGCCCAACACATCACCAAAACCACTGCTGGCAGCAGTCTGCACTAGGTCAGGATCAAACGTCTGCACTTAATCGGATGTCCATGTCATTTATGTACACGTACCTGCAAAAGGAAGGGGGAAGTAGCAGAAGGAGAATAAGGCAAAGTGCAACAGAGGGGAATTTTAACATATTTACCAAGAGGACTCCACTACAGTCCATGATCAAAGCCAAGTGACAGGTTACTTCAGAGGATTCAAACAAAAAAGAGAAAGCCAACAGCAGTCTAAGGATACAGGCCAAGAAGCAGGTGGGCTAGAAATGAAGCAGCCTGCTCAGGCATAGGCACAGTGCCCCACAACAGAGTTGGAGCCTGCAGGTATGGGGAAGACTGCACTACTGCTGCCTGCTCACTAGCTGCTCTGGGCATCCCAGCCACAGGAATTTCTCAGCCCAATGGATATTTAGCAGAAGTTCTGGGACTGTTTTAGAAACCAGAGAAAGAGATATTTAATCAAAACTAGTGTTTGACTTTGTATTTTTAAACACAGCTGTCAGATTGAACATTGTTAATTTGTTTGTATTTCTTCCTTTTCTGTCAAACCCTGCTGCACTCCAGGCCAGCATTTCTCTAGAGAACGAATGCACGATGAGCTTTTTTCAAGGTACTTTTTGAAATGTCAACAGCATAGGCACATCAGCAGATTCCGATCTCTTAGAGATACTTTGTGACACAATACAGAATACGCTTCAAATACATATTTGGTGTCATGTTTCTGCTTATTAACCTGAGAAAAATGACTTGTATATAAACATTCATCACTGCGTATGTTATTAGCAAATTTTTTTAATGCAAAAATTATCACTACTAGTAGTTTGCATTAGCACAGAATTTGACTCTATGTACCTCAAATTCACTTTGTTACTCTTATCTGATCTATGCGAAATGTCTTCACCTCTTAAAGAGCAGGAATTATCCCCAAATGAATGAAACCAAGTCTGAAGCTGTTTTTTTCTTGTATGCAATGCAAAGATCTGTTGTGGATTTTCCTGTTAACAATTCTGGTAAACTTCAAGTAATTCACTTAAACATGGGATCATTAGAATTGTATTTTTATCAAAAAGTTATCAGAATATCTCTTTGTTTAAACCATGTTAGGCAAGTCACATTTGGCTTCTTTCACAGATCTTATTGGACAAAACTAAGCAATCTTGCAGAAACTTGTTCCAAAGAAAAGCAAAACCAAATTCAGCCATGTCAGCAACTCAAAAAAGCTTTTACGTCCACACTGAGCTACAGAGTACAAAACAAAAGAGGATTTCCCGTTAAGCTCGTGTCCTGTCTTCATGAAGCAGTAAACATACCAGAAAGCCAGAAGCAGCAAAAAGGCCTATTGTAATTTTTCCTTGTAATATGCCTGCCTCTACAGGGTAAGATTTGGCTCACAAGGCAGACTAGGAATTTTGGCTAACCCCACTCCATTACACAGAATGCAACTGAAAGTTATTTCTCATTCCACATCTATTAAATCTAAGGCCACAGGAAGCTTAAATGAGGAGGAACTGTTGCTGTTAGTGTACCAGTTCAGACTTCTGGAAAAGAAAAGCTAGTTCCCATGCTTCGAAACAGATTACCACCCATCACCCACATAAACTGTTTTTAAAACAAATGGCTCTACTATAGAGTTGAACAAAGAGTAAAGCACTATTGCCTCTAGCCATCAATTTTATAACTAAAATTGTTAATTAAACCCTTACTGTGGCCATTTTAAAGCAACCCTATTGGAAGACCATAACAAATCATCACACTTTGACCAACCCAGTTTTACTTAAAATCCATTTCATTATACAGCCTGGTAAAAATAAAACAGCCACAACAGTAAAGGGAACCCAGTTACAGCCATCCAGTCGGAAAGTACATAGCAAACCAACATGCATCCACAGTCCAGGAAAGCATTCAAATAAGATAGAAAACTGCAGATGACAAATGCAATCAAGGATTTGAAAGATAACTCTCTTCTGTTCTCTGGTAATGAGGTTCAGCAAAGGAGACAGACATAGAAGCCATAGGAGGACCAACCCCCACGTGACCATGCTTCCTGTATCCTCTATGTAATTCTCAGAAGACAGACTTAGGCAGAAAAATACAGATTAATTTATTATGCAAGAACTAAAAATAATGCCAGACCAAAATACAGTGAATTCCTTCAAGCACCACCGGGATTCTTGCTATTTTCTTCAAAACTCTCCCTTACTTTACAAAGTACTTAGAATAGCTAAAAGACTGAAAAATTGGAAGACTTGTTTAGAGGTTGCAATTTCCAATGTAAAAAAAGGATATCTTAAAAGGGAAGCATCACCATTTTTAAAGCGTTACAGAGCACTGAGCAAGTCTGAGTGAGACTATTTAATATCTGCAGTGTTGCACTTACTGTACATGAGTTTACCTTTCCCTAGAATACCACTGTTTGAATACTTCAGGAGCTAACAGGCTGGCTCACTTTAAAACATGCAAGAGTGACAATTTCTATCAAAGTACCTTATCTAAGCACCCCACACACGTGAGCACAGATTTAGCAGCTGGTCTTCCAGCTGTTCCACATGCCAAAGTGCATGTACAATTGCTTTTGTATGCACAAAACATCTGCCTGCCCATTTTTATAGTAAAAACCAAAACCAGCCCCTCAGATTGTCACAAAAATCTCAGCCAAAACAATTTTAAGCTGAAACACTCACTTTGAATATGTTGGTATTTCACATACATTTTCTTCTTACTATTAGGCTAACTGATCAGTTTACGTTGGGACTTACAAATAACCTTTAAAGAAAAGATAACTGCAACACACAGTGTCTAGCCCCTCTAGAAGTGGATGCTGTTGACAGAAAAATACGTAACAACTGAGAATTTCATTTTTCTTTTTACCTATGGCTTGTGAAAGTGTTTTGAAATTTTCTTCTTAAGCATTCAGCTAGATCAGCTCCTTTTTTTTTTTCCACTGACTTTACACTACATGATTTAATTTGGTAATTTAAATAGCACACTTTCAAATGAAGCAGTCACATCCATCTTTTTAACCTGCAATCTCAAGAAGCTTTAAAGCAACTGTGATATAAAATTGCAGACATTTTAGTATATGAGTGAAAAGAACAGGAAATTGTTTTAATAATGTTGTATTACAGAGCACAACTGTTCAGAAAAACACCAAGTAGATTATACTAGCTAACAGTCTGCTTAAATTTTACACAATGAGAAAATCTGGGCATTGTCAAGACCTCCTTTCATAATGCTCTTTTGTTTTTTTCATTATAAATATAGCTACAATAAGGAGGAAGCAAATAATTAACATAAGGATATGTTAGAGCTATTATGTTCTTTATTCAACAAGAGCTATTTGTGGTTTCCAGCACACCAAAACATGCGCTTGATGTGAACCCAGCATGGTATGCTTACAAGGAAGGTAACACTGTACCCTTGGTATACAAGATGTATGTATAATATTCCCTGGCAATAAAATCCCCTTTGCAATTAGATTTGTTACCAAGAACTAGAATTTGTTGGTATGTATTATTTATTGTTTCTATAAATAACAGAAATAGATCTTGTATTTAAAAACAGTCATATACTTCCCAAAGCCTAGCCTGTCTCACCTGCCTGGAGGTAAACCTTCAGACACAGCAAACAGCCCAAGGCAGCAGAGGCACAAAAATAACACAAGCCAAGCCTCTGGCATGCTTTCTCTTATGGAAGGGCAGACAGACCTTACAGAAGCGACTACATCTTTCCACACTGTCACATCCCAAAGAACTGTATTTCATTTACAGTCAGAAAGTTATTTCCAGTCTTTAACATTTATTTCTTTATGATATTTTTCTATTACTTCATACACATTAAAAATACAATTCCTGAAAGACCTGATATAAAGACTGTTTTCTCTACCACCTTTGTAAGTTCCATAAATTTATCATTTCACTTGTGGGCACTCTGGTTTTTTAAGTCCGTAAGATGACACAGGCTATCTTCGCAGTTAGGTATTAAATATATCTTCTAAAGAAGCCTTTGAAGTCATGATCCCGAACTACTCCAATAGGAGTTACAAAAGTAATTCTCAGCTGTAAGCTATCTGATTTCCTACCTAACTACATTACTCAAATCTACTTTGTAACATCTCCAATTGTTAGGCCTCATACTTTCTATTAATATCACGAAAAAGCTCGATAGAAAAAAAAAAAGACCTATTCATGTGAACAGCAACAGTGCTGCAAGCATGCCTATGGCAAAGTCCATTCCTGTGGTCTATAAACTGTCATTATGAATATACTCACTTAGTAGAAATAAACACATTTAACATCAAAGCTCCAAGCTATTTAAGGAGGCTATCAGAGCATGAGCACATATTTTGGTTCAATGCTTTTGTGTAAAAAAAATGTTATTCTAAACAAGGCTTTTAATACTTATTGAAATAAGATCTGATACATGTTCTTTGCTATTCAGTGGTTCCTGTGCTGTACTCAATCATACTTTCATTAAATCTGCTTTTCAGACTATTTCTCTAAAACATTTTTCCTGTTCATCTGCAACAGTGATAAAATGAATCAAGAAACAGAGATTTCTTTCTAGCAAAAAAACAATCTTTTTTCCTACAAAAATAAACCCAGACTGGAAATCCTAAACTATCACCTTCTCAAGGCAACTATGGTACATGCTACTTCAAGTTACCACTTACATAAAGCAAACCTGAAGATTTAGTGATTTTTTTTTAATTATTATTATGAGCATAATGGACTTGATATCTCCTCCTAGGCTTTTCTTTAGTTTTGGACATCTTCCTGCTGACTCATTAGAATCTGCCCTTTAGCAGATTTTTTTGTTATTGAGAGCTACAGACTTCAAACACTAGAATAAAATCAGAATCCTACTTAATACAGCATCTTATTTCTACTCAAGTCAACAGAAACACTTTATGAGGACAGTGCAATAGACTTGACCTCTGTTTTTACAAAATCTAAACAAAAGATCTACAACTACTTATAAGAAATAAACATCTAAGAGGCCTAAACCAAGGAAAACATCTTTGGAAGATGATTGGCCCATACAATTTTCAAGTATTCCTTCCAAATAGGCATTGTTACCTATTAATAAGCATCTTGTCTTACACAGTGAAAGTTTTAATTTTGTCACTTATGCTTCATGTGATTTTAAGCTGCCAGAGCAGAAATGTGCATCAGGAGGCAAATCTACAAAAAAGGTGTTTTGCATTAACACATTAACAGGCCCAGGAAACACTTCTCTAACTCATTCAATGCATAGTAAGCTGGGCAATATTCTCCACTGCAAAGAATTTCCATTTTAGAAAACATATTGAACCTTTTTTAGGATAACTTCATATTCATTTGACACTGGTAACACCTAGCTAAATCTGAGTTTCTCCTTAATATTTTTTAGTCCAGATAAACTTGTTCGGTTTTCATTTAATTGTTTAAAAACATTTTCAGAAAAACTATGCGCAATGAGCTAAGAATGTATGCTTTAATAATGAAACACTAAGACATTTCTAAAATAAGCATTAAGAGTCAGGTAAAATCAGCTCTCTGCTTTTTGATGTATATAATTGAGCATATTAACTATTATGTTTTCAAGATCACTCTCAGGCAATGCCACCTTGCCACCTAACTACTGTCTCTCACAAAGGCAGACTGTAACAGCAGAGTAAGAGTGACATTTATAATTTCTTAATCTATAACAGGTTTTGGTATTTGGTGAAATGCCTGGTAATAACAGAATTACCAGCAAAGTATAAATATGCTCCTGAACTCACAAATCTTTCCTTTTTTCCATCTTTCCCTCCAGCTTCAGGGGCTGTCAAAAAGTATCAAACATCTCATTTGTTTTCTGTAATTTATGCCATTTTCTTTCTTTCCTTTGCCCTTTTTTTGAAATTGTATTCTGCCTGGATAGTTACAGCAGATAGATCTGTTTCTGATCACTTTCACACTGTAGACTGCTGCAAGGACTATGTAGGTTTTGTAACACGAATTGAGTACTACCAAAAAAATCCTAGAAAACCAGTAATTTCACTGTCAGCTAATTTTACTGAAATTTTTTACGTACAACTATTTCATTAATATTATTCTCAACAAACCTAGGTTTTGAAGCTAATTGCCAGCGCCTCATTAATGCAAGAAAGGATGAGTACTGCATGCCATTAGCCTAGTCATAACTCATCACTTTGAAACAAATTTTGTTGTCCATTACAAAGCTTGCATGCATCCCACAGAATGGGCTTTCCAACAGAATTCATGGAACTGGGATAGTTCACTGCTCTTGTCACAGAAGCTCAGCTGCATTCTGTCTTTCCTGACTCAGTGTTTCCTGTGATGGTCGTGGTTTACTGGTGATCACCTATGTGCAGGTTTTGGCCCTTTCCTTAACTATAACATTCCTGACTCAACTGTGCTAACAGGCACATTTAAGAAGGAATACAGGACTGCAGTCCAAAGTCACTACTTTCTTAACAAAGTGAAGAAATAACTAAAGTATTTTAACTCACTCATATCAAAGAATTCACTTCTAAATAAGCTTTGAGTTACTTGGTGCTTCCAGTGGCAAAGATTTCCAAAGGCAGAGACTTGGAATGCTGACACTGGAGACTGGCAGGTTTCCTAGAATAAAACCTCTCAAAAGGTTTTCATGCTCTTTGAATTTGCTCACGAAGGTCTGTTTGGCCATTTATAAGCACCCAGAGAATTAAAAAAGCTTTCCTTTTTTGCAACACCAAGACCTTAGAAGCAAACCAACAAAACTAATAATTCAGGAAGAAGAGTTATGCAAGTTTACAAACATTAGTCATGTATGATTAGGGGGAGCTGTTCTAAAATGATCATTTTGCAGAATTAATGCCAGAACAGTTCACGTCATCATGCACTTTATAAAAACAAGAGTATGCTCCAGCTTCCTTGCTGTCCAGAAAAAACAGTCCAAACACTTTATATAAATCATATCAGTTAAATATGAACTTTACTTTACAACAGCTTCAATGAAATTCAGTATATATAGTATAGATCAGATGAAATCATGATCACAGATTTGGCTCCAGATAAAGACACTAAAAGCTTTCAGGAACTCAAATGCCTATTCAGAGATAAGCAAGGTCTGATTTTTAAGAATATTTATGACTATCTGACAAATCTAATCACCAAGCAAGTATAACAGATCAGGAAGGAGCTCAGCGCACATCACTTCTGCAAGCCACATTGCCAGCTCTCAAACCAGGTACCAGTAAAAGGAGAAAAACAGAGTTCATGTATGAAAAGCCTAGTCTAAATTACTTGACTGGCACCATGGTGGTAATCTAAGGCAAAAGTAGAGAAATCCACAGATTTCAGAGCAGTGTTTAGCGGTCTTAGTTGGTCATTGTTCTTTTCTTCCTGTCTCATTCACTGGTCAGGCTGGTGAAAACAGAAGGTATGATCAGAAGCTACAAGCCCTTTTACCATACAAAGCCCGCTGCCTCCTCTGAACAAGCTTTCCCTGGACACTGAACAGTGCAGTGGTTATACGAAAATATGTTGGTTTTGGTGGTATAACTGAACCCTGGCTGGACAGGCACACCTAAGCAGACTGAATTACAGTTGAATTAAGTCTTAGACAAACATACTCAGTTTCACCATTTCTCCTAACCCTACAGGTTGTATCTCCACCAACAATAAACCCCTTCCTTCCCTCAGTACATAACCTGTGAATAACTTCACCTCTGTAGAAGTCCTCTGCTACTCCACCTATACTAGATAAGACAAGGCACCATATTTGCCTTTTTACTGCTTGCCACTGCTTTTGGGATCAATGCTGCTGTCAATGAAGGGAGATGGCTGTGACAGAGCACTCTGTAGGAAAAGAGCCCAATTGTGTGAAATTTTCACTCTGCAGAAATCGGTGGGAGTCTTTCCAATGGCACAGAATCAGAATTTCATCCTTTATACCCCCCAACAAGCAGGTGTATTTGCCATCTCATTCAATATATTCCAGAAATACAAGAAGTGCAAATTAATAGTTTCATTCTCCTGTACAACCTCCTAATTTGGAGAAATTAGTAGCTTAGTATCCTACGACCATTTTCATTAGAAAACACACATGCAAAGATGTCTGAAGTAATACAGCTGCTAGCATTGTGTAAATAGATGGACAGATACATCCTACATGGGGCAAAACCAGCGTTGTACATAGGGTAGAAAAGAATATATAGAACTAGATCTTTACTGTAACACTTCTAGACAAAGCATATTCTCAAACATATGTAGGTTTCCAAATCAGAAGACCTGCATTTTTAAAGATCAGGGTCAGACAAAACATACCTCAAACTCTTGAATACCAATGCTATCTTAATCACCAGAGCACATTTCCTCTTGGACACATGCACCAAACCACATGCTAAAATGTTCAGGAACGCCACACAACTCCAGGAGACTGGAAATCCTGGTACTCAGAAGTCAACAGATGTCAAAATCCAGTCACCAGAGACTTCTGCTAGCAATTCATTAGACAGTGAATAATTGTAATGCTGATTCTAAGAATTCAACATATATAATGCCATAAACAGTCCAGTACGCAGTTGTTGATTCAGTTTTCATTGCAATGCAGAGAATTTATCCATAGAGCTTCCATTAAAATTAAAGTAAAATATATGTCTAACCCTCCTGCACTTCCATGAAATTCTCAGCGTATACTGTGCAGCATCAATAAAGCTCAACACTATATTACAAGTTAAAAGTTCCTGTGTTTAACTTTGCTCTCCTGTTCCTTCATTACATGACACAAATATAGCATTTCAAGTACAAGGGTTGTAAGTTATTACGAAGGCGTCTGCAAGTAAAAAAAGTATCTCTAATCTTAGAGAACAACTTTTTTCTTATAATATAAAGCAGCAAAAAAACATTTTTTATTTAATTAAAACAGTACGTCCGTTTTGGCTTTAAACTTAAAACAGGATGTTACAGTCTTGCCTACATATTTTTTGGTTTACTTAAACAATGGAAACAAGAGTTCATAATCCAAGTATTGACAGATCTTTTACTAATACGGTACAAATCACTGTGTTCTTCCATTCTCCTTTGCTTTAATGGTAGAAACCACCTTTGCTCTTTTATGCAATTTTGATTATTTATCCATATATTCTGATATAGTGTACAGAAAAGCATTACTACATTTACTTACTTTTTTATCCCCCAAAATAGATAAAACTTTGCATTTCAGCTAATAACTATTCCACCCCATTTCTGTCTTAATTGTTGGGCATTTTTCACAACATAACTTTCCAAAACTGGAAGACAAAGCCTCAAAACGCATAAATAGTAAAGTGCCCATTTCTTCTTTCAGCTGTTAACACTGCTTCATCTTCGAACTATGTTAAAAATCAGCTCAGAGAAGGTCGATGAAAGCTAACCACCCACTTTAACAGTTTCCTACACAGGATATTCACTTATAGAAAATTTTAACCCATAATGCTGATCCATTACAAATATACCCAAACAACCTGCAAGCACACCTCAACAAAACTAACTCAAGGATTAAGTATATTGGTTTATGAAATCTAGATTTAGCTTCTTAGACAAAGAAATCCAGTATGAACTTGAAGAGGCCAATAACCTTTTTAATCCAGACAAAAAGCAATGTGATTCAGAATATTTAATTAAATATTAATATCTACTGCTTTGTCTTGCTTTTACAGCAGCAGTAAAATGATAAAAACAAAGCCAAAAACCCCCTGCTCAACTATTCACATTGTAATTGACGGTTGAGAAAAACCCTATGACTCCTCTCCATGCATTCAAACCTGAGTTAGTGCTGGGCCTATCTACCTCTCCTTCATTGTGTCTGGAGACAAAGATCACTCCAAATTGCTAGAGCAGATTCTCCCAAAATCCACAGAACAGGTGTATCCAAAAGGTTGGGTGGGATCCAAGAACTGGATAAAGGGATGACAGGTTCTTGCCTTCCATGAAATGCAGAACATTGATTTTTATTAGGAAAAAAGTCATGCGTTTTTCCCATATATACAATTGATACACCACTGGCATGGCCGGCAAATACCAGCTAGGAAACAGACAACACCCTGAAGCAACAGGGCACTTGGAAGAGAGTAAAAACTTTTTCATATACCTCAAGATGTACAGAACCCTTACAAGATCAAGAAAAATTACAGCGGAGAAAAAAATGTAACAGGGAGAGCCCTAAGGAGAACAAATTACCAGAACAGAAAACTATGCATAAACAGTTCAGGCCTTGATCTCTATGTATAGTTTTAATACAATTACATTTACAGTGAGCACATGGGACAAAAATGGTTACATGGCTGTAGTTTTAACATGAACCATAAGCAGTTCAAAGCTGCTACATTTAAGTACAACAGCCACAAACTCCTGATAAAGCTGGCTGGACAGGCCCAAACACAGACATAAATGCTAAGGGGGATGCAAAGAGCACTTAATTCAGAACAATGGGTAGCTATCCAAATCATGTATTTGTAGAAAAATCTTTTTGTCCCTCCAATTTTCCTCTATTTTTATTGCTGTTACTCTGACAAATCAAGGCTATCTTGCCACTTATACACCTTATTGCACAACCTGAGTGCTGTGAACACAGCTCTAACTTACATTGCTTGCCATTAGCTCCATGAGCAAGTTCCAACAGTCAAAAATCACAGGTACTTGCTAGTGCATCAAAGATGCAGCTGGCACAATGTTTCCTCATGAACTAACGGTACTTAAGACAGAAGAGACAACTACTCCTCAGCAAAAGGGACGGACAAAAAACAAGAGGTTGTTTTAAGCAGAGTTAAATGTGGCAAAGATAGAGGAAGAAGCAAGTATGAACAGCAACATGCTGCCTAAACATGCACAAAGACAGAAGAACATATCACAGTAGCACTCTAACACATCAGCATTCACATCCTCTGGTTTTCATCATTATGCTTAAAACGACCACAATCTGCATGAACAAAGGCAGAAGAATCTACGGGGAAGGAGGACACTACCTTAAACCTCCTGATAAGGATACCTCGTTGCTGGGTAGTTTGTAGATGGCAGGAATAAAGGATGCACAGTAAAGTCTCACATCAGGAGTAAAACCTGAGACAGAACATCTCCAGTGTATGGTGGAAGATCAAGTGATAGGTAAATCCGAACAAGCCTTTGCTTTGATCCATACACTCATATGTGGAAGCAAGAGAAACAAAGAGCTATGTACATTTTCAAATAAGGACACATACAAACAGAATCTCTTACATGCTTCTATAGAAATCACTTTGTAAGTTGCTCCAAAGTAACATGCTCTTAAAACTAGGGATTTTTGTGTAAAAAGAACACCTGAATCTCCGCTCTATGATGTTACTATGTAACATTCAAATCACACTCTTTCCTGATATGTTTTTAAAGTAAATTAAGTTCTAAAGAGAATTCTGATTCCCAAGCAATAACTTATTATTTACTGCTCTTCAGGGTACCTCAGTGAATTCTGGAAGAGACCATGTTTGCTAAGGAATGCAAAACACTTCCCTTACGGCCAAATTCTTTCAGATAATGAAACTGTTGCATGATAGACGCTGGCTAGAGAATACAAATCATTCCAGCGAATCAAAAGAATTTTTCTTTTCAAGCAAGTTATTTTTCATTAATTGCTATATGTACATTCACCACTTTTTTCACAGGTATTTGAGACAAATCTATATTAAAACAACTTTTTCAATAGCTATTTTTATCAGCAGTATCCAGGCACTATGGACCAAGTGACTCTACAGTCACCCATAGGTTAGAAAGAGCTCTCAGCACAGCAGCAGTTAGCAAAGTTTTTAACAGGGTTGGTATCAGTCAGATACAAAGTCACAGCAATGGCCCTGTTCAGTTCATTCCCTGGGAATGGTGACGCAGTGTGTAAAGTTCTGTCTTCAACAGATATTAAGCCCTATGAAATAACACAAAAATAAATGAAGACCACATTCTACCATATACCTTCCATGAATGTCTAGTCAAAATATAGGACTTAAGTAAGCCACCAAAAAACCCCACACCAAGCAATTACTGTTTTATATAAGTTCAAAAGTATTTTCAGCTACAAAGTGGAATTAGGCACCAAAAAAAACTTTTAATATTACAGGAGTGAAATCCTAGAATACTTCCTTTTCAAGAAAGTATTTTGCACAACAGTTCCAGTCAGAGTTTCAGTTGTACCTGGAAGTACCACACACTGGTAGAAATACCTTCTTTAGCTTAAAATTGCCATGACAAAGATCTCATTTCTCTTCCCAGCTAGCCTGCATTCACATCTGGTTTCACTTACTTCCTTGTAAGGTTGGTTCAGGCACCTATAACCCTCTTAGACTGGCACCTCAGCAGTATTGTAAGCATTTAGCTTTGTAATTCTAAATTGTAAAACAGTCAAGGCAGCATCAGTCGGACAGCATTACTGGTCCCCAAAATCACCCCACCAAGATGCTACATGGAGATATTCAAGGATGCACCCAGAGATCTATGTCACCTATTGCTCCATAAATGCCTCTGTCTTTCCCCATCTTTTCACTTACTCTGTTCTATGCATGTACTACATTACAGTTTGTTCTTTGCAATACGGATCTAATCTAACTTTCTGGTTAATGATATACTTTGGGAAATTCTGATTGCTCTTCACCATGACATAATAAGATGACAGATGCTGCCACTCAATTGAGACTACATTCAGCTCAAATTAAAATTCAGCGAATCTTTATTCACTAAGTTGTACATCCTCCCTAACCTTACACCACTTGCACTGTGAGCCAAAAGGATTTTCTGACCTTGTAAGAAAAACATTAATTAACATGATAGTTAACTGAGTTCTTTTAGAAATTCAGGTCCATCTCATTCTGTCTGCAATTAACTTCATAATGAGCAAGTACAAATTCTTCAAGCCTCTGCATATTTAAAATTCTTAAATAATTTTCAAATAGGCTACATGAAGAAATTACATTATAAATTGCTATTAAGGTTTATTATAAAAGTATGTGAAGCAGTGTGGCCTGTCTCTTGGCAGTGAGCCCTATCTTGCCTTCACGCTCATTCTTTCCCAGTGCTGCCTCTAAGGCTTCTTCCTGTCAGCACACGGAGGCAGTGATCACCCAGACATCTCACTACACTGGCAAACAAAGTCAGGTACAACTACAAATTTTAGTTGCTCACACCAGAGATGATGCAAAGTAAAAGAAAATCCAGTTTAACCAGCCATTTTGCTCTGCCTGGCTTTTCTGTTTTACTGCCATGTTGAATGTATTCTTCCACTTTTTAAACTGATGTCTAAACAATACATATCAGATCTCCAAATCACCAGAAACACTGGCCAGCTTTCATTCTTCAGTGATGTTTTGAATTTTTAGTCTCTTAAATTTTTAAAGAAATAGGAAAATCTTAAAAAATAATTATGTTAGTGATAAGGTACTGGTATTTAGTCCAAAAATTTAAAAAATCATAGGGTATTTTGTCCCAGACAAAGCACTGAAATATCAACTCTGATCCAAACACGTAGGGACATGCAAAAAACAATATAACATTTAAGGAGAATTTCACCTACATACTACTACTATATACTACTACTAGTATACTACTACTAATCCACCCAAATGATAACAAGGCTCCTGCATGATATTAAGAACAGAATTACTGCTGTTCAGATGCTTTAATCTGGCAAGTTTGAATATAATGCAAGACACCTTCATGGTGGAAATAATTTGTCTGAATATTTCCAACTAGGGTCAAGTTCATCTTACACAGACACTAATTAAAACATGTTTCAAACACTGCTTGACTGGAAAAAAGCTTTTGAACTCTGGGGTTTACGCTGGGACATGCAGCAATCGGTAGGGGCAGTTCAGGTGTAAGGCCACAGTACGCAACACCTTAGAGATGCCAAACAGTGCTCCGGCCCACCGGACAGGCCCTCCTGACCCCAGGAAACCTCCACAGCCATTTACAAGAGATAACTTCAATTTTGGAAGCCAGCCAGCATCAGGATGGCAGAGATGACAAAGCATATTAGCAACAGTTTCATACTGAATCACATTCACCTTTGTCAAAAAATTACACAAGCTGTTAGGCCAATTAGCTATTTTAGTGGTGTCTAAAATTGTACCGACTTTTTTCAGAAGAGGCAGCAAAGGTCGACCACAAAACTGGAGCTATAACACAATGAAAGAGGTTAACAAAATATGGAAGGGAGTTATATTGTTACAACCATTATTACTTGCTCTGTGACTAGAAATTTCAGTGCACCTCACTGAAATCCACCAGTAGCATTCATGGCAACAATTAGTTCCATTTTCTTCTAAACAGTTACTCAGAGTAAGATACTACTAAAGGTATGCAGAAAAAACAGCAGGAGGCAGAGGCTTCTCCCTGTACTGCTGCCAGTCTCAAAGGTTTTCCAGTCCTCTTAAGGTCTCTGAAACGTGAAGAGGGGAAATGCTTTTGCAAATGGCACTTCAGTACTAAAACAAACAGGCTAACTAGAAACAGTGTGATTACATCTACATTAGCCAGGACCAGCAAGAGCAAGTTCATAAAAGTACAATGGTTGGTGCTGAGGACCTGACTCCCACACCGTATTTAACATTTCAGACAGCTCATTTTTTCCTCATGATTTCTTGAATTAGAACAGAAGAAAAAAAAAGGACATACAGCAGAAGCAGGATGTAATATCAGAAAAAATATTAAAACTGATTTTTTAAAGTGTTTCTGTTCTTCCTAATCCCCCTACCTCTTAAAAAATGGTACTTCTTAATCACTGAAAAATTTCAGGATTCCTCTGGAGTTAAGTAACTCCATCAGCCACAGACACCTCCAGAATATGCATCCTTTAATACGTACAGATGTGAGCTACTCATAGAATGGTTTGGGTTGGAAGGGACCTTATAGATCATCTAGTTCCAACTCCCCTGCCATGGGCAGGGACACCTTCCACTAGACCAGCTTGCTCAAAGTCCCATCCAACCTGGCCTGGAACACTGCCAGGGAGGGGGCAGCCACAATTACTAAGACCTGCATCTCCTGGCTTGCAGGTGAATACCATGTTAAATGGACTTCAGATGCCTCTTGTCATGTCTGCTACTGTAAGCTGAATATTGTATTGTGGTTTGTTTTGCGAGCATACCACAACATATCACGCTGTTCCTCCTTTCTATAATTCAAAGATCTTATTTCAATTACCATTCTTGCAAGGTCTTATTGAAAAGAAGGGAAAATATTAAGAAATGAGCACTGAAATAAGTTTCTCTGCATTTTTATGAATTATACATTTTCCTATACAAGACAGTAGACAAGATTAATTGTATGTATGTTTATAACCAATGTTTTCAGACCTCCAAATGTTTCATACTCACATTTCCCTCTCATGCTCATTGTTACGATGGCAGTGTTCCTACTAAGTTTAATTTGTCTCATCTTCTTATCCCTTAACACTCTGCCTGCTACAGGAATAGAATAAGCAGAACACAGGTTGGGCAACATGAGCACACATCTATGATTCTCTCTAGCTTAGCATTCAAGTTTTTCCAGCCTCTGTTTTCTGTGAACTAAGAATTTGTTCTTGCAAACAAGTTTTACACAGTCAATAAGACACTAGTCACAGAAATATTCAGCCATTTTACTAAACTTAGTACCTACAATGTTCAAATAGCAAGAAATAGCTATCAACAACAAACATTAATATGTATATTAAATTGCTGTTCAGCAATTAGAGAAAATATTTCTACCTAAGTCTTTCCAACTTCCGCTTACATGTTGAAATTTCATTTTGCATTACAGCTGTCCACTAGCTCTATTGAAATAAAAAATTTTAATTACACTTTGCAATCCCAAAACTGCTGTCTTACTGGAAGAAATGTTCTTCAATATTAGCCAACAAAAGAAAATTTATATTTAAATTCATCCATTTTCTCATGGTATTGACTCCCCTGCAAAGTACATGGAAAACACGATTCTACTAGTCCAGTTGGTGAAAGAAATATCTAGAAGGCAAAAAATAGATAGCAGCTTCCACATATGCAAGCAGATTGACATCTAGTGTGAAAACACTGAACTACAAAGCCTATACTGCATACAAACAAGGATGAATTTAAAAGTAAGCAAAAAACACATGTATGTTTAAATGACACAAGAACCAAATCCTCCAAACACAAGCACATTATTCTTTTTTTAAATAGCTACACAGAACCAAAAGCATTGTACTAGTAACTGAGGAAGTGTAACTTGTAAAAGATAAGAAGTGAGATGTTAACAGTGACACTTAACAGTCAATAAGAGAATCAGGAAACAAACTCAGGAAGACTGAGAAGAGAAGCACAGGCTAGCTGGTCAAGCACAATTTCATTTTCTAGCCTTCGATAAGGTGAATTAGAAAAGTCAAAACCAAAGGCAGAATGATTGCAAGATTTGTTTTAGACTTTGTGACTCAAAAAGATCTTGAACACCTTCATTTCTGTGATTTAGGCCCAAAGACTTAAGAGGAGTAATGTACGTAGTCTCTCAACAACGATGATCTTTAGCACAACACATATAGCCATGAAAAACAGTTTATGTTGTACAATAGATAAGTAAAAGGCTTTTCATAGTCACCCCACTAAAGACTGAGCCCTAGTATCAACATCATTATCCTAGAATTTAGCTTATCAAATATCATTTGTCAAAGATGCTTTCATTCCTGCAATGGAATCTCAAAAGTCTTTGTCACCTTTTTTTATTCTTACCAGCATCATGCCTAAGTTCATGGTAGCATTGGCAGAGATTTTGGACCTGAATACATTTTCCTGTCAGTTTCAGTCATTTCGGGCCTATTTGCACCTTCTTCTCTGTAGTAATTTTGTAAAAGCAGTATCTAAAAATAGTATTTTAAAAAGCTGACAAAAGTGCATTCACATTACAACTCTCAACCCACTTATGATTCACTTACTATAAAAAAATATTATGGTGTCTTTTCTGGTCCCTGCCGAAAACTCCTCAGGCCTGTTCATTTCATACCTGTACTTTTAGATATTAGGCACTTCCCAGAAACTAACAGTATCCATCTATTGATAATATTTGCATGATGGCTGCTCTGTGTGCAGCCCCCTTTTTGCGTCACTGTCGAAAACAGCTCTTAAGAGAACACATACGTCCAGCCGAAAACAGTTTACAAGCCTCCTACCAGTTAAGTGTAGAAATACATGGCAGCAGCTGGAGCTGTTTGAGATGTCATCCACATGTACCTTCTCACTCCAGCTATTCTTCAAGATAACGCTCACAGCCTGTCTACCCCCATCCTTATCCTCGGCATATGAACACAATAGATGGATCACAAACATTGCTATCTCATTCCCCCCTCAATTACAGAACTCTGGAATTAAAAAGCCTTTGAAAAGGCCTTGAGTGAGACAGGCAGGAATATGGAAATTGTTATGCACAGGGACAAGACAACCTAAATATACTGATACGAAATTTTGTTTCACATATTTGAGTAACTGTCCATATTCATACACGGAAGCCTTCCAGCCACACAGAGTATTATATTATTTTGCATTCAGCATCACGTGATATTACCAAACTAAGGAGTAGTAAACAGCAGAGATGTGGTACATACAGGCATCTAAGATAATCTCCCATTAGTTTCTGTATTTCCCACTATTATTCCTCAACTCTGAAATTTTTTTTTCTGTTGACTCAAATCCAAAAGCACTAGTGATTACATTGTGTTCTGATACCTATTGCCCTGAGTGATGGTTAATTGGCAAAATTAATTACTTTTTACATGTAAATGTGATTCCTTAGCTTGACATTGACTCAATATGTTAATCATTAAGCAGCTGAGAGTTTCTAATTCTGTAGATACGGCCAAAGGCTTGTTTTTATTCCAGAAAACTTGGGACTCAGGGAAACCTCTGCACAATGAGTGATGACTTCAGGATAAGCTCTGCAAATGGTAAATGCATCTGGAAAAATGAAACAAATAGCTGCTCACCGTGCCATTTTTGCAAGGGCACAGAGCAGAAAACTGTAAGCCTACACACTGAAACAAAACTTTCTTGACAGTAACTATACTGTACACATCAAGTCAAGTGGAAAATAGATTCTTGGCACCATTTAAACCCTACAGAGTTCTAAAGAGAAAGCTAAAAAGAGTTTGTTCAATATCAGAGATCTTGCCAATCTCAAATATATCCAGTTTTGCTCCTCAACCTAGTGATTTTCAGGAAGTGCAAACAAGCAGACCCTGAGTGAAAAAATCCTTATCTTGTCAATTTTTGTTTTGTGCTAGCAACCCAACAATGTGAAATTAACTGGAGAAACACCCTATAAAGATCCATAACTACACCCACGATAACTTCCCCAGAAACATACTGAAAACAAATGAGAAATACATATTTTTTGAATAAACAGCTTAAGTTTTGATTTCCTTCAGTATCTGACAGATCTAGGGAGTAAGTTTCTTATTTGACTCCATTCGGCATACCTTACACCTTAGACATGTAATTTATCGTTCATCATGTTACTTTTAAAGTCTGTTCATACCAAGAGCAGTTTGTGCCTCATCTCCTCTTCACACACTAATCCTGACACTCAACATCCCCCTCTAGCAGCCCTATTCTGTACACATAGATTTTCTTCACTGACACAGCCAGTTTAAAGACCGCCATAACTTAAATGTGATAAATCAAGCGAGATTTTGTATGCAACTACAGGAAGGGAAACACAACACAAACCACAAATTAAATGTACCTCCCTACATCCTAAGATACAAAAACTCCACAGTTCAAGGAAATACTGCAGGAGGCAAAGAAAGGAATACTGAATGGATAAAAGAAATGAACACATCCACATCCAGAAGCAACACGAGACTCCTGCTGTGGAGAATCTCTAATTATGAAGCAGTTGATACTTCCTACCATACTTTATTGCTTCATGATCTACACACATTGCACTATATTTTAACTGTGCTGTAAGGCTGAGAAATTCAGGTCCCTGTCTCTAGATTCAGATATAGCTCTGGCTGAACAGTTCCCAGAAAAACAATTCAGAATTCAGTTGAACCAATGATCAAACACAGATTCAGGATCTGCTTTTTCTTATGTCACTAGTATTACATTGGTCTGATTAAAAAAAAAAACTTAAACTTATCTTGGCATTAAATGCGCATAATAATTTTCTTTATTTTTAGCATCCTTATTTCTTTATTAGGAGAACTAGACATCAGAACAAGAAAATGTGCAATTAACCTGAACAGATATAACACAGAACAAGAAATACCTGGAAACTATTCATAATACTTATTATCTTATTATCTTATTCTCACTAAAGACTATTACTAATCCTGCACATTCAGATTTAATGATCAATTGCCAGAAAATCATTAGACCAGCTGAAATCTTATGAGATCTTTAAAATAAAACTCAGAGTTTTTGCTTGCCTTTGGGTTTTGGCATTACCTTATCAGTGCTAACTTTTTCTCTGCAATATGCACGGCTGGAAAACTTTCTTTAAAGCAGAACTTCAATTCCTACATAACAGGTTTGTACCAAGCACTAGGGCTTTAACAAAACCCAAAATATTGTCACAAAAATCTTCAGTTAGCAATGCAATCAAGATGCAATCACTGAGTCATTAGTGAATTAATACTGTCAGCATGCTGAAGACAGGCTTCACGTAACAGACTGTTGCTGTTCTCTGTAGACTCAGTGAACTAAAAACTAACCTTCCTTTCTAGACATTTTATTTTATTCACCACCTAAAACACACCTGAAGTTATTTGCTAAAGCAATAGCCCTCTCTGCGTAATTTTTAAAATTATAGCCCTTACTCCCAAAGGAATTTAATTTTTCACCTTTCTTGAAAAAAATCTTTCCATCAAGATCCATATGCCTTGAAAAAACCCTTTACGAGGCTGGCTTGCTTTATTTTTAATATATCACTAGATTCCTTTAAAAGTCATCAAGGCAGAATTTCTTTGTCATCCAGTCACTTTGTCCCACTACAGTGGTATAAACATAGCCAAAATTTCAACTTCAATTGCCACAAGAGGAACTTCTTTGCTGTCAAGCTGTAGTAGAGCCAGAACAACTGGGAGGGCAAATGTGCTCACAGATTTCAATGTCTGCTGGCCTCAAGACAGCTGCTCTTCTTTCTATTAGAAAGTGACAGAATCAAGGACAAAAAAATCATTTAGAAGTACTTGATTCTCCTCTGCCAATCTTACTCTTTCTTTGAGATGGTTATAGAATCAGAACTAACATTTTCTTTTATGTCAGCATTTAGAGTACTTCATCTTATGCCTTCGTCTTAGTGAACTCCATTTCATTGCCCCACCAACTCCAAAGCTAAGAAAAATATTTTTTTCTTACTACATCAATCCTGAAACCTCAGCAGAGAGCAGGCTCATGAGGTCCTGTTTGAAATACTGCCTACAATGGTAATAATGCACAAGATCATGTAAATATGGTAAACTTTTCTTATTACTAATTACTTAAACATAAGTGCTTGTTTTAAACAACAGTAAGTGGTTTATGTTACACAGCCATCGATAACAATTTCGTTTTAACTACATAGCAACCTTTTAAAAATGCTAAATTCATTGTAAAGACCAAGATGACTGTATAATAGTATTACAGAATATATATTATTCTTGCCTACAGCATACTGAGGGGGAACATGCAGCACACCCCTTCCATTTTGTACTCCTGTATTTAAATATGACCTTGAGATTAATTCCAAAAGTCACTGGCATGTTACACTGCTGATCCACTTTAAGAGCAGGGGGCAGTTTGAGAGGAGAAAAGGGTTACCAACCACAATGCTTAAACCAAGTGGCATCAACATTAACTTGAAATGGATCATGTGTTCCACCCTCCGGCAAGCCCATGTCCCCTCTGTTCGTGTTCATTTCACCACTGCTAACTTCCACTTGCAGATTTGCCTAATCTTGTGACCAGCTGAACATGATGATTGTGGACTGTATTTTAGGAGGTGTAGATCAGAGAACTTATTTCTAAAGACAGCTGTTCAAAATTAACACTTGCTACATACCAGATATACTTTATTGACATCAATGCATTACCGAAACACTATAAATTCTCTGTCCTTTCCCACTTTGTCCTTTGAGGTTTTTTCCTAACAGCAACAATAAGCTACCACCACCTCTCAGGGAAACCACCACAGCAAACAAACACTTTGCTACCCTGGAACACTGACTCACATTAACCAAAGGGCCTATAGTACTATATTACTGTCTTCAGTCCTTAGGCATTTCTGTTCCTGTTCTTCACTAAAAAAATATTGGGTTGGACAGCACCTGGCAAAGAATAAGAAAATATGCTATTTCTGTCAAGACCCCATATCTCAAAGCATAGGCTGTGATTTCAAACAGGCAATGAAGTAAGGTAAATGTTTCCATAACAAGTGCCACGATGCAGTCAGGGAGATACGCACAGACGGAGCCTTGCACACCAACAGAGTCCTACTAAAGGCACCTGAGCCTCATACTCATACAGAAGCTATCCATTCCAAGATTAAGGTCGTAACTTTTGATAGCCACTTCAGCTGGAAAAACATTTAGAGCATTTTAGCAAGTTCTATTTTCAAACCACACGGTAACACAGACCTCTTCATGCCTTTCTAAGGGAGACACATTCCCAGTGACACGACCACTTGGGAGCAGACAAGTTTCCATGCAAGGCTCCAACTAAAGCCATTAACTTCATTTTTTTAACCTCCATTTGGAAGGATAGTCAAAGCACAGTCAGGAAGAGGAGAGCCATTAGCACAGCATGGCTTCCACAGGGGCACTGTTGTCAGGGTAAAGGCATCAGGAAGGTCTCTATCGGGAAGGATTCTTCAGTGATCTCTGCACAGGTCACAGCGCTGTCCACAAGCTCCAGCATCCCCTCCCACATCAATCCCACACAGCAACATGACATTTTAACTCACTGGACAAGGCAAACACCGGCACCTGTCCCATCAAGATGTTGCTTCATGCCCAGGTCCCGTACGTGCTCCATACTTCGCAATTTCCATTTGTCTCCAGCAGGCATATCCTACATGCCTGACAACTAGAAAACTTGAGATGATTTTTCAAGTCTATTAGATCACTCCCAACAATCAAGCAAAATATTTAGCATTTCTCAAAATGTGTGGGGCTCAATATTTTGCTTGTCAGCCTTCTACATGTTTCTGGTTGGGAATAACAGGAACATCTCTTTTAGTATTAGCAAAAATAGTAAGACAGACACTAAGTTGAATAGATTTTTGTTAGCCTAAATTCGCTGAATAATTGTGACTAAGCTCAGGCAAGAGAACAGCTTTCAGAAGATAAGAATAACATACCGTTTTAATAAAAGACTACAAGTCTGGTTTTTTAAATGTTTATCTATGGGTCTGCAAGTCCTGGGAAATCTGCTGTATTTACTCAAACAGCACAGCAGAGATATCCTGTCTGCTGCTCTATTCCTACACCAAAACCCTTTAAAAGGATAATGAAGACAGCATCACATTTCATAAGAGATTTCCTGAACCCCTGCTGAGCTGACCTTGTTTACAAGTACTCACTGAAATGATTAATTGCTCATACATTCCACTCCACCCTGGTATAGCAGATTTTTCTGCCTATACTATCCATATGGACATGAGCCACAAAAAAATTTCTATGTAATTATACAATTAACTATTAATGCTAGCATTCAACAAAATAATGCCAGCTGGCATACATAACAATCAATTCTCTTCTATTGTGCAAGAACTACAAAAAGCTTTTGTTTTCTTCTTAATAGCTATAAAACAGAAAGTTGAACTGTTTTGTTTTGTTTTAAATTACAGAGGGTCAGAAGGGCAGAGAATAAAGTGGTGAAGAACTGAAGTCAGGAAACAACTTGGAATTCAGAGCCTGCAACAAAATTCCTGTGTAATCGAGCCAATTGGTTCATCTGTGCTATAGGTTTCCATTTGTAAATTAATGCACTCTCATTCTCTGGTTTTATTGCTTAATTTCACTATCTGTTCTTTGGTAGTAGGAATCTCTTATCACATGTTAATAAAGCAGAATGGGATCCTGACTGACTGCAGCCTATAAATTTTTTTCTTTGTACTGTTTAACTTCAGGTGGATTTTGAGATTAGAAAGATACAATTTCTCCTGAACCTAGCAGAAACTGACTGCTCCAGCTGGCCCAGAGAAATCCATTGATACAATAACAGAGCAATGTATTTTGACACAGTCCAAATGCAGTCACTGGAAACTAGGTAAGAGCAGACTATACCCTGAAATTTAGAGCAAGGTGTTATTCTTCAGAGCTTTACTGACACTAGCTAACCAATGCACAGAACCCCAACTTAAAGGTAGAACCTTTGTTCTAATGATTAGTGTAGGACTGGGTATCAACACTCCCATACCTCCCTCTCAACTCCACCACAGCTTTGCCATATGAGACTGTACTGATGCTGCTCTGTGCCCCAGTTCATCTACATACAGCATGGGAATAATCCATATGTAGCTACTCAATTGTTTTCAATTTTAATTCACATTTGTGCTAGGAATTTAAAAAGACAAGTGTTTACCAAAATCTGCCTCAATACTCATTCCAGATACACATAGTACCTTCATGGCTATCAATTTCAGCACCATTACAATAGTAGAAAGTAAATCCGAACTCTATCTTATTTGAGTTACACTATATTGCTACTGATGTATTTATGACACAATTAACTGCAGTAATATCATCAAACACCCCCTAGGCTGGGTAACAGGTAGGTCCTGACAGCTGAACTTCACACCAAACAGTTGATGAGTTGTGTGAACAGAACAACACAGAAATCCATTAGTTCTTGATCTTCAGGTGATGCTGATAGATATCCTGACACCCCGGCACACTTAGTACTTCAAACTTCAAACGAAGCAGAAATGTATCTCATTTCACTCATGCTAATACTCAGCACTTTTTCCCCTAATTGAGAGGATATAGCAGTTTAAGGAAAGCTGAAAACACAAATAAATATAACTGTGTTAGCAGGGTTCATCACTAGGACAGCCAGCATTCCATCAGCTTTGCTCTCCCTAGCAGGTCTCACACAACACATTGCGGGGATTACTGCCGAGTGTTCATGAGGGCAGATGGATAATACAATACAGCAATTCATGCTCTACCAAAAAGATCTGGAAAAGCAGCCAAATGGACAGCAGTCATTTCACAAGGCATTATGGGAGCCCTGTTTGCCTGAACTTTTGCAAAGCTGACCACATCCCATCTATGATTTTTTTTTAAATGTAAGTAGAAATCACGAGTGATGCTTGTGATGAACAGCAAGGAACAGCAAACGTGTTTTCCTATCACTGAAGCTGAATAATACTGCTCAAGCACATCTTCCCAGACAAGTAGGGCATAGCACATGCAACAGTAAATTGCAGCAGCACAAATAAAAATTCTGTGTATATACTCCCACCACAGACAGGTTACAGGTGTGATTCACTGGAAAACAGGCAGCTGACCTAAGAGTTTGAACAGATTAATCTCCAAAGGGAAATGAATTTGCACTCCAGCAAAGTGGTTTTCATCAGAATGTGCTGCCAGTTTGTCTATGAGACTGCTGGGGAGCCTGAGCTTTCGAATTTCACAGCCCCAAGACAGTTGTGCTAGGCAGACTTGCTCAAGACCAATCCTTCCAACGCTCCTGGCTCTGCAACAGCCTCTGCAGAGCTCCCTTTGGGACAGAGTCCTTACATCTCCCTGAAAGACAAGGAACATCTCAGTTTCCAGGCTCCAACTCCTGGATTCAGTCTGCAAAATCAAGGCAGGTCAGGGAGATCTCAGACTGGCAGCAGCCAGCTGCTCTTCTCCACCCCTCCTAGAATACAGAGCCAAACCATCTCATTTTCATAAACCCTTAAAAATCTGCTCTGCAGAAAACACTGAGCCATCTAAATTTAAAGAGTATTTTAAACCTACACAGGCTGACAGTGGGGTATAGCTATGCTGTCTGAAAAGTTTCCTAGTACTGACCTTGAAATCTAATTTCAAAGAATGGCAATAAGCAGGGCCAGAGGCTCAGGATTAGCATTTGTACAGCATAACAGGATTTCAGGTGAGTTCCTATATGGTAGGCCAAACCTGCTCTGATCCAAATACGAGGACTGAAATCTCATTAAATGATTGCTGGGAGATTTGTAAACTGGAATAGATTGGGTTTGTTTCTCCAGATGGTTTGTTCCCTAGTAATTGTTAAAATGCAAGGGCTTATGAATCAAAAAAAGGAAGGACAGCTATTTCTGCAGGACCCTCTCCCATCAGAATGATCATTGGGAGTTCAAGGAATCTTTTTCCAAACGTAACATCAGCTGCCCATTTTAAACCCTGCTTCTCTTCCATTAAGTTACAAACACTTTCCAGACTGATTTTCTTTGTTCCTTCAGAAGCAGGAAAACAAGCAGGAAGAGCCCACAGCATCACAACTTAGGAGCACAAGTCTGAACACCAATGGAAAGCATTTAAGGTACACAAGCAAAGTATTCATTATAGATTAAAACAGCCAGCTGTTTCACCCCAGCTACGGAAAAAACATCACAAAGAATATCAGCTTTGAAAAGAAAGCTTATAATCCAGTAACACAGAGCAAATACAGTGAATCAACTCAAGAGCAGAAGGATGTCAGACCAAACCCAGTACCTCCTCCAACTTTATATAAATGATTCTCTGTAAAGAGACTCCACTATCCCCTTCAGAGGGGTCACATGAAACAGAAAGGCAAAGATAGAAAAAGTAACATTAACTCTGCAGGATAGTTCGTAACATCCAGCATAGTTCAAGGGAAAAATCTCAGGGTATCACACTAAGCAAATACACACTGTATTTCCCTGGAGTGTAAGGCAACAGAGTGAAGGGAAGAGTTGGGGAAAAAAAAACAAGGTAAAATTGAGTTATATAATATAACATAATGAAGTTATATTATATATATATACATATAGTTATATTATATATAATATAACATAATGAAGTTGCCCAGCAATATATTTTTTTCTCTACTGCTGCAATGCACTAACAGCTGCAGAGAGAAGAGCAACATCAGAAACAATTTTGACTTTTTTTCCTCTTGTTGGCAAAGGGCATTATCTTAAGTACATAAGTATGAAGCATACTTATCTTCTACAAAAATATGGTAAATAAACTGAACACAGCTTGCCCATGAATCAAATCAGTACTACAGTAATTTGTGGAATAAAATAAATGGGTATCTCTCAGCAACATAAAGATACTTCAGAGTTCTTTCCCCATTAAACAAGCTCTAACCAGCTTCTTCTTCCTTTCAAGTTATCTGTATAGCATGACATAAGTCATAAAGATTTTGCTTAAAGTCACAGATTCACCTAGCTAATTTAAGCACTTAAATCCTAGAGAGATGACACTTTTCCAAGTCAGCATTTTTACCACCACCATGTTGGCAAGATCAGTAGTAGCAAGATTCATAGGATATGTGCATAATTACACTAGTGAATTCAGAACTAAATCAAATCTACTCACTCAATGCAGAATTCATGGGTAACTATCTGCCCCCTCCTTTGTACACTGTCCATTTGGACTATAAAATCTTTGCATTCCTATGGAAGAGCTCTTGCATCTGGTATTGTACACATGATGTAATACATCTGAAAAATACTCCCTCCTGATTTCTCACCAGAAGCAAGGACTACTACCAGCTTAATTCTGAATCCATTTGTCTAATTCATAACACTTGTTCTGGGGACAGCAGCAGCATTCTTGTAGATGTCTTTTCATCCTTACATTATGCAACCTTAATACTAGTTCTATGTTGCTTTCTCCTGGGGACTACAAAAACAAATCTCCAGACCCAGAATACCACCCTTCATCCCTCTTAAGATAGAAAAGTGGTCATAACAGACTTGTTCCCTACTTACGGGACTATTAATCTTCAAACATAATTAGCACACACGAAACGAAAACAAACCCTTTCAACCATCAAGTGGGAAGATCAGAGAACAAAACAGATATTATAGCACACTGTAGTACAACTCATTTCTACTCAATCCTGACTTTTGAATGCTTAGCTTTACAATTTAATTAATGATCTTTAACATTCGCCTGCACACTTAATTCCCATTTTTCAACCAGTTAGCTGAATTCTTTTCCTTCTCAGTAAGCTTCTGTAGGTTAGAACATCAAGTGGACACCCTTATCAAATTTTAAGTCTGTATAAACAGAGTTAGTTACCCTTTCAGCATACAGGTGATTTGCTAATTCTTATGCCTTGCACTTTTCAGAAGGCAAAGATCCACTACGATATCCAGCTACAGCGTAGGTATCCCTGGGTATTTCTTGGTTCATGATAATGTAATTTAGTACCGACCTAGGGAGAAACATCAGATTATATGCAAAACCAAACAAAAAATTTTCACACCAGAATTTATATCATACTTTTGGCATGGTTTCATGGACAACATTGAAAAAAGTCACAATCATCCTACACAATCTTTGTGCCCAATCTGCTGAAACACATTAGTCTTAAGCAATGCATTTTAAAAAAATTTAAATGCCTCAATTTATTTCAGTATAAAAAACATTTCAGAATTTGAGGTCAAAGAAAATGTGTTTGAATCAAAGAAGCAAAACAAGAAGTTATACTTCTGAAGTTGTTCTTTAAGAACCACTTTAGTTGAGGGGTTTTTTTTCCCAGAATTTGTTTGAAACATCCATGCAAGCTACGGCAAAGAGGCCTGTATATAAACTCACTGGAGTTTATATATAATTGCATCTGTGTAATCCACGCACATGAATAAATTCGGTCTCACCAGCATCTAAGTCTTTTCTACATAAGAAATGTAACAATTTACTCAATTTCCTTCCCATTATGTTTATACAATTTGACATAAGCAAACATAAGCACGCTCTGCCCTGCCTTAAGGACTGGAAGCTACAGAGTATCACTGGTGAAACACCAAGCTCAAGCTAGAAAAGCACTGCTGAGAAGCGAAGTACAGCAGCTGAGGTTCACCGGTGCAAAAACAGTCTGACAGGTTCTGGCTGCTTCAACAGGGGCAAAGGAAGATTGTGCCTCAGAAAGCAACAGAGATATTGTCTCAGCGGTCTTCACAGAGTAACCCATATTCAACAGGACAAACATTTAGAACCTTACATCGCTCAAGCATAGTTTTATTTCATACCACAGAAACCCTGCCAGCTTTATCAAATATAGCATCTATAATAGGTTTCAAAGAAACCTACATTTTTCAAGTACATGCTTTTATTGATAATTACCAATTTGTTGCCAAAGATCTATTTTTAACTGTGTGCACGTAGTTATTCCCCTTCATAAGCTGGAGTACAGAAATCTCCTTTAATGTAGTTTAAATTGGACTTTTACCAAGTATTTCTGTAAATGTTGTGTTGGAGCTCTAAAGACACCTAGAACAATCTTTCTTCAGCACCAAAAAGCCAGAATAACAGCACTGAACCACATCCTACCACATCCTACTGTATCAGTAATAAGAAAACATCTTCTCTTTGAAAGTATCCAAGCATTAAATTTGGTCGCAGTAAAGTATACTATAAAGTCAACTATAAAGAATGCATAAATGCTTAAAATGCTCAAATGAATAAAAAGCTTCCAGTAGAAATCATACATCTTACTGGCATTTGCATTTTGAAAACAGTCTCCCACAAAGCTCAACCAATCCTGCAGAGTTGCTCTAGAATACTTTATTATTAAACTGTGGTTTAACTAAGAATAATTTAGAGTGAAAATAAGTTTCTTGATCTTTCAGTGTGGATGTAAGAAAGACATATCACTCTTCTAATTATGCAAGGAAATCCCTAAACTGAGTGTTCAGACAACAGTTCCACTTGCCTGTGTTTATAGTACAATCCAACACAACCTTGCAGTCCTACTCGCTTTCAACTGCAACGGAGATTTGAGAATTGAACATTAACACAGATAGTTATCAGTTAAGCAAATGAAAGTCTGAAATTCTGTAGCAAATTAGAACTTCAAGTACTAACACTGCTAAAGGACTTTGAAGCATAACCACTGTTAAAAGCTTTAGTGGTTTATGGCATTTCAAACTAAAGAACAGTGACAATCCAGCACAGTGTGAAGGACAGGATCTGTGCCAGGAGTCCACTTCTGTTTCTGGCTCTGTCACTGGTGGGCTGTGTGACCTTCAGTGGAGAGCTACATCTCTCTTCCTTCAACCACTCCTGGTCCACAGGGAGAGAACTGCCTTTTGCTAGGCCTCTAAGTGACGAGCAAGATGGGACTTCACTAGAGGGCAGTCGGCACTGCTATACAATGTAAAATGGCAACGGCAAAACAAAGGTAAGCCATGGAGGCAAGCAGCTCTCTTTCAGCTAAGTGTCAGTAATATCTTACTGGTTTTATTCTCAGAAGCCAGTAACAAAAAACTACATCTTCTGACTTACCCGACCCATTCCTTGTCTTTTAAGCAAAGTTGCTACAATAAACTGTAATTAGTTCTTCGTTTACCTAGTTTTGAACTGCTAAAACACCAAAGATCAAGTTTTAATTCAATATTTTTCCCAGGTCATCATCAGTAACATATAGTAAATTTAATTTACAGGACCAAGCTCTGAGCCTGCATAACTTAAATCGTTCATAATTTAGCCTGTCAACTTTAAGCAATAATCAAATAATCACAGATAAGAAATTAATACCTCAAACATTTGGTATGAAGAGAGATAGTCACATTTACTACCATAGTAGCCACAAAGGCTATAGTTTAACACTTTTTTCCAGTATAAGTTAGTTTTAAAATAAAACCAAACAAAAAAAAAACCTGAGCTTGTTATACTTGGACCCACACTGAACTACAAAAACCCCATCATATTTGTTGTGATCTGACTGCTACTGAGTCATTGAAATACTGTAAATGACCTTCAGCAGTGATTAATGTAAGAACTGTACTTCGTGACACTCATAAATGACAACACAGCCTAATCCTTTTTCATTATTTCACATTTTAACAAATTAAAAATAAAGTTTAAACATTTTAATTTCTCTCTCCATTTTCCTTCAAAATATATCACTGTCAGTTTCCCAAGAACACCACATTCAGGAAATATTTCAGCCATCCTATTACAGCACATAGCTGCCTCAATGTTTCCCTTGCGTCTTGTTGACAAGTGCTCTGCATCAGGACAGATGTAGTTTCACAGAAAACTAGCATGGCAAAAAGTATTAAGTCCTCAATTTTATAAATGTTTCCTGTAACAGTGAAGCACATAATCACCAGTGCTGTTCTTTCATGATGAACGTCAAATCCAGCAGTTGCAATTTCGTGCCTGTATGCTTTTCTAGACATGTGGGATGCTAATGTTCACCTTGGCCTCCCTATCCCTTGATCAGATATAAGATACAACGGAATTTCAACCAGTGTGTTCATTAAACATGGCTAGTAATTAAATTCTTTCAGTAATAAATTTTTACAGCCTTTGAATAAATACAACCCTGAAAATGTATACCTATGAATTTAGAGCCTATTTTGAGAACAACTGCATTCATCTTCAAATAATAGTAAGAGTTTCTCACAACCTACTTAATTTGTTTTATTGAGATGGTCTAGTGATCTCTTTCTTGCTAAATTCTCTCTACGACGTTTGACCAAAAACGTTGTCTCAACCCCCCCATCCGTGGTATTTCACCTCCACTGCAACTAGCTCATTCCTCTGATATTCTCCTCTCCCACACTAACAGATTTCAGAATTTTCCTTCTATCTCTAGGACCAATCTCCCACAATTTTTTTCTATTACAGCACAACTTTGGTTAGTATGTAATGCTCCCCTTCTGCCTCCTAGACATAAAATTATCCCTGGAAGTTTTGTACCTTTTCTGCTTGTCTGACATTACTCACCACCTCTCAAATCTACTGATTTCCAGTCTGCAATCACGTTATTTTACAGAACTGCCATTGCCAAAACTAAACTGGCTTACATATTCTCTCCCTAATTCATCATTACTTCCAACCTCTTTGAACTTCTCACTCAACTGCCATTCTCTTCTTTTCAATAGCAGGCTTCTGGCTATTATTACAGATGTCTCAAACGTATCTAAAAACCTAAACCACTTCCTTGTCTGTACAAGTGTCCTCTGCAGATTCATTTCTACTATTATGCCTAGGTTCAAGTGCAGAGAAGTGTTTCTTCTCCTAAACAAAACTTGGATTAAACTAGAAATTTTTTTAAAATATCCTTTTATAGTGGAGAAAAATCTCAAAATAAAAAATAAAATCTGTTCATTTTATATCTCAACATAAATTGGATATTAAGCTCTAGAATTCTGCTCAAGCAATCCAGCCACAGTCTAAGTATGGAGGGTTTTTTTTTTACTAGCATTTAGTTCCCTTCCATGCCACCAGGGCTATTCTCAGCAAACAATTAAAACATTGTATTGAGGAAAAATGTATTTATTCAATGCCATGGTACAAACAGGAATCTTGGATACAACCAACTAATGAAATACAAACAGAATGACAGTAGCAATATTAACTAATTCAGAGTTCCCTTCTCATCCTTTTACATGGTAAAAATACAGATTTTTCTATGCAGATACATACTGAGGTAATCTAAGTCATGTCATTTATATATTTAATTCATTTTAACTGATATTGATACAAAAAATTAAACCATTCAGATAAAATTAGCATTAATTTACTAAAACAATTTGCAAGACAAGCAATCTATATTTAGTATCATGCCTTTCTACAATGACAGGAAGAATACTTACTATGCTGTTATACAGTACTTGTGTCTAAAAAATATCCTAAAATTCTACATTTTAAAGTGTCAGCCTGATTTGAAATCTTTGATTTTTGGAATAAATTCTGAACTTGGTAATCTACATTACAAGAGTCTTAGCTTCCTTTTTTAATGGATAACCATGTAATATGTTATCATTCAAAGTTCAAAAAATTCTCATAGGAAAGTGATTTCTAGCCTGTCAATGCAAGTTGCTATGGCAGCAACCACAACGAATACAAAGGCTCCAACCTTATGTGAATAAAATGGAAAAAAAAAAATCACAAGATATTATAATGAAAAACCCTGTACTCTTAAGTCTTTGTGCCAAAAAAAAAAAAAATAAAGGACTACCTTCTCTACCCTATTTAACAAACATCTGGACTGGCAAAGAAGTCTCCAGTTCATCTTATGTCATTATGTTCTAGAAATGCTGAGACTCTGCTTTTCCTGTGACTTCAGTATTCTTTGGCTTACAGGCAGGTAAAAGACTGAAAATGAGCTTTTAGGATCTCAGAATGATGGGTGTTATCGACATGGAGCAGTAGCAGCAAACAGAACAGGACTATAAAATACAGCAGAGAAAAAAATAGGTAGTGAAGAAAAAGATGGATTCAACCATAACAGTCTTAAAATAGATTCACTTCAAAAGAATCATGTATAGTTGAAATATCTTCAGAACAAACAGCTCCATCTACAGGTTAAATTGCAAGAGATACTAAAGCAAGTGTATCGGTAAAAGGTTCTCCGAGTCTTCTTAAAAATACCCTCTAAAATCGTCTGCAAGATCTCCCAATTAAAATAAAAAATGAGCTTCAAAACACAATTTCACATAAAAGTCACCTAGTCTTTGAGAATCTAAGAGTTTTTCACCAAAAACTGAAGACAAATCTTGAGATGAAAATCTTTAAAATCAGAAACTGCTCATTCATACTTTAACCTTTCTGTATTTCAGTGAAATTCACACTGAAAGCCTAGCCTCATGGAAGTCAGGTAAAGATTTCACCACCACAGAAAGTAAATCAAAGAAGTCGGCCTTCCAGCACCACTTCAACAAAAATTTATACCCATGTTCCACACTAAGTGAATGGTCCAATAAAGAATGAAACTTCTTGTACATAAAATCATAGAATGCTTTGGTTTGGAAGGGACATTTAGAGGTCGTCTAGCAGTGAGCAGAGACATCTTCACCTAGACCAGGTTGCTCAAAGCCCTGTCCAACCTGAACTTGAATGTTTCCAGGGATGGAGCCTCCACTGCCTCTTTGGGCAACCTGCTCCAGTGTTTCACCACCCCTCACTGTAAAAAATTTCTTCCTTATATCCAGTCTAAATCTGCCCTCCCTTAGTTTAAAACCTTGTCCTGTCAGAACAGGCCTTGCTAAAAAGATTTTCCCCATCTTTCCTACAGGCTACCTTCAGGTATTGAAAGGCTGCTGTAAGGTCTCCCTGCAGCTTTCTCTTCTCCAGGCTGAACAGCGCCAACTCTCTCAGCCCTTCCTCATAGGAGAGGTGCTCCAGCCCTTGGATCATCTTTGTGGCCCTCCTCTGGGCTTGCTCCAACAGCTCTATGTCCTTCTTATGGCGGGAGCTCCAGAGCTGGGGTCAGGATCCAGGTGGGGTCTCACCAGAGCAGAGGGGCAGAACCCCCTCCCTCAACCTGCTGGCGACGCTGCTTTTGATGCAGCCAGGATACGGTTGGCCTGCTGGGCCATGCAACACTTCTTAGGTTCCAATCCTTCACACTTACCTATAATTTTCCACTTCTTTCTGCAAGAGTCAGAATGCCCCTGCTAAGTTGTTACATGCTCCAGAACAAACTCTGCTTTGCATGTCATCTTTCAAAGTAATTAATCACAATCATATTTTATATCTGCAGTAAAACAATTACTTCCACATTTCAGGACAAAATCCAGGCTTCAGCACACTCCAGCTCTCTTGCTTTAAAACTAATTTCCTCCATTTTATACTGGTTCCAGTCACACTCCATCTAAACTCCATGGATGCATTACAATAGTGCTTAAAATAGATCACCAGGACCATCCTCATAATTCCTCCCAGATTATATTTTACTTAGCATCCTGCGTAAAAAAAAAAAAAAAAAAAAATCATATAAAGGCACTGTTACTTGAGCCTGTACTGGATGCTTCCTTAGCTGTGCCTCACAATACAAGTAGTGATACAAAATAAAAAAGGTCAGAAAATCAGGAGCAAAGGACTACTGCTGGAAAACCGTTGGGTTAGAGGGCTGCCGCATTACTGCTCCAGAACAAAGGCATGCTTTGTTATTTACTCCATGCTTCCGGTAACACTGAATTGCCTCATGGTGTTTTTCCCACTTTTTTTTTTTTTTTTTTTTAACACACGTTCCCTATCTCTAACCTCCTCTCAAACACTTATGCCTCTCTTCCTCCCTCCCATATTGCTTTTTCTGTTTCCCTGTTCTAGAGCTGTACTTTCTAAAGGCATCACTACTTTCTTTCTAGTCTATGTTCTTGATTCCATTTATCATCGTGAGTAGCTAAACATTGTTTACAACAGACCAAAAACCCTCTTCCAACTCCTCTTCAAAAATACCAACATTAACAAGACAGAACACGTAAAACAACTGACAAATCGTTTTCTTACCATTAATATATATGATTTTTAAAAGTTCAAGTGCTGCACCTCTGAAAATCAGGCTATTTTGTGCCCACAGTTTGATTTGGAAACTTATGCAAGTATAAAAATATCTGTCCAAAAGACACTGCACAAACTATTCTTGAAAGATTGCTACGAGGTAACATATTGTTCCAATATTTGAAACAGCACTCAGCAGGAACCTTTCTTGAAATATCTTACAATGTTGATTCATGTACTGTACTTCTCTGAAAAGTGTTGAATTTCTTCAAACACGGAGATCTCCAAATTTTTAAGTATCACACACACAGAGTCTCTTGAATTCTTAATATCTAGCAAATACAAACCAGAGCTTTCATAGGAAGTCCGTGCCAGAATTTCCTCCTGATTATTTATCACAGTTTGAGTACAAATGTATGTCTAGAATTATTTGTTTATATTAATTTGACATAGCAGGAGCAAGCCTCACTTTGTTTTTATTTAATATAGCATTTTAAATAACGTTTGAATCTAGAAGACAGCATTATGAATTCCTAGGAACCATGACAGAGTATTACAAAAAATGATGTAAGATCTAGAAAAAACTTCAAGAACTCAAACCTGTTTTGATCTTCTATTAACATGTACTAGCAGAGAGAAATAACGACCTTTCAAAGTTTCAAAGGCAGAGTTACTGAATGCCTTCTTTGCCTCAGTCTTCACTGCTAAGGCCGGCCCTCAGGAATCCCAGGCCCTGAAGGTAAGAGAGGGAAGCCTGAAGAAAGGATGACCTTCCCTTGGCCGAGGAGGATTGTGTGAGAGATCATTTAAGCAATCTGGATGCTCACAAACACATGGGCCCCGATGGAATGCACCCAAAAGTGCTGAGGGAGCTGGCAGATATCATTGCTGAGCCACTCTCCATCATCTTTGAAAGGTCCTGGAGGACAGGAGAGGTGCCTGAGGATCAAGCCAATCTCACTCCAATGTTCACAAACGGCAAGAAGGAGGACCCAGTGAACTACAGGCCGGTCAGCCTCACCTCCATCCCAGGAAAGATGATGGAGGAGCTCATTCTAGAGGTCATCATTAAGCAAGTGGAGGAAAAGAAGGTCATCAGGAGTAGTCAACATGGATTCACCAAGGGGAAATCATGCTTGACCAATCTGATAGCTTTCTACAATGGCATGACTGGCTGGGTAGATGAGGGGAGAGCCGTGGGTGTTGTCTACCTCGACTTCAGCAAGGCTTTCGACACAGTCTCCCATAACATCCTCCTAGGGAAGCTCAAGAAGTGTGGGCTGGATGAGTGGTCGGTGAGGTGGATTGAGAAATGGCTGCATGGCAGAGCTCAGAGGGTTGTCAGCAGCGGCGCTGAGTCTGGTTGGAGGCCGGTAACTAGTGGTGTCCCCCAGGGGTCAGTACTGGGCCCAGCCTTGCTTAACTTCTTCATCAACGACCTGGATGAAGAGTTAGAATGTACCCTCAGCAAGTTTGCTGATGACACCAAACTGGGAGGAGTGGTGGATACACCAGAAGGCTGTGCTGCCATTCAGTGAGACCTGGACAG
>Ga0065711_1027354_pt1 | contig 50485 bp, 21 predicted proteins | sample Hoacrofraction12_FD_59098 | JGI IMG/M metagenome (GOLD analysis project Ga0065711, IMG submission 59098) | Hoatzin crop microbial communities from Cojedes, Venezuela - Epithelial fraction 12 v2 (version 2) | ecosystem: Host-associated > Birds > Digestive system > Esophagus > Crop | place... | reverse complement strand
AAAAAAAAAAAAAAAAAAAAAAAAATCCGGTATCCATAGTTGCTTCTTAACTGGTGTCTGAGAAGGGACATAACCCACAAATGTTTTCCTGTATTCCACAATCACACCTACTATTACACCTCCCAGCCTTAATCAAAAGTTTGTTTCTGGTCTACAGGCTCTGGCTGGAGCAGGTGTAAATGGAAAGCAGATTTCTGAGGCATGAGCCCAGCAGCTAACAACTTCCTGTCATAGCTGCTGGTGCGTTCCCTGTAGGACATTTAGCTCCTTAAATGCATTAACGGTATAGCTGGGTAAGGACAGCTACTGAGGTCGTAGTCAAAAATGAATACTCTGTGCTGAGATTCCGAACTGGTACGTAGTAGTACCAAACTGGTTGCTATGCTCTGTGCAGAACTGGTGTGATTTCTAGGGGCAAACATAACTGTAATGTGCTGCACTGATACAGCTCCAGCATGATTTAAGTGTGGATTGCTTTCAGATACATGATTAAAAAAGTCCAAAATCTAATTGGATCTGAAAAGAGGTTGCACAGGATTTCGGGAGGTGACTGAAGCTCCTTAGCAAGTCCATTGAGCGCAGGGTGGTTACAGCCATGTTATAATGAAGTGAGAAACACAGGCCTCAATACACCACCATGCCTAAATCAGATTGTATTCACAATCATATCATCAGTTTCGCTGAAAGCAAAGATTATTTACAGGCACAAATTTCCCCCTTTTTAAAGGTGTTTTCTGGGTGTAGTTTCTGTTGTACCCGCAAGGTCTTTGCTGTGTGACAGCTTTTCTTGTTTATGCTTTCATGTTTAGACTTGGCCTAGTTGATTTCAGCCAAATTTTGAATGTTCCCAGGCACAACAAAATCAGACAGTATATTGCTTGGATTAGATTGTCTAATTAGTTGTGGTAAAATGTCCAGCACTTCTGACTGCAGATGAGCCTGCGGTATAACGTAGATAATAGAGGACCCTGATTTTTAGATCTAGGTTCATAAGGCCGTCTGAATGGGAATGGCGTATATGGACAGGTCACCTGCAAATAAATCTGGATATAAATCCAGAAGTGATTTACTATGAAAATATAATGTAAAATAAGTGCAAGTTAATATGTTTTGGAAATAATTGTATGTTACTATGCTATTATGTGGTCTGTATTAAAATGCAGAGAAAAGGGGTTTGCAACCTTTGGATTAACATGCTTTTTACCAGGATATCAATAAAACCCTAATGCCAGCCTTGTCTGTGAATAAAATACCTATAAACACAGTATATAACACGTTTTTACATAGTTGACCTATTGAACATTTCCACATGTTTTTCATTTATGTGGAATTGTTCTCCCTTACTAGACTCCATTCAGTTTTTTTTTTTTTAAACTTGATTTAAATAGAACAGACACCTTAAACATCTTAACAAGCGTAGTTGACCTTTTTGTGGAATTCTCCAAAAAGGATTGTCTGCAGCTGCTGTGCTGAAGTTGTGCTTAGATCTGGTTTGTGGAACGAAGAAGTCAGAGGAATCCTCAGAAGAGCTGGTACAAGTAGAGTGTAGAAGTTAGACGCAGGGGAAGCTATTGGCACTGGTCAAAGAAGTGTATGTGGTGCATGTAATTTCCCAGCAGTTGTGCTGTGCTCATACACACAATATACTGGTTCACTGGTAACAGGAAGCCATTGTTTTCTTTGCAGATCAGAAACATTAACTCCTGGCATGTCACATGAACACGTGCATAATATAATAACTTAAACGTATATTGCTGTTGTAAGGCAGGTGTGAAACAAGGATATTCAAGTTGAAAGATCCTGCAGCTAGCTTTAGTCAAAAGGAAGTCCAGGAGGATGTGTGGTCTGGAAATAGACAACACAGATGTTTTAGGAGGTTGCTTTCATTCTGTTATGTGAAAAATCAAAATCTGCATACATAAAACTCAATCTTATTCTGACCTTCTTTCTCTCTCCCCCCCTCCCCCTTTTTTTTAACTTTCTGGTCTCTAGTGGGGGAAAACAAGTTGCTTTTTGATAAGTTTTTATTGCTGTGCTTGTTTTTATTAGCTGTGAAAGTAGTTTTTCAGGTTGCATTATATGTCTGTATTAGAAAAAAAATACGTAACTCTGCGTGCTTGGTCTTAAAAGAAATTGTTTGTACCATTTCTGAGACAGAGAGGGAGAATTCCTATTTAATATTTTAAAAACAGATTAATTTCTATGATAGTTAATGGGTCAAAATCGTTGAGATTAGTAGTCAGGTTGTATTATTTTGATAGCCTTCCGTATATGTCATTGCTCAGTTCTAGCTGTTGTAAGCATCAGCTCTCCATCTGATGACAGTCTGTGTTCTAAATAGTCATTTCGAGGTGTATGTTCATTTCCTTTTGGTAATGGCACAGACTTTCTCTGGCTCATAAACCCCAAAGCAGCTTTAATACAAAAGTGAAACTGAGGAGTGATTTAGCCATATTACGATCTTGGTTTGGGATTTTGTTCCCTCCTTGTTGCTAGGAACTTTCAGAACAACAGATGTTTTAAATGTACAACATGAGATTTTAAATATGAAGCCAATCCAATGGATAAATCACAGATTCAGGGCTCTGCAAACTGCCTCTGTACTACAGCAAAATTGTATTCATAATCATTGTGGTATAAAACAAGTCTGGTGCTGCTTTAAAATTTATATCAGAGAGTAATATATTTGTACGTAGGTTGTATCTGTTTTAAAGTCCTTAATTTGCGGGTTATGATAATTTGCAGAAGCCATACACTTTTTTCCTAAGTGGTCTGGGTACATGTTTTGTTTTGTTTTGGTTTTTTTTTTAAACTTGGTAAGAATTCTTATAAGCGGGAAATCAGGGCTGATACTTGCAAACTTCATATAGAAATTACTTAATCCACAAAATCCTGAACAGTTAGAAGGAAAAGGACATTTTAGTCTGCCATTGAAACTCAAGTATTTCTGTTCACAGGGCAAATCTAGAGAATACAAAAATTTTTTTTAAAGGCACCCCCCAGATGAATCCTCTGTGTGAGAGAGAGAAAGAATAAGAGACCGAACTGTTTCCAAGTTGTAAAATTGAGGACTTGAAGTCGAGGGTCTCCTTGCTTCCCATGTGCTTGTTTGTGAGTTGGCAGTAGAATGGCTCTGCAGCGTGTTCTTCCTCTCTGCAGCTGTTAGCAGCAGTAGGGGTGAGTGTAAGGGCTCACCCCTTATGAACTATCATTTGGGTCTTTAAAACAGGGTCCTGTTGTGGCTGTAACTTTTGTGAATGGTGTGTGAAGGCTTAATGCAAAGGAAATCAGTAGAAAGCTTACCATTGACTACAGGAGTCTTTGGATCAGGCCCTGAGCTTTTAAGTCTGTAACTGTCATGGAAAATAAATACTGCACTTTAAGGAGCAAGCTCCAGGGTCTCCTAAAAGTAGCTTAAATAGCTCAGAGAGGAGCAGTACAATAACTCCAGCTTTCATATAGTAGGTTCTCACTAGTTTTACATCCCAGGGATACTGCTGGGACTCCCAAATCACTGGTCAACAGTGTAATGATACATGGCAAATTACCTAGGTAATGGCAGTCGGATAAATCACCTCTAGCCAGTGCTGGTTAGCCAAGGGAGGGGTGTGCTATGTATTAACTGGAACCAATTCCCCAAAGACAAAATCAAAGTAAAAATGGACTTGAGAAATTTTTTTTAACCCAATATGATGATTAGTGGTCATTAGTAAAGATGATTTATTTTTCCTTACAGAAAGGCTAGTAAGTGACTTCAGAAAAGCAAATGTGAATGTTTAACTTTTTACAGAAATTGCTGGAAGGGATCAGAGATTTCACAGCAGAGCTGTTCACCTTCAATACAGAATTTCTGTTTGTATTCTTCAAAGAAGGCAAAACAATGTGATGGAAAAATTTCAGGAAGTTCTTGATAACGTCCAGGGCTGCAAAGCAGACATGGTGACCAGGCATTATCATTTCCATGAGAAAGAAAGGAAGTAAACAGCAACGACTCCCAAACCTCCTAAATGTTTTGCTGGGGGTGACATGAAGTTGAAGGTCAAAGTGCTGTCAGCTTGGTAGGAGTTGAAGGTGCTGAATATGTCATAGGATTCTGGCAGAGGAAAGTGCTGAGACCTGCCTTAGCCAGAGCACAAACTTTTTTCAGAACAAAACCAGAAATTCACAGAAAAGTGTTATATTTTTCATACCTCTGTCCAGAAATGCAGAACTTCTAAATCACATCTGATGCTCACAGTTAACTGTGGGAAAAGAGAATGTAGTCTAGGCTGATGACAATTATAATAATCATTTGAATCATCTTAGAACATTTCAAGATATTTTTCTGACACTAATGCATTGTGCGCTAGCAAACTGAGCAGTTAGAGGAAGGTGTTAATGGAAGGTGGGCAACGCTAACGAGCATTGAGCACATGCTGTGTTAGGCAGTGAGGTATGAGCCCGTGATGGTATTTTTGGAACTTTCTTTGCGGAGCATTGCTGAGTGCTGGAATTATCACTTCTTTGTGAAGATACAGGCAGGGGAGAATGACTTACCCATCTCCGTTGCCGAGTTCAAATTGTAACTGCACCGTTTTCAGTCTGGGCATGTGGAGACAAGTCTAGAGGCTCCTGTCTTGTTTTATTGATCATATTACTGGTTTTATGCTGTTCTGACTTTAGTGCGTGTAAGTGTATCTATGCAAGGTTTTAAAATATTTCAGATTGAATAATGAAGATGAGGGCTTAAAGAATCACTTGCGTGTAGGGTGCTATCTGACATTTACAATGATTGTTATACAACATTCAAAGCTGTCCGACTTAGAACCGGTATTTATATTTTCTCAAATGAGTTTGTTTTCCTAATGTGACCTTCCCATCTCTGGCTTTCCTGTAATGTTTCTGACAAAAAAGTCCAGGACACTTACTCTTAATGCTGTGGTCTGCACTCCTGACTAATCTTTTTTCCTGGTAACCTGGATACATTGTGGTAAGAGAGAAGGAGATATGATTCATCGTCTACTGTAAAGTGCAGCCAAATGATACATGCATTCTAAAAATGAGTACAGGTTGAATGATGGATGATGAGACTGAAGCAGTCATGGAGAATTCCTTCTAGCAGCAGAATAAAAGGAACCTAACCTGGTGTTTGATCAAGAGTGCTTTTACCCTTTCAGTAGCTATACACAGAAGTGTAATCCAGTTGATGAATCTTAATCTTCACATAGTTTTCAGTGTTTACATTACAAACAGACTAATATATCTGGAAATTCTGTTAAACTCTTTCTCTTGTGGCAGTAAATCCCATAGGCCAGTTATATTAATGACGTAAAATGAAGGTAATATCAGTGTTCATAATAATGAATTTCTGCTTGTTGGCTAAATACTGTCCAAACGCTGCGGAGAGTTAGGCAGATTCTTGTTAAGGATGTGGCTAGAACACAGAGTAATAGTAGCAATTGAGTCTTGTTTCCGTCTTAGCTGACATTTTGAAAGGTTTTGAGTGTTTCAGCGTACTTTATTTTTCCTGGGATTTCAGCTTGTTACTGACAGTCAGAGGTGGGTTGAAAGTCTGTTCTTTAAGCATCTGTAGTTTCTTTTTGTTCTGAAAAACAGATTAGATGGAGGAGCTGGGGTTTTCTCTGCTGAAGAGGAGTTCTTTGCTACTGGATGAGACTCCGACTTCTGCATTTTACAGACTTTTTGTAGCTGAGCTAGTTGTCCTACAAAGGTGGTCCTTCTCTCTCCCAAGAAATACGCAGGGATGCTTTTTCTTGCCCTAGGAATTTGTTCTCTAATGGCCCTATTTCTAGTTCCAGCCAGCTCTCACTCATCTGAAAGTGACTTCTGTTGCTTCCTGATTGACTCTTCTCCTCCCTCCCCCGTTGAAGATGCTCTCTTTGCGAAAAAAAACAAACCACCAGAAAGCTCATGACTTTCTGGATCATGCTTCTGACCTTGCTTTTAGTCACTTGTGAGATCAAAGGTCCTCTCAACATCTTTTTTTTTCCTCTTTAGATTACTTTTTTAGTATCTGATGAAAAGAGCCACTCAAATACTTGTATAAAATAGAAAAAAGCAAATATTTTCAATGGAATCAGAAGATCAGGGGTCTGTTTCTTCATTTGACCTTACTGTAGGTTATACCAGAAAAAAGGTAGTGACTGTCTAAAACCAAGAGGGCAGTCAATGGTTTCAATTTGCCAAAGAAATCCATTTGGGTTTTTTATTTGGAGTCTTACACCATTTTAAGTGCGTGGTGACTGAGTCAAGTACAAAAATAAAGGTCATATTTTCATTATGCTAAAATTATAATATGTTTAATATGGCTGATTAAAAAGGTTGACGCTACACTCCCAACAAGAAGTGGATTAACTACCAGTTGTACTACTAGACTGTGTCTGCCAAAGTTTGCAACAGGAACCAAATGTCAGTTGTTTGATAATGTTAGCTTTTCCAAGATGCCTCATCAACCCCAATTTAAGTCTTTCCTTGTGTGTAACTGAAAACAAAGATGTTCTTTCAGTGCATTTCCTAGTTTATTTCACTAGCTTAATTTCTCTTTAGGTAATGACAATGTACTTTCTACTGTTGTAAAGATTTTTCGTGTAAACGACAAAAGCAAATGGAGCTTTCATGCAGTCTGGATTATCTAATCAGAAGAGTGCCTAAAATAAATTCAGGAGGGACTAAATTTCCTGATATAACCATTAAATCATTCATAGCCTTCCAAAGCCTCAAAGAAGTGTTACCTTCAATACTTTCAGGGAGGTAGGAATAGAAGGCTCTTTTTGAAAATATATAGTAGATGTTATGTTGCACTTTGGGGTTCTTAGTAAATCGCAAGTTTCCCCTCAAACAGGACATTTACTGCAAGTTTATTTAGCTGCTTTGTTTTCATGATGCTGATACTGTAGTCTTGCTGAAAAAGAAGCAAAGTAAATTTGCAAGTCATTCAAAGGACATCATGGTCTAAATATGAAACATTTTTGGACAAAATCTGTGACAAAACAGATGCAGAACTTGTTATAATGCAACCTGCATATCAACCCTGACAGTTGTCTAAGTGTTAGAGGTTTGTAGCCTAAATTCGTTGAACCGAGTTACGCTGCTGCTAGTGTGGCTGATTTAGTTTCTTCCCAGCTTGGTTTGGTTACTATGTACTACAAGTACTTGATTGCTATGGCAGCGGTCATATTTTAAACATGGCATGGAACAATATTATTAAGATAATGCAACCTAAACTGTAATAATGACAAAGAGTGAAGGAAATTAAAGAAATACTCTAAAAACATTAATTATCCAAATGAGGTGTTGTATTTTGGGGTATTGATTGTGATGTATAGTCCACTAGCAAGATAAATTCTTTCAAGAAGCTTTGGCTTCCATGTCTTAAATCTGCTTTGTACCATTTGCAGTTTGGGAGTTATGAAGAATAAAATAAAAGATTTGACATGAGAACATAGCTCTACACTATAACAGCTCAAAAGGAAGGGTATCCAAGTTGGGGTCTCATGGTCTGGAGAGGGGGACAAGTAGATGAGCAAATAACTGCTGAGATGGTTGGGCTTAGAAGGTAGTAGTGGGTCATACTCTACCTGGAGGCCAGTCACAAATGAGGTCTGTCTGTCGCTTAGCGCTGTTGAACATCTGTATCATCCAGCAGGACAAGGTGATGGAGTGCACTCTCATCAGGTGTCCACCATATGAAATTAAGGTGACCAACTGATATCCTCAAAGTCAGGGCTGCTATTCAGCATAGCCCAGGCAGGCTGAAGGGAAGGGCTGACAGGAGCTTTATTAACTTCAGCAAGGATGAGTGCAAAGTGCTGCAGCTGGGAAGGATTAACCCCTTATGGTGATGCTGAGGAAGGACTGGCTGGGGGAGCAGCCCTGTGGATGTTGGGCAGGTTGCCCAGCATGAGTCCCCAGTGTGCCCTGGCAGTGAGTGGAGAACAGCATCTGACTGCTGTGGGCAGGGGCACAGCCCATAGGTTGAGAGGACATATTTTCCCCCTCTACTTGGCACTTATTAGACCACATGATACTGCGTCCAGTCTGGGGCCTTCAATACATGAAAGAATCTCAAATGGAGTGAGTTCAGGTGGCTGGGGCTGGAGCTGAGGGACAGGATTGATTCACCTATGCAAAATCAAGGTATACTTGGTTAATTAAATCCTTTCAGTAGATTGTGTAATGCTTGTTATTTTTTCTTTCCAGTTTACTTTTAGGTGGTCTTAGTTTCAAAATAATTTTAGTGAGAAAAATCAATTTAAATTGTGCCTGCTGGTGTGTTTTGATAATTGATATTTATTCACTGATCTAAGCAGAGGCATGATTGTGGCTTTCAAGACAAAGATGAATGTGTATGTACCAGCAGGTATACTGATAGTTTTGGAATAATTATTTTTCAGTCTCTCCTGTTCAAATTGTTTCACTTCAAATAAATGAAGTATTAATGAGAGGGAAAGACCACAGTAAAGGGGTAGTGCCATTGAGTTCTCTTAGGAAGTGGAGATTTTTGACTTCACATCCTCGCCTCAGTGAATTTTAGTTACCCAAAATGGTTGCAGAAAGTGAGCCAGCCACCTCAGAGGAGCCAAGAGACTGATAGGTAGAGAATGCCCGGGGATCTGGGGAAATAGTGGAATCCAGTATTTTGACTGAAGACTCTATATTTCCAAGTGAATATTCTACTGAAGGCATTTTTGTCATCCTCTGTTCCCCTCTCTGAATCTGGCAAATTTGCATTTTGAAGTTTAAGAAGACTATTAAAAATGTCTTGATGAGTTGTAACCTTAATTTGATCTGTAACATAAGATGTGAGATTTTTAATGCTACTTTTCTTTGGTTTGTGTCTTTTATCTGCTTCTGTGGTGATTTTCATTTCCAAATAACTTCACAAAAAGATGTCTAAAATCTTCTGGATTTTATTTTTTTTTATTATTTTTTTTTAATTTAAGAAGTGAAACTTTATTCTGCAAGGCTAGTAGCTAGTGTAAGGTGGAGCGGTGTCCTTGCCAACTATAGAACATTTGTTAACAATGTTTATTATCGTAATGCTAAAAGTATGTTATTACAAACTTTGTATGAATAATATTTTTGTGCGAGTCACGGCACACAACAAGGTGTGCGTTATAAAACAGTGTGTCTTTGACTGAATAACCTAAGTGACTTGAAAAGCAGGATTTTTGTATTCATCCACACAAATGTATTCATACTGTTAAATTTTTCCAAAACTAATTTCTTTTGAATGGCAAAAGAGATTAAAAAGGGAAAAGTGATTCCTTATGATCCTGTTGTGATGGAGAGAACTTCAAGCTAATGACTGGGTTGTAATTTATAATCTGTTCCCATTTTATTATTTCAAGGCAACTGTATGTTTTGAGTATATTGTAGTTTAAGATGAAAACAGTACTGCTTTGTGATCTTAAAGGGACGTATCTTCAGTGGTGTGTTGAAAAACGTTAGTGCTACACATCCTGTCTATTTTCAACTCTTACAGTTCCACATATTCAAAAAAAAAAAGTAGACTATTGATCAATGTTAGTTTGTTCGTGAAGTAGCAAAGAATCACCTACTACATACATTCTGCGTGGTGATTGATTCTTCTCAGCTCCAGGTAAGCTGCAGAAAAAGAAATGTGAAATAGCTAAATCAACAACTTTTCCCAATTACCGTTTCAAAGTTGGATGTATGATCGGTGCTAGATACTTAGACTTTAGAGCAGTATACAGAAAAGTAGGATAGGATGAAACATCATCCTACTCCAAGATGGATGTCTTGCACAAGGCAGTGAATTACTCTCTGGTTGTGAATTCCTTTCTGCATTATCTGTCAAAGGAGTCTGTTTTATTACATCTAATTTTTGCTCAATTACCAGTAGGTGAACTAGATCCTACTCCTTCCGCCCCCAATGTAATAAAGTCAATTGCTAGATAAAACTGAAGTTGGTAACAAATGAAACGTTAACATTATTAGCGTGTTGTGTATTACAGTGGTGTAACTCTTTGAAAGAAATAGTGCCTTTACTGAAGAGCTAGTATCTCGTTGTATGTAAAATCAGTGCCATGCTACTGAAGTCAGTAGATCTGTGCTGATTTTATGTGAGCTGAAGATCTGGCCTGTGTTCTGGAGCTAGTGTGGAGGATCTTTTGTGTTTACCTTTTACTTTATTAGTGTCCCAAAACCACACTGCACTGCCATATATTTGTGGCAGTCACTTTTTAGAATTGGCATGTATTAGTTGCTCATGAAACACAGAAAAGATTTGATAATTGATTGTTTAACCCAGAAGTAACTAAATGAAAATACAAAGCAGTTTTTGCCATCTGAGTTCTGGCAGGAAACCAAAACATTATGCTCTAGTATATACCTCAAATAAAACTTGACACAGAACTATGAAACATATAGAGAGGTACATTTCACTAATATGGTATTGGCATAACAGGGCTAACAGGGCTAAGTTCTGCTCTCCATTAAATGAAATTCAATTTCCTGATATCATTAATGTGAAAGTAGAATTTGGCCTCCATCCTCTTAAGCTAACCTGTCTTTATTATTGATAAGCTACTGGTTGTCTTGGTCGACTGCACTGGTCTGCACTTTGGGCTTGACACTGAAATACGGAAGCTTTCCGGAGCATCAAGCAGTGTAGTAGGTTAGTGCTGTTTAGTCTGCCCATATTTACTAGCATCAGAAAATATGATGGATTGCACTGAAATTAAACCATCAGATTCTTAAACAGAGTAGTTCCTTTCTTGATTTCAAGTTTAAACCACTGGATAGAATTATGTGCCAATTACGTATAAACTTCTTTACCACTAGAATAAAGGAAGCCATAATTCTGTAGACTTAGGTTTTACTGAGTTCATCTGTTTTCATTTTATAAATAGAATGTAAGAAAAATCTGGGCCAGTGGACAGTGAAATAATGCAGCTTCTATACACTTGCAGTGAAATGAACCAGAACCCATGGTTTCTTTCTTTGACAAGTTGAGATGACTCAGAAAAGGCAAATCTACTTTAACAACGTCAGACTTGAATAATGTAGTTGTTAATGTCGATCTTGAATATTATAGTTAATAATCAGCCTGCTGATTTTTAACAGCGTATTCAGGCTCCTCCTGGAAAGAGGAAATTTGGAAGGAAGACAATTATTTTAACAATTCTTCAGAGAAGAATTTAGACCAAGCCTATAAAACTCCATATTTGGAGGATAGGTTTTTTTTAATTGCCTCAGAAATTCCTAAGGATCTATTTCATTATTTAGAATGTTTAAAGTTGTCGTTTTGTGTGGAGCCTTTTAAAATTAAATACAATTTAAATCTAAAAAGTGGGGAGACATGGGTTATTTAGTACACAGAAAAATACTTTAGCTGGGACAATAAACCAAGAGATCCACGAAGTACCATGGTTAAAATTCTGCTGTTGCATCTATCTTGGACACTTGCTAGCTGGAAATAGAGAATATTTTTTTAAGACAGATAGGCTTGTTGATATTAACTTCCTGAGAACGATAAATACATATACTGTTAAATCTCACTTCTATTTGCTACTCAACAGTAATCTTGCATAACATCAAAGTCTTAAAATTAATCACTAGAATAAATCATAATTAGTGTAGCAGCTGGTACAAATGGGAATGAAGTATTTAGTACACCTGTCAGTAATGAAGAATTAATTTCTCTAAAGTATATTAATCTAGGTATGAATATATAGCTTGGTAATTGCATTTATGGTTTATGGAGTACAGGATGAATATATTCTAAAGTATCCCCTTTAGATCCCTTTAGTAGTAATTAGGACTGTAAGGACAGCCTTGCGGTATTTTCATTGCATCATTAAAATGAAATGATTAGTTAAGTAGTCTTGTACCAGAGCCATACCAAAGGAGAAGTGTTAGATTAAAAAAGGGAATTTTTCTATGTCAAAGAATTAGTAAGTCGGTGACCAAAATGTTTTTAGGCATGTCTGTAGATATATTAATTGCATAGAATCTGGAAAAATATATTCCTGATACTAAACATCAAAGGTAAATAGTATTCATTTAAAAATAAGATGTGTGTAACCTGTCACTCCCCTGTATATTCCCAAAACATCCTCCTTGATAGGTCTGGATTTCAGTAAATTTCAGTGAAATCATAGTACTTGGCTAGTAGCTGAAAACTGCTGCAATATTTTCAGTATTTTATTGTGAGAGGGTCTGAGCTTCAGTGAATATCTCTGAAGATAAAGTATCTTAGAGTTGGGTCATTAAGTTGTCTGTGGTAATTTCAGTCTGAACTATGGGCATCGTCTTGAGAGCAAGTGCTACATTTTGTAGCTACCTGGTGCAGAGTGAATGGTGTCCAGTTTTATTTTTGTAAATTTAGGTTAAATATATTTATTTTTGTCGTAGAATGTCTGTCTCAGCAATGTTTTCTCTGAATCCAATCAAAAAACTTAAATCCTGAAACCGTCGCTTTGTTGGGTTTTTTATGACACCACTATTACATAGCAATTTAAGACTTTACTCAGTGTAAGAAGCAGTACAACTTCTGTGGAGTCAACTGGGGCGGGGGAAGCTGTTTTCAGAAAAAGTACAGACATATATTGCTACTTAACGTTAACTGGCAGCAAAGCATGTGTGGATTGAGGAGCTTTCTCGAAGATGGTTTCCATGTATGTCCAAGCAAGTAAATGAATGTGACTTCACCATGGGAGGCTTTACTCCGACGTTGCTGATGCCAGCAGTGGCAATGAAGTGGCACAAGCCAGTGGTCCTGAAGAGCACCACGAACCCTTGGCAGGCTTGTAGCTTGTGTTTGATGCTGCATCTTCGCAGAGATGCCCATCAAAACTCCTGGTAAGCCTTCACGCTCTCTGTGGAAATATGCGAGAGGCAACAAGATTTAAAAAACTGAGCCTGCAGAGAATCACGGGACACAAAATTGCGAAACCACAGCCTCAGAAGAAAGCAAAGAGGGAGCTAAGATCAGGCCCAATCCTGAGGGAAAGGCAAATAACCTTATTAGTGAAAAGTCACTTCAAAGAAACAGGAGACTTCCTCATTGTTTTCTCTTCATAATAGAAATACCCTAAAGACACGAAGTTTTGGCTTCTTGCTCAGGCCAAAAAGTAGTAATGCTGCACAGGCAAAACTGCTGAAAGATGCGTCTGATAAAAATGTGTTACTTTCTTGGATTGCCTTTCACTGACTTAACAGAGGTTTAGATCATCTAACATACATGAGCAGTATAGATCTGTTTGCTTCTCTGTAGTGTTCAAGATCATTCTCCTAACAGCTGTTGTAAACTGCGTGTACCTGTTCTGCACCCAGAAGGCTGTCTAACAGCAAGAGTGTAGTCAGAGTTAGGGTCACTCCAGTTATTTCTCCATTCTCCTTATCTCATGACAAGCAGGTGGGACATAAGGAAATATAGGAGTCATTATCTGTGGCCTTGAGCACCTGAGAGCTCCTTTGCAAAGGTGAGCCATCTGTTTACTACAGAAAATGATTTTTAATAATTGTTTTTCAGCACCGCAGTACCAATGAGCAACTTTAGGCAGTTATTCAGACTTTTTAATATTTCACTGCCATGGGAAATCCATCAGGCAATGATTTAACATGTATGCTCCTACTTACATGTATGCAAGTTCCATATTGTATTACAAATCTGTCACCTACTTTGTATTTCCCCAAGCAGTCTTTTTGATTCATAAACTGTGTTTTCTTTAAAACCGTGGCCTGCATAATTCTCTGTGGAAATAGAGGAAAGGAAAAGGACTGCAGTGAATGGTTTCCAGAGTGCTTGTGTATATAGGAATGCTTAAGAAAGTGAGACTGAATTTGTGTAAGATAGAGAAATAAAGCACATAAGCCAAAATTAGGTGGATGGCCTTGTGGAGGGTCTCCTTCTGGAATTAAGGTGCTGGCAGAGTGTGCCATCAGGGTGCTAAAAATACTCCTCTAACAAGAAGTAGCAAGTGTCATTTGATGCATTTGTCTTTGAACCTTTTTGCTTAATCAGTTTAACTTTCCTGAATGAACCCAGATACATGCTTCTGGATCACTGCTTCACTTCTGTGGTGGTAGTGTGAGGTTTATTTGAGGCTTAGTTTCATCATGAGAGCAGAATAGGAAGATTTTTTTCTTTTTATTTTAATGAAAAAAATAACCCTTTTACTCCAAAAGTACAAGTGGCATGTGGAGACAGTTGTGCTACTCCTGTAGCCGCTGTGTTAAATGTACCATTCTGTTCAAGGTACATGGTACTCCATAGCACTATGTAGATTTACTAGCTTAGGCTTCTGCAATCTCATCCTCATAGTGCGTTGTACAACTCCTGTGAGAAAGTCTGGTGTCTTACTAGATGAAGTGTCATTCATGAGAAGCTCTCCTGGGAAATGTTCCAGGAAACATAAAGCGTAAAATGGCGTTATTTTTTTTCATATACCACTGAATCAATAACCAATGCTGTGAGAAAATGTGGCTACTCTAGTGTGAGTGCCCACCTTTAAAGGATGCATTACTGATTTTTTTTTTTAACTTTTTCCTGTGCTATCCTATTTTCAGTTAGTGAAAAAATAATTCTAAAAGATGTGTGTGATTTTCTCCTTTATGTTCCAAAGCAGAATTCATAAGGCTGGAGAGAAAACATAAAAATCGTAGTTGCTGTTTTTTCAAATTTGGCATACCAGGCCAAATATATAATCACAAATCATTTTAATAATTTTGTCTTGATGCAGTTGTTTCTTCATCCATGACAACTTTTTTATTCCTAACTTAGGGGAGCCAAAATTCTGTGAAAGCGTAAACTCCTTAATAGAGTTTTTGGGAAACAGGAAAACTGGAATATAGGAAAACTGGAAATAAAGAGTAGATGTATTAAAAGACTGTATATTTGGGATTTTTTTCTATTCGTCTCATTCTGCTGGGTTTTAAACACCAGCTCTAAAACATCATAAAGTTCGTATTCAAGTCTATTTATCAAACTCTGGATTTTAGTTACAAGTTTGGTTTGGATAATCCAGAGAAAATGTGACATCAGCCTGATAGGTGTATTGCTCTAAAAGAGACTGCTACATGGCTTTGGAATTTGCAGCTTACTCTGTCTTTCTGCATGTAATGAAAAGTGTGCAGCAGACTACAGAACTATGTAATTTTGCAGTGCCCAGACAGCGTGATCTTATCAGAAAGTGATTATCCATACTGTCAAGATTGTAGATATCATCAGTAGCTGTATTTTCCTGTGAAAGACTGGAAGGGGCACTGTATTCACAAAAGCATCTTTGGTATTTTCAAGATGGTTGGAGTTCATTTCAAATAAACCATTGAAATTCATATTCCGCTTAATAATATTGATGATTTCTGTTGTTGACATTCTCGGGCAATATTATTTTTCAGGAAAAATCAATTGCATGTCCTATATAGGCATCAGGAAAAAGTGTTTCTGATGTCTTCACATGACCAAAGATTGGATGAAAATGGGTATTTTTCGTCACTTTCAGTTTTCCTCCCAGTATGTTTAAAGTGAGGAGATATTGTAAACTTTATTTAGGAGACAGAATTTGTTGATTCTTGAAGAACTTGTAGTCATTTTAAGGTTTAATTAAAACTGATCTGAATCTGCACACTTTTTTCCTGTTATGCTCACGTAGTTGTTATTAAGCTGTTTGAAAAGAATCCTTTCCTAGTTCTGCAGCAGCTTTTGCTATGCAAGGGGAAAATTTCAGTACCCTTCCCCGTAAGCCACAATAGCTCAAGTTATTAGTATTCGCTACATGCATTATGTTTCCATTGAATATTTTTCCCTTGTCTGTTACATTTGAGTTTAGGATCCCTCTCCATTTTCTGTACGTAATGTTCATTCTTGTCTAAGTACAGGAACAACCAATTATTGTCAGAGTATTTCAGTTAGATGACATTGTACATCGAAGTAGATGAGGCGTTTAGGAAATACCGCTGATAGACGATCGATGGCTTGCCTGCTCTGGCATTTCATTCTTCCAGGTTATAGACAGCCTGGCCACCTTTACTTATGCCTGTGATCTTTGGGAAGCTTGTATTTTTAGTCCAGATATGACTGATTATCTTCATAGATACTTCAGACAGATCTGTTTGATGCAGAGTTTTAAGATAGCTGTGTCTTTGTGTTCTCTGTTCAAATAATAAAATATAATTAAACTTATATAAGGACTTAACCACAGAGATGCTTATGGATTAATTAGGACTAGTGCTTTTACAAAGTGATTTGATTTCTAAACTACTACACTTTTTCCAAAAGAACTGCAGAACTATAGTGAAAATTTGTTTTTTCAAGGCCTTTAGAAGTAGACCATTGATTACAAATTGAAGATGCTTATTTTCAGATGTTAGCAATGGTGCTTCTTAAACTGACAATTAATAGAATTATCATAACAATCTTCATGTGTAAACCTCACATTTTTTCATCTATTTTTCCCTTCTTGTTCTTTCTGTCATTACCTTCACTGTTACAGTCTTCTCTTCATCATAGCTTCCTCTCCATCATCTCTCCTGGTTACAAATGATCTTTTTCTAAGATAATTTTGTCTGCTGTCTCTCTGACCATCTCTGTTCTTCTGTCTCTTACCACATCCCATTCAGTCTCTTGGTCCTCAGCTGTCAAGAGTCCCATTGCTTTTCTTCCTTCTTTCAGGCTGCTGTCGCTTTCTGGTGTATGCTGCTCTGGTGTGTACAGTCCTCCTCATGTCTGTCTGTCTTTCTGTGTGGTGTTTTTAATGCTCCAGGCCTGAAACAATCCTTCAAGAATCCTTTTCCCCAATTCCTTTTAAAGCTTCTCTTCAGGACCAGGAGCACATCTTTTTGTTAACTACTCCTCTGTGAATTTTCTTGTGCTTCGTAGGTGATACGCTTTTTGGCAAAGGGATTCCGGTGAATGGTATCTAAATTTATTGATGGTGTTGCTAACTCTCAGTTCTATGTCTTCCAAAATCTGATACTTCAGTAAGACTTTCAGTTCTGCAACACAACGGATTTGAAAAGTATGTCAATGTTCATATTAAACTCAGTTTTTTTCCTAGCAATTGCGGTCCTGGAAAGATTTGCACTAAATGCTTAGGAATGATAAAGCAAAAGTAAAACACCCTAATGTTATTTTTTTATATTTTTATTTTTAAAGTTAATGTCACAAATTTTGGAGCCTGACTCATTGTTTTGAATTTAGGGGATTTGAAAAACTGTCTTTTGTGAAGATTTCTTCTATTAAGTGGTGATTAGTAGTTAAAATCTGCATTTTTGGTGGGTTTGTATGAAAATGAGATGCATTTCAGAAAGCTGTCTTTTTGCCAAACGTAAGTTTTGCATTATCAGTACAGAGGTACCTGGATGAACTTCAGTGGTTTTGATATGCATATGATCAGCCTACTTGATCTAATGTTCCCTTCTGTCTTCAACCCCTGAGAAATGGAGTTTATTATGATTATAGAAGCCTTTGTTGCCATTGTTGCTGAGCAGCAGGGTTTTGTTTTTGTCACCGAGTCATGAAGATGAGTCTTTGCGTATTCCATTTTTTGCACCTTATCTTTCTCAGGAGTTTTGGCTTTGCTTGTCTGATTCCGAATGTTTGCAGTTACATTAACTTGGGGGGAAGAGGGAGGTGCAGAGGACAGATGTGAGTATTTGTATTTCTTTTTACATAGGGATCACAAGTTTTGGCCGTAGGCTTTAACTGGGTTGACTCATTTGTGGTGTAAAGAAGGGATGGATTCTCCATATCCTGCATTTGTGAAATCAGAGAAGACACTTTCCAACCCCATGCTGACTAACGATATTCTGTTTCTTTGAAAAACCTCAGGGGAAAGAAAGCATCCAATTGCCTGTGCCAGATACAGTGTTATCTTGGTCAATGTGTGATATTTAAGCAGTCCACGGGCTCTAGTAAATTAGGCTGTAATAAATTAAGATCTCTGGCTGTTGTAGCAAAAGAGTTCTGAAACTCTTGAAATTTTCCTCTCTTTATCAGCCAAGATTTCTGTCTTGAAGGATTAGTTAGACTAGTTCCTCTCAGTCATCACATCACCTTCTAACATGAAAAAGCAGCTATCATCATTCAGAGATTTGTCACATAAAGTAAAATGGTTTTGTGATATTAAAAACTGCATTTGAGTGAATATTTAGCTCATGATACCAAGAACTGTAATTCACAGTCTAACTTAGAAAACGAGAAATTATGCTGCAATGAAGTCTGCTTTATTCACAAGATGTTTTAAGCTTATTATATTTTTATGAATATATGTTCTGGGAGGTCTATACAGATAACCCTTTTTTAACCTCTAAATATAGTACAGCGGTAACACAGAGCATTTCATCCAGGGTACAAGTAGTCTAGCAACAAAAATGCCTGTGTTACAAGGTTTGAGTTCAAATGTTCAAGGGTAGAATTGACTGTAATGGTATATCTGTGAAAAAAATAAGCCTGTGGTGAAGTTGGAACCCCAGTGCCAAAGCACAACATATAATTGGTCCTAATTTTTTCCATATGTATCAACAAAAACAGTCTTTGCTTCCATGAGAGATGAAAGCTTCCCTTTCTGTCATATTTTTATTTTGTATATAATTCCTAACTCTTTATAAATTCATAGGCCTTTAAAAAAAAACATGCCTAGATTTAGGGAGAGATGAGCTGTCACCCTGGATTTGAGTTTATATTTCTAATAGAAAAGCCTTTTTTGGTGGGGAAGGGAAAACACGACTATTTCCCCTCCCAGACCAAAAGGGCTACTATGTTAAACTTGTACAGTGCCTGTGAGCTATCCAAGTTGGCGTGGAACAATCCATTTGTGAATTGATTTAAATACCTCATTTAAAATAAATAATCTCATGGAATTAGTGTCATAAATCTTCATAGAATAAGCTTACTATTTATATAAGATCGAAGAAGTGTTAAATACATTTCTGTTCTGTTGAAAATGTATGGTGGTGTTTTTCCCTCCATTCTTTTTTTATGCTAAGTCCCAAATAAGAGGTGTATTTTCTTATGCATTGGTTCTGTTGTTTAATGTGGTAGCTTTCCAAATACTTTCTTCCTCCTGTCTATAAGTTTATATATGAATTCTATAGAAGACTAATAGTATAAATGATATTTCCCCTATATTACGTTATATTATTTTACCTTCTGTAAGTTCATTGTTATCAGGATGGTCGAGATATTCTTTACATTGTACTTTAGCTGCTACGGATAGTTAAAGGTTTATACATTTAGTAAAAGATTAAGAAAAGCTTTGGCATTTATCCCTGACACTTGTGCGTGCTCATACATGCGCAGAGGCACGCAGACATGCGTGTGCCTTCTGATACAGTGTAGAACCCATCAAGCTGCCAGGCAGAGCATCCCAAACCTCCTGCAGATGACACTGATGCAGTGGCTGCGAGATCCAAGTGCTTTGCCACATGCATAGGTCATCTCTTGCCACTCCAGTCTGCTCTCGCTCTTTGTGTGGTGGCAGCCACTGAGACTCCAAGTGTTTTGACTGTGTTCAGAACATGATTAGTTTGGGCTCTGCGTGCTGCTTAAACAGCCTTTTTGTGTGTTTTGTAAGGGGGGGCGGGAAGATAGACTTCATGGAAATGTCTTGCAGGATGCCAGTGGTACCTTGCTGGTTTACTAGTTCACCTCACTTCAGCTCTAGTTACATCTAGAATTTGTTTTGTAATTTATCCCTTCCCCAACTGATTTGATTTCGTGGAAGTGAAGGGATTTTTTTTTGTTTTCCTGGCTTGTACTCTATACAGAGTTTAAAACATTTTGCTTTAGACATGCTTGTTTTGCTGGGGACAGAGTTGAAAATTGGACTGGCAATGGAAGCAGATGTCATTGAAGTGACTCGAGTTCCCCATGTTACTGGCTGTGCAAAACCTACTTAAATGTGGATGTGAGCTAAAACCATCCTGGAAGTTATTCCTCATGGGCTGTTACGTGTCCTATACAGATAATGTACACAGTGCACCTTTCTCAGATGACTTTATATGTTAGTTTGCTGTTGGGCGGGGCAGGGGGGGGGGAAGAGCAGGCACTTTAGAAACGGGAAGAAGTGTTCTTCCGATGCAGCTAGAAAATATCTAGCTAAAATCAAAGGAGGCATGTATTGGTCACAGTAGCATGTTTCCATGGATCCCCACTGATGTATTTTTGTAGAAGCAGTCTTGCACGTTTTTGCTTCTGGTTAAGAGACTCCAGAAAAAACAGGCAGCTCAGAAGGATGGAGCAAAGAAAGCTTTTCTGCCTTGCTCTGTTTCAGGCCAGCCAGAGAAACATTCTCTTGGACACTAGGTGACCCCTAATCCCAGGACCCTCCTGTACCAGCAGAAATCCTTTTGGACTTCTTCCAGAGGGTTTCTTTGAATCTTAATGTAGGTCGGCCACCTTAGAAGCAAGAACTGATGCTTACAGTGCTCACAGCCTCCAGGTACAAGCCTTCCTTCTTCAGTAGTCTTGCTCCTGTCAGTTGATTTGATTTCCCGCCCCCCCAAGCCATGGGGTGGTTCTGCTTACCTTTACTGCATCCATTCCCCGTATGTACCATGCAGGCCACGAAAATCCTCACACTGCTACCCCCACCTCCAAGTACTGGGATATCAGAAGCAACAAATCTGGCCTGTGTGCCCACTTCAGGGTCAGATCAAACATGCTACTGACCTGCTTATAGCACCTCTCCTGAAAACCCTCTGCTAGTCCAGGACCACTGCTTACAACTAATAACCATATTCTTCCTACTCAGTTATGTCTAATGAAATGTGCTGCAAACTAGATGTGTCTCTTCTATCGCTTCCTTCATTGACAACCACTGGTTTTATTTGCCTCTTAACTGCTGTCTTCTGCCTGAACCACCGATGTTGGGTCCTCTTGCTTCGTTGCTTTCACGCTGTCCTTTCAGAATTTCAGCTCTACTCATGCTTTTGCTGCAGCAGTTCCTCTCTAGCTAGTCCTCACTTACTTCCTGCTTTGGCAGTGTGTTTTTATTCCAGCCTCTGAGCCTCCTCTTCATAATCTCCATGATTTTGGACTCCTTTTACCTTTTCAAACAGGATATCTTAAGCCAAAATGTTAGGAATGTAATTTTGGCCCTACTCAAGTCAACTGGCTGAGGATTTTGCCATCTGTCTCTTTGTGTGCTTTTTTCCCCGCGTGTTTGGGCACTATTTGCATATATAATTGTTACATATGGATCTGTCTCATAAAAGAAAAATAAGCTGAATGTACTCCAGTCTCTGTATAGTCAGATGATTGATATATGACCAGTATAGACTAACAAAAAGAACATTCTCCAATGCGCATATTGCTTTGATTACTGAGGTTTTTAGAATGTCCAAAAGCTGTACAAAATGAATAACAAACATCAGATGTTTGAAAAGTTAACTCAATAGAAGTCAGGGAAATAATACTTAGTAGCAACTTGTTACAAAGAGTTCATATTTTTCTATTAATGGAAAATGACACAAAGATGCCCTGAGGCCAGCTCAGTATTTGTATTAGTAAGTGACCAAAACTGTGTGTCAAGGCACTCGCACACATACTAATCACTTGCATTTGTAACTGCTTCCTCAGTCTTCCTGGCAAAATATCAGCATTAGGAAATTGTGACTAATGGTAAGAAGAAAGAACATTGAAACACTTATCTTAATAGGCACTGTATCAGTACAATCTTTATACGTGCCAAGGAAAAAATAAAATACAGCGTGATTAACCTAAATTAGATAGAGTGTGAATGAAGCAGGCAGCTCCTTTGAAATGTAAGTGAAAGTGACCAAAAAAGCTCCTACAGAGTTTGCTTTTATTACTTATTATTTTTTATTGCATTTGTTAGGAACATGAACAGTGTATGTACTCATTCCTTCAACACAGAATCAGTTTTGTGCACGTACAGGCATGAAAGGCAGGCAAGTCTACAGTGTTCATCTGGTTTGATTTTTGGATATTTTTACTCCTTTTAAAATCTAATATTTCTGGATAAAATTTACATCCTTTGTTCCCTTGTTTAAAAATAAGGGGGGGGAGGGTGTGTATTTTTGTTTTGAATAATTAGTTATGGCGTCTGATTGTATAAGAATTGCTCTATTGTTTGGACAGTATGACAGCCTCTTCTGCTGTAAGGATTTTTTTTCAGGCAAATGGCTTTTGAGAATGGCAGCATTTCAAGATTATGAAACTGCCACTGATGGTAATGGTTCTGTGATAATTAAACTGTCCACAGTCTCTTTTTTTTTTTTTTTGTGAAACCGAGACAAGGGTAGTTGTGATTTCATCAAAGGCTTTGTTTGAGCTCTGGCAGCTGGCAAGGCAGAGCCCTCTGCTAGCAGACTGAGTACCATCCTGAAGAGTTTTCATGATACATTTCCTTCATCAGCTGCATATTCATCACATTTCATCTTTTCCCATCTCGTAACAAGACTAGTCGACTTCTTGGTGTTCTTTGTTGACAGAATAGCAAATTTGTCCTTTTTGTGGTAACCTATTAAAATTGGCTTTTGGAGGCTTTTTAAGCTGAAGGTAGGGACCACATTCTCCTTGGAAGATTCATTCTTTGCATGACCATTTCTGTAAGAAAGCACAGTAACTTAAATGTGCCCTGATACTAAAAAGAAGTACTAAAATTATAAAATACATTGTGTCCCTGCATTAAAAATAAAAAAGGTTTTCTTCTCTCATTTTAAAGAAATGTACCTCTCCTCCTCTGAAGAGGCCTGCAAAAGCTTATGTGTCTATCTTTATGCAGTTGTGTAATTATATTTGGTGCTTTAGCACTGATCAAGAGTTTAAAGTTAAGGGTGACCACAGGTTCTCGTGGCTGGAGCAGCACTGAGGGATTTTCACAACTGCTTTTGTGTGTGTGAATGTGCCATGTAGGCAAGAGATTATTTACTATTTTCTGGAATAGCATTCCTGTAAATTGAGCCTCTAGAGACTCATGGGAGCAGAGCTATATAGCCTGGCACATAAATATTTTTCGTGTCAGTGTGACGTACTGTTATTGAGACAGTACATTTATATACATCTCAGTTGGTACCCTCACTTGTATTAATAGCGTTGGACTTGTGGACACTCAGAACCTCATAGGATCAGGTCCTTCTGCTGAGGATATTGCTCAGCCCTTGTCCTGTCCCTTTTTGTATACTTTTCATTCGACATTGTCTGTTAACATAGTCTAATTAGATATGAATATAAGATCGAGAGCTAATAGAAGGTGAAATCCCATTTAAAACTTACTTATGGGGTGGTGCTTATAACACACTTGATAATGGAGGTCACTGGTAGACTATGGCAGCTCTCTGTTACGCTAAATGTATCATTTGATAGCTGTATGTTCTGCATTGACTGGTATGTGTTATGCTTGAGATGGGATTCTGTTGTGGTGGGTACCAAACAACTACTGCTCGTTCTTGGGTTTGGTGAGAGGTGGCCCTTCTTCCCTAGCAGATGAAACAGAGTCTGCTAGGCGCAAAGGGGAAGACTGGCAATTCAGAGATACATTAAGGAAAGACGTGATCGTGAGTAGATGGTAAATCTGGGTAAGTTCCACTTCTAGTGAAGAAGTTGTTAAAAGGAGGACAGCATTGGTACTATGATAAATGTTTTGAAGAATTTGGGTGGAAGGTAGAACAGTTAAGGATGATGAAGGGGATTAACACACAGAGAATAGTGTGATTCAGAGTTTGGGTAACTGGGGAATGTGGGAGTCAGTAAACACTCAACAGAGCTTAAATGGTGAATTCTGAGAATAAAAAGTAAGAGGTTGAGAAAGCAGTAAGTCGACAAATACTGGCAGACGATGAGTAAGATAAAAGGTCTTTAAGGCTATTTGAGATAAAGGTCGAAAGTGTTTGCAAGTACGGCACTAGATGGGTAGTACATATTTCTGGGTTAATTCTCACAACTCGCTGGCTTGTGGTCCTTTACAGAAGTCCTTTAGCGTGGACTTACGTGAGATGACTGAACTGGTCTAGGATCACGGCTTGCTGGAAAGAGGAGATTGTTCTTTCTTCCTCCTGCTCTGTCCCCCCAGCTCTGGAGCCCACCCCCCTGCCTTGCCCATGTGCTGGCACTTTGTTTGCTAAACCACCAGAAAAAAAATGTTTGCATGGTTTTTGCCTGGTTTCGCTTTCCATGGTGTTACGTGGTGATTCAGTTGTGAAGTCTGATGGGCCTTAGCACCAGCACAAGGAAGGAATGGGAACAAGCAGCTGGAGTAAGAGACAAGAGATAAGACTGCATTGTGTCTTAATGACTCCCTAGAGCAGCTGTCTTATCTGTGTCTCAGCTGTGGATGCAGTTTTACAACTATCTGAAGCATATTTAAGTTGAAGCTCCTGCTGAAAGTAGTGGAAGCTATGCTTGCCTCTCAGCCACGCGTTTTCCCTGCCTCGTGGTGACACTGCCAGTGCCTGTGTGGTGGGATAGTCAGCTGAGCCAAGAGATGGTTAGCAACCTGACAAAAGGAGAGGTCTGTTTTCAGCTGGATCCATTCCCTGATTTGGCTGTGTGAGCCCTGTTCACAGGGTCCCAAGAGGACGGAGGAGGAGGAAGGGTGGGCCTTCATTCTGGGCTGCAGCCCATACTTAGATGAGCTTCAGCCAAGGGTGAAGCCATGCCCATGGGCTTTTCTGGTCCCCGCTGCATTAGATTCTGGTTCTGTAACATGGATATAGTCTTACTTGCCCAGAGGGAAGAGAGTTGTAAATAAAGAGGCAGTTCACGGAGATACGGTAAAACTTAACATAAAGTGTTAAGTCCTTCAGGCTTTTTGGATGGCAGGTGCTGTATAAATACCGTTTGTATTAAACTGCAAAAAACACTATTTAAAATTTCAGGAATAGTTGTGGGAAATAATTTCAAGTCTGTGTAAGAAGTGCATGTTATTTTAAAAGAGCGGAAAAAACACAGAAAGAGAAAAGTTACAGCAGAGCAAAGGACAGCTAGAATAAGGCAGTAATACAGCAGTTCTGGGTATGCAAAATAACTAGGTGTGAGTTCCTTAGGAATGAGGGGGATCCTACTGAAGTAAGAGGGATTCCACTTAAAATGTAATTTTTAAGGGAATTGAAAGAGTGCGTCTTCAAAGGCTTTTTGAACTACGAGTCTGGGGCAGAAAACAAGGAGATGGACAAGTCTTGAAGTGCCACGTATGGAAGGAATTGAGGAGGAATTGCTGGTTTACAAAGATGGTTGTTAATGTTGTACAGCTTCCAGAGAGAAGACAACAGAGAAGCAACTAATACAGTTTCCAGAAGAGAGATGGATAGGTATTGGAAAGAATATATGTAGTCAACATATGCAGACTTAGAGGGGAGTGTCCTAGGTAGGCTTTTGGCTTCTCCGAATGAATGGAAATCTCTCTCTGGATTGTTCCTGGTCCGTGGTGATAGGCAACACAGGGAAGGAAAATATCTGCTAGACTCTGGCAGGGCCAGTTCACCATGGAGGCTGTGGCATGTAGTATTTTGATGTGTGTGCTCGAGTACAGTCACCACATTTCACTTTTATGGCTGCATCTAAGTAGAATACACTGTGTTTTGATTGGTCTCTAGGTTTGGTGGGTGTTTATTTGTTGGCCAAAGTGTACTTTTGTATTTGGGTAACATGCAATGTGCTGTACTTGCTTGCTTCATGTTGATGTTCTTGTATTCTTTCAAAAGAACACACAGATTCTATGTGGTTTTAGTAAAACCAAGCACATATTTTTATATGCAGATGGCAATTATATTGAATATATATATATATAGGGCAGAGATTGGGACTTCCTTCCTTTTGACCGCAGCCTGCTCTGTTCCTGTATAGTTACCTCATAACATAAAAGCAGTCATAAGCAGTCATGCATACTCAAGGTTAAAAACGATTTCTCACAGTAGTGTTATACAACCTGTAACTAGATGACAAACCCCCAAAGTGCACTGAATCAATAAAAATTCCTCTCGGCCTGCATTGAACAAAGTGATACTGAAGTGGCGTGGCCATACCATTCTGTGTACCCACGTCCCTTGGTACTCTGTTGCAGGTGACGGAGTTGCAGCATTCCTCCCCTCCATTCCAGACTGCAAGGGAAATAAATGGTGAGGGGCAAATCTTGAAAGAATTGAAAGCTCCATTCCTGCAGTTTTTCTGTGTAGGATATTTATTCATATTGTTTTGATTTGGAAACCAAGCTGGAAATTTCATGAGAACAAGCATTTTCATGAGTTTTCTGGGGTTTAATTACCTTCTGTTTGATAGAAGTTTTACATGTTCTAGCATGGTTTTAATAATGCTCTGTGTTTATGCTTTTAGAAATGCGTTTCTTATGTAGTCTTCAACTATATGTTGGGTAAAAGGCTGCCCTCTGTTTGCATGGTAACAGAGTATATTGATTATAATCTTTTCAACTTTTTTTTTCAAGAAAGAAGATTCTCTGAAGTGTTCTAATTTGGACATACAAAAATCTGTTTAATTCCAAAGGCAGTCACAGAGACTGAGGAGAAAATCCCATCTCTCCAAGCTTTGTTTTCTTCTTTGAAAGCTATTGTTTCTTCTGTCTGTAGAATCAACATGATGGTACTTACAGCTTCGATTTTCATTTCAGGGTGTTATTGTTGCTCGATAGAGTTAGACTGGAGCTAATGCCAATAATAGTTGATTGCTAATTCTGTAACTATAGATTCACTGAAGATTCGAGACTTGGTTATTTTTTATCTAATAAGGTTGTCTGTGTAACGGAACATAGATAAAAAGATGGCTATGATCTTCAAAAGCAGTGTGGTTTGAAATGTGGAGAGTGCCTTTTTATGCAGAAGTAAAGTTGAGACTGAAAATGAATGAGGTATTAGTATGCTTTGTTTTGTGTAGTTATAAAATGGTTATTCCAGTTGAAGGTGGAGTCAGGAATTGTAAAGGTCTTAAAAATGAAAACAAAAATTCAAAAAAGGTTAACTGAAATTGCAAGAAACTTTTGCTTTGAGGGAAGATTTATACAGTTTTTTAGTTTATCCAAATTGCTTTTCCGATCCTTAGAAACACTAATAGTACTTTGGATTTCTATAGCACCTTTCATCTGAGCACCTCAAAGCACTTTTCAGGCATTAATTTAATTAAATTTCATAGCACTCCTGTGAGCTAAGTAATGTTTAAATAAGGATCACTTCACCCAGCACTGAAACGGAGCCACCCTTGGGGTGGAATGTGGTGGGTATTTAATATTATGTAGAAACACTACAGAACAGTTCAGGAGGGAGTGTGAAGAAAATACTGTATCCCACTGAGACTGCAGGGTGAATCTTGTTAGCATATCTATTTTCTTGTTACTTTTCCTTCTTAGTTGTCGGTCAAATTCCACTATCTTTTTGATGACTGTGAGGGGATAGGAACTTGCTTCTAGGTCCCCACAAATGATCTTTGCCTAGCTGTGATTTAGCTCAGAGTGCTGTGGTGCTCCATTCAATGAGGTATCCCTTCTAATAAATGCAGTCTCTGATACTTTCACGTCTTGAGAGTTTGATACTGATTTAGAGAGTGGAACATATCATCTGCTCTGTCATCAGCTGTGGACTGGCAGCACCTTTCTTCCCTGGAAGCTTACCATACCAAGTATCACACTGGTCCATCCCAGTTGTGTTTGTAAGATCTGATGGGATCATAGCACAAGATACAGTTACCCTCTCAAGTCATGTTATGATGCCAGAAAATAAAAACAAGATGGACTGCTATCTGGTAGCTGATTTAGCTTTTACATTCAAAATTGAGCTAAGGCATTGAATCAACTTTTACTAAAGTCTTAGACCCACAACAAAGCATTTTTCCACTGTTACTTTTTGAGTGCTGTAGAATACAAACATACCTGTTTGTGGCTAGTTTGCTTTGAAGAATAGCAGGTTGTGGAATTTTAACTTTGAACACGCCTTGCATGACTTTTACCCAAATTAGAAAACATAACTGAGATGGAGAAGAGGGGAGGGGACTCATGCCAGTGGTGTGGTGCTTAGTACTTGCTTTGGGAAGCTGAGGTGGGACATTTATAGGTCGGCAATACATTGGTTATTGAAAGCAGAAGGAATTTCTTTCCTACTGTCTGCAATGATGACATTATCTTGAGATGAAAAGGAATTGTTGTAATAACTCTTACTTTGTTTCTGTCTTTTCCACTGTGTTTTGGTTTACTAACCCACCAAGGTGCTGGGTGTACCAATTAAAAAAGAGTCATATTTTATTTTTAACCTTCTTCATATGCATTTATCCTTTTAAGTTGCCTTCTCTTTTTTTAATGTGACATTGAAAACCTCCTGTCTTGTAAGTAAGTAGTATAGAGGGAATATAATGAGAAATTCTGTTCTGTCATAACCAAGGGGCAGGTGGTTTCCATTATAAGCTCAGCTGGAGCTTCCTTCCATGCCAGTAGCTTCCCACAACTGAACTACTCCTCTCTGCCCTTTTTGGTGAGGAACATGTAGGGGAAGTGGAACACAGCCCTGACAGATAAGGGGATTACTCAAATGGCTTCTCTTGCAGTTTGGGGATTAGGTTCAGTTATGAATCCATTCATTCTGTGAGTCCTGTTTGTACTTGTGACAGTCATGAATGAGGACATTCTGCTGGCAGGAATTTGGCATCTGAGGAGCAGTGGTGGAAGGGTGCAGGAAAGCAGTCTGGCCGTTTTGGTATCGTGTGTATCTCACCTGCTGGAACAGTGGGGCCTTTTGCCAGCAGAAGGGTTGTCTGTACCTGTGCTGTCTCCTCCCAGGCCTGCTGCAGGAGGGAAGAGTACGTGACTGGAAGTCTTTTTGGAACAGAGTCTGCTTGGGGGGAAAACAGCTAGTTTATCCAGCTGTGACCACTTAACTAAAGAGGGACCAGTTCCTACCCAAGGTAGGAGATTGGTGTGCAGAGGTGATAGACTTATCAAGACACTTAGAGCATCTGCTAGTAAACGGAGGGGGGAGGTGCTGGTCATAATCCATAGGGATAACAAAGACAGGGGAGGAGACAGATCCAAAGGGCAAAATTTAAGCTAAAGACCGGGTACTTCATGGTAGCCTTTTCTAAAATAGAAGAGAGGTGAAGGAGACATGAGAAGATATGACAGAGATGTAGAAAAACTTGAGTGGCGTGGAGTTGGGGAGAATTGTTCGATGGTTCTCAAAATACCAAAAGTAGGACCACTGAGTGAAGTATCAGGCAGCAGGTTGCAAAAATGTAAAAGGGATACCCGTCTACATGGCATATAAATTGTAGAACACCTTTCCACAGGATGTGGAAACTCAAAGTACAAATGGGTTCAGTGATTACATGAATTTATGCAAGAAAAATCAGTTGAGAACGGCTGGCTCCAAAGGTGTAAAACTGATCTGTAGCTTAGGAAACTTTCCAGCTGCGGAGTGCTAGAAGGTGGACATTGCTTTGTATTTGCCCTCTGCTTTATGCACACTACCAAAGTATCTACTTTGGATCACTCTCGAAAGGTGGCTATTGGCCTGAGTAGGATTATGTATACCATTCCTGTCCTTTTGTGTAAGTACTTTTCCTTTTAAGAAAAAAATTTCAAAAAGTTTGGTTTTAGGCAGAAATAGAAGGCATAGAAGGAGATGGGAAGCCGGAGTTACCCAATTTATTCTAAAAAATTGGATCATGCCTAACTTTAAGCTTGTGAGTACTGTCCCAGAAGTAAACAGGAACATGTACGTGCTAAAATGTAAGCACAGGTGTAAGTTCTTCTGTGGTTTAGTGCCATGGTACGTGGCAACATATGAACATGTACAACTGCAAGTCACTGGGTCTTGCCCCCCCCCCTCCATTCAATGTGAAAGTAAGTGTGGTCATTGCCAGAGAACAGATTGTTCTATGCAGCTTGACTGATTGGGAACTGGAATCAGTAGACAGGGAACCGAATGTGTAGCCTGTCTGGGGTGTAAGAAAATAAGGTGGTGGTCAACAGAAGCGTTTTTTTCTATTCCCACCCTGCCCTACTGCCAGAACTGAGCGTTAACTGTACAGCTTGCAAGGGGAATGAACCATGCTTGCTATATACTGTCTGGAGGTAGAAGGTAAGTGCAGGTTTGATTCTTTTTGGGTTCCCATTGCCATGCTTAAAGACTGCTAAGGAGCATAATGATAATTAAATTTCAGTGACATTTGGGTAACCCTGAACTGATTTGAGAATTTAAGTTCTACACAGAGTTTTCAAATGCTGTTATTCAGCTTTGCTTGATGGACAAGTCATATTTTTAAGCAAACATGCTATGTAAGCAACTTTTAAGTAGGCATTTGGAATGTAGATTTTACTTAAAGCCTGAAGCTTAATTGCGTAGGAAGAACTAATCCCAAAGTTAATTAAAAGTGGATAAATTAAAATTACAAGCGATGAGATAGCCATAAAATGCTATAATGGGTTGATTTGTTTACAAAATCTTTATGATATTACAATATTATATGCAATTACATGCAATGAACCATAGAATATTATTTACTAGGAAAAAAATAGGAATCACAGCTTTTTAATTCAGCAGGTGCCTTTTAAAATTAACAGTAAAAAAAAAATTAGTTCTATCCAGAGAGAAACATCTGAAAAAAAATCGTGTTCTTTAAATTTTATATTTCAGAGCCATTTTTATTCCTCTGTATACATTCATAGTGAAGGAAATTGGTAGAATTATAGCTTCAAACTTTAAGGCCTCTTCCTAGGTTAATTTTCTTTATATTCTAGAAATAACTGGCCTCTGGGTTTTGAATGAGCTTCCACTTTATTTACACAGCCGTTCTTAAATTTGGTTTTCTATTTCAGTGATGGAACAAATCTTTCTTATTGTTTGGGAGAGTTCAGCAGATGCTTCAAACCAGAAATATTGGCTTAGCTGGCAACCAGTCTGACCTGTGGCTTAGGTACCAGAGAATGTATTGCCTCAGCTCCTAGCCTCTTTGGTCACAAACTGCATACTGTGCGATATTCTTGTTGTTCCTTAGGGGAGATTGTTTATTTTTATTTTTGCAAATCAAATACAAACCAGGCGGTGGAAGACTAAATAGCTAAACTATAGTCAGGAAGTGGTTAGAAACAAAGCAACAGTAGCCTGTTGATTCTCAGCTGGATGACCTGAGCAGGGAACCTGGTCCTGGTGTCTGTGTATGTCTCAGTTACGGAGCTGCTGTCTTTAGTAATACCACCTTCTGCAGAGCGGTTGCCAGGAATGGCTTTAGGGCTCGAGGCTTTAGCAAAAGATGACGTAGACGTCGATGTAACTGTGTTCCTGTTATTCTTGGTTTGTTGGTGAACATGGTAAAATGATATTTTTCGGAAACTTTGTTTACACTATGGATTCGGCTGCCTCAGGTCAGCCAGTATCCCACAGAACACTCTGTTCTGGCTTGCATTGCGCTGTTCCCATATGCCATTTAATCTTGAAAACCTGGCTAAAGATTTCACCACCAGCCAAAGTCTTTGGTCAGACATCAGCCAGTGTCTTTGGTCTCATCAGAGATGATGGAGAAACACCCCTGGGTCAGAAATAGCATAAAACTGTGGTCTTCTCTTTGCCTCTTACACTGCTGATGCAACTTGGTGCAACTGTATTTCCAAACTACTCCTTCTCCTACCTTGCGCTCAAATGGCATTTTTTAGGACACTGAACAAATGTGCAGTTTATCTTCATCTCTCTCCACACTGCTTTTCTGAGCTTCACCGTTTCTTCTTTATTGATAAAGTATGAATCTTTCTTAACAAGAAGCTTATTCCACCATTGTTACTATGTTATGACACTCAAGTTGAAGGCTTCTGGGCAAGTATGTCTGCCAGTGCCTTCTGCTGAAGAAAACATCAGTGTCCTAATCAGTAGGGACTTTTCTGGTATAGAGTTTCAATGTGCAGAATACAAATTTTTAGTTAATAACACAGATTGTTTGCCAAGACCCTCAGCATCTCCACTCTGCTCTTCCACTGACTGACATGTAGCAAAGGGCTGAGCTACTATTCCATAGTTATAGCCTTTGTTTTAAAAAAAATGTACTGTTATTTTATAAATAAAATTATCTGGAAGTAGAATGATTTATTAAAACAAAGCTTTTTGCATAAGTCATCTGGCTTTCAAACATACTTTGAAAAAAAGAGAGAAAAGTCCACCAGACTATTACGTATCCTGTGGAGAAAAATCTGCTGAAACTGCAAAAGCGCGGAGTGTCGTGAGTGTCATTTCTGTCTCCTTCGTTCTGCAAGTGCTCCCTGACAAATGGGGAATCTCTCCATGTTGGGCTTAGTTTTCTTGGATACGTGCTTAACCGAGACTTAATCCTGCTAGTACTGGCAAATCAAACTCGCTATGCAAGCAATGACCATTCCAGTAGACGATGTGTGTTATATTCAAGATCGTTATCTCATACTTTGTATGACACTAGACATGAGATTAAGTGCTCTGTAATGTGCATATTACAGCTATTTTTTTACTTCCTCTTGTGTTTTGTTTGATGTAAAGTAGAGATGAACAAAACCAGATAATGATTTTAGAGCCGATGTATTGCACATGTATGTGGCTGGAAGCAGAAGCAAGAAAAATTTGGACGTAGAAATAAAGGACAAATTTTGGGCAGAGAGGAATAACTTCCTTACAGATGTGATTCATTCTTCACTTGAAGTTTTTACATCAAAAAGCTCAACTTGTAGTTAAGGGCTTGTTGAGTAAACTATTGGACGAAATTCTGTATTCTGTATTATTCCAGCCATCTGACTAGATGGTTGTATTGACATCATCATAGTCTAAGTCCTTCTGTTCTTTAAAATCTGTGAGCAATGAAGGCTACTGGCATGCGTTTTCCTGTTACCATGCTGTGTTTTCTGGAGTGGTGTGCCCCAGTGAGGAGCAGCATTCTAAAGGCTGCTTAACAATACCCAGTATTCCTCTAAAATAGCCATATTCTGCTTGGTTTAGTGCTAGCAGGTTTTTGGTAGGTTCCCAGTGGAGAGTTTCCCTGGTACAGAGGTATTCTGTGTTTTGTGTGCATGTGCCAGGCGCATTACCACGTCTTCCTTTCCCTGCTGGTCCATTAAAGAGTCCCTTTGGTGGTGCACTCTAGGGTTGTGTGGTACCAGCTGAAAGAATCCCTCATCATTCTTACGCTTGTGAAGATGAGGCCCTTCATTCAGTGCTTCATCCAGAACCAGATGTGAAGAAAAAACTCCCCAAACCCTGATTATTACCTTTTGAAAATCAGCACCTGTTTTTGTAAACCCTTACTGAGAAGTGTTTGCTCCGTGGACTCCTGTCCTCTCCTTGATTCACTGGGCAGCAGACCACATAAGTTGATTTCCACCAGTTTCATAGAAATCTTCTCTATTCCCTGAGAGAGGCCCGGGGCCAGAAGGGTGTGGAGCGGGGTTACGGCTCTCCTAGTCGCCGACAGAGCTGTGCTCAGGCTGTGCGGTGGAGACTCCAGTGCTGGCACGGAGTTTGTACCCGTAAGTGGAGGTATCTGCTGGGGTCCTGCCGGCGTGTTGATCACACCTGTGTGGGACAGAGCTTGCATTAATGAGCCCCGTGCTCTGTTCCACAGACACCCGGGGGTAAAATCGGGCATCTCCACTTGAAGGGCGTTTTCTTTATCTCTTCAAATGATGCAGTGTTCAGCACCATCTTTCTACAGAACATTTACAATCAGGAAGGCATTTTTAGAGGTATTGAGTTCACCCTGCTTTTTTAATTATGTTTGGTTTTTAACATGTGGCATTTTATAAAGCCAACTGGTGGTAAAAATTATAGGGTTATTTTTTAAATTTAATGCAAGCCTCTAACTTAGAAATGCTTCCTTATAGACTGTTTTCCTAGTATAGCATATAATTAAATGTCAGGGTGTGGGCTTTTGATTTTTGAGTATTTTTTTGGTTCTCCAAAATTTCTCATCTAAAGCTACTCTTATCCGGGGAAAATCAACAATACCTTTTTTTTTTTTTTTTTTTTAATGCCCCTGTGATGAATTAGTTTATGGGAAGGTTTTTACACAACTTCAGTGAATATCTGTGAGACATAGACGTATTGCAGGAAATCAAGCTGAAAACACATCTATTTTTGTTTGACGTGAACCGATTGGACATAGTGAAATGGGACATTGGGATTTGCTGAACTGGAATGTCCCAAAATTATAATTTCAAAATGTCCGGTTATGGCCAGTTACTTTTTGTCTAACAAAAATACCTTTCATTTTTAATCTGCTTTGAAACCTTATGTAAGTATAATGGCTGCCTCTTGTTCTTCTCTCCCTACCCTTGTTGAACCCCTGTGATCAGTTTCTGATGCGTTTTAAAGCGAGATAAACATCTCAAAAAATGCATGGTTTCATACAAATTTCATAGAAGTCAGCTGGGTGTAAAGGAAAGGTTCAGCTTAGTAGGGGGAAGGCTCAAACAGGAATTTGACAGTTACCTGTTGCGTTTGTGATCTTGAGTAAGTACACCCCTACCTCAAAATCAGCCTAATTTGTGGCTCTTGCTTAGGAGGAAATCAGTAGATGTGAAGGGTAGCTGAGGATACTGTGAAATAAGGTGAGAGGGGACATAGGTGCATTTAGCTGGCAGACTGTGGGAGAGGGAATAGCTAAATCTGTCAGAAGTCAGGAACAGGAATCAGGACAGGAAATTAGACTTTGTCATTTCTGTTGTTCTTCATAACCACAACTTGCTCTACGGTGACATTGCCAATCTAAAACTTGGTGAGAAGTTTCATTCTTTGTTATACTTCCATGTTTTGATATAGCTGAGCATGACAACCTATGGCAAATACCAACATTTTCCATAAAGCAAGCGTTCCACTTCCAGAACAGAGTTGTAATCACAGACTTTGCACAGTTGAGAGTATATCTATTCGTCCAGCACAAGTACTGACAGTCAGACGTAAAAAAATCTGATTTCGTTTTTCTGGCCTCTTGGCACTTCAAAGTTATATACAGATCTCAGAAGAACTGCCTTTGCAAATGTGGCTGACAGGTCCACTCCTTGGCAAGTCAGATTTCAGAGACAAAAAGCTGTTCTTACTGTCACTCCTCATTTTAGTGTTTGATACCAGCCACAAACCAAATGTAAAAGATTATTATGAAAATAGATAATGTGAGGTGGGAAGAATGAAAGACGCCAGAAAGTTACCTGGTCTTTTTAATACTTCCAACTATTTCAAGTTGATTTATAGCCTGTATTTTATCTCAACAAGTTCAGCTATCAGCAGATGTACTGTATAAACCCCTGCTTTATCTTCTTTGTTTTTCTTTTTCACTGTTACAATTCAACATAATGAGATGCAAGTTACCCTTTTATCTTCCTCTTACTTTTAAGTTAGCAAAAAATGAATGTGTTATAAGTTTTGTTAGCAGCTTGTTAATCTTTAATGAGTGTAAAGGATGATGCTATCTACTGTTAACAGTTTTAAATAAAATGGTCTGAGGAGTGTCTTCCAGCTATCAGATCAAATATAAGTAATAGCGATGGCGTAGAATTTGGCAGAGGGAATACATGCATGTACACAATTACTTAATTATATATGATCATGTGGGTATATGTACATCATGGTAATAATGTTATTTTTAAGTTTCAATCACATTTATCTACACTTAAGATTTCACCAGTAATATAAGAAATAGGAAGCAGTGCTGACTTTAGAAAGTTTTAATTTCTCTTTTCCTATAGATAATGTCTGTTTGTAATGTAGAAATCGTACAAGTACAGCACAGTTTACTAGAAAAATGAGCTTAGTGTTCTCAATTTAGTCCAAGCTGGACAACACATTATTTGGCACCATTGAGTGGCCTAGCTTTAGGAGAAGCACAAGACTGAATAAGCATAGAGGTTTTGTTATTTGAGTGAGCTGAACTGTAGGCTTAGAATGATGAGAAACCCTTGTACAATGTCCCAACTGCTTTCAATTGCACTGCTTTTCTAAGCGTCGGTTTTACGAGATAAGTCTCCTAGAGAAATGATGTTCTTTCATATCGTGTATAGATGAAAGGCTGCATACTTCTGCCTTTCACGTACAGTATTTGTGTAGACAAAATAAGTTGTATAAGTTTATAGAAGCATTGATAAAAGTACTAGTGCATACATTAAACAGTTGTGTATCGTTTTAAAGAAAACAAATGTGAGATATTTTATGTTCAATAGACAAATCATTTTATTATGTTGTATATTGCTCTTGTGCCTTGCCTGTTGAACAAAACCTGCTTTTAAGGGGAAATGTCCTTTGTCTAATCTTAATGACTGCTTGGTAAAATGCTGACTTCTGTTGGGTGTAAGTCTTAAATTATGCATTCAATTCCTGTGAATTCTATTGTTAGGAAGGATATTAATACATTAAGAAAGAAGTCATTCCAGCCCATGGAAAGTGTTTTATTTTGAAAGAATATGATAGAATAGACTGCCAGTGATGACCTTCCCATTCTTAGGGTCATCAGAAACAGGCTCCATTACCAGTTGGGAAGTACTAGCTCAAAGATAAGATTCAGTGAAAGCATGACAGAAACCCTCAGTCTGATATGTCTGATACTTTGCTCAGAGATGTTGAGCATGGGGACCTGAATTTTCAGAATATGATTGCAACAGAAGGATGAGATTGTTAAATGATGGCCTTGCAGTTGACTTATGATGAAGGAGACTGTGTTCTGTATGCAGTTCTGCCTTGAACCAAAAGTTACAATGCACAGGGCATTTTAGACGGCTTTAGCCTGAGCTGAGGTTAAATAAATAAACTGTGCAGTTATCAAATACTTGGTCAAACAAAAAGTAAGGCTGCCTTTTTCATACAGCCTTGGCCTTCTCAGAGGTGCCAGAGGAGGAACTTCAGTAATAAGGATGTTGAAAATAGCTACTAAAGCAGAAGCCAAGGCTAATAAACAATTTTGGAAGTACTGTGAGTGGCTTAAGCACAGTCTGGATTATTGTTATTACTGTGTTAAATCACAGCAATCAAATAGCCAAGTATCGCTTTGACTGATTAGGTGGAATGGTCGTCAGTGAAAAACCTTCAGGCTATATTGCAGACATAGGGATGGGTGTGGTCATGGTCAGCTCTCCCAAACATTACTTTGGATGCTGTTGCAGATACAGAGCAGTGTGTTACATGATATTTTCAGAATCTGGCAGATTTTAGTTTGGTTTGGATATTTTTTATGTACCTTGGCAGGCATGCATATCCCTGCAGCCATACAGCAATCTGCATTAATGGCTGAAGTAACACCTACTGGTGAGGCAGAGTCAATCAGCAACAGGCTGCTCTTGACTCATGACTTTAGTTGACTCATAATCCCGTTGAGCTTTGTGGGTTGCTTTTTTGCTCCCACCCTGAAGCCCGATGCCAGTCATCCTGTCGCGAGTTGAATACCCATTGATTAAGATAGGTGATGTACTTTGTGGACAAATAAGCACATGCCTTTAAGGAAGATACGGTAAAGCCTTGTATTATTTCCATCAGATAATTAAAGTTAATTAAAATTATTTATTCACATGTACAGAAGTCTCCACCCAAAGTTTTAGATTGCAGTTATCATAGAATCATGTCGGCTGGAAAAGACATTTAAGATTATCGAGTCCAGCCGTAAAGCTCAGTGTATTAAAAGAGCTCAGTGTGTCATCAAGTCATATCCAGAGCTTAGTGTGTCAAAATGACACAGAAAGATCTCGCAAAGATAAGTGATGTATTTCAAACTGTATTCAGACTTTATCATCCTCCTTGCATATTTCTGTCTCTGCTGGAAGAGCCTGGAAAAACAGATGAGGCTTGAAATGTGCCAGATATGGGTATTGTCATGTGAAGATGGCGTCATATGCCAGATAAAGGGATTTCTAGATCAGATTTAAGAGAAAGAAAGAAGGAAGAGAACAATTTGATCCTGAAATTTGGAAGGTGAAGAAGTATTAGAAGTATTTCTAGGAAGTCATTCAAAACAGTCTTGGCTTGAATGGGTGTTGCAGCATCTCTGAAGACAGGTGTCTCAACATGGTCCAGTTTAGTTTTACAAACATGAAGTTATTTAACTTGTCATTTCATGCATGATGTGTGATAGATATGAGAATAGCTCATTCCTTTTTAAATCTGTAACTTGTTAAAATGACTAGTCATCCTTTTCCAAGCTACTGCACAGGGACTGAGACTGGTAATGCGTATGGAATCCTTCAGGCAAATACTATTTCTGACAGCACAATTTGAATTCTCCTGTGTGGGTGGAGAAGATCTGGCCATGTTAAGTGTGAGCCAGCAGACTATTCCACCATGCTTAAAGGAGCTGTCTGTCTTGAACTACTTCACAGTCATTACTGCAACCCATTAAATGAGATGCTAATACCTGGACAGATTTCAAAAGTACTTCTGTTTCACTGCCTTCCAAAAGGCAGGAGAATAAGGGTAGGTGCTACTTTAAATAGTGTATTTGAACCTTTGTTGCACACTGGTTTTGTTGTTCATCATCTGTAGTTTAAACTAACACTGGTAAAACTACAAGTTGACCCTCCAGTTTTCATTTTCACGCAGCATTGAACGAGTGGTTTTCACACTTTCACAATCCTGCATTTCTGCTAGCTCGTTTCCTGGAGGTGATCATCCCTTTGCAGCTTTAGCTGAAAACACTGTAAGGATGATATTTATTTTCCTGTTTAATGTGGTTTCATGGACTGCAGACCATGACTTCATGGAAGAGATTGGAAAACATGCTTGCACACTGTTCCAAGTAAGGGTTAAAAGGCAAAATTGTCTATACTGTAACTCACAGCTCTTTTCAAAACATGTTACATGTGATGTATATTGCCTTTCTTCCAACAAAATCCCCGATTACAGCAACAAGACCTCTAAACTGCAAACACACTGGGAGAGAATCAATAGCATCTAGCTTGTTGCAAGATCCTAGCAGAAGCAGATAATAAGCAGGCACAGTGGGACTAAATCTACATTTTGATAAATCTCCATCTACTGTATTTAGATTTCACTTTGGCTGCAACAGAATCTCTCTCAGTAACAAATCTCCCTTTACATTTTTGCCCAGACTATCACCTAGAGAGGCTCTAGTCGAGCTTTTGGAGCTCTGTGTGACCTTTGATGTAAAGCTCTCCTTCAGTGAGAGATCAGAAATGCCATGTGTAAATGCAGAGACTCCTTTGAGAATGCATTGGAGGCAGAAAAGCATCTGTTTCCTAAGAAAGTTTTAAACAAAATTGTACTGAGTTAAAGATAATATACAGTTTAGATATTTCCTTGGGTGATGTCACCAGGTTCTTTTTAGACTTAAAACCTCCCACAAAAAAAAAAACCAACCATGCCAACATTACTTCCAAGTCATGTGCATGGTAAAATGTAAAAGATGTTAAGAAAAAACCTCATTTCCTTTTTGTTACTAAATGAGCATTGTTCATTAGCATTTTGTTTTTCATCCAGAACATGAATGTAGATTTTTATTTTATTTTCTGTTTCAGCACTGTTTATGCCAGAGTTTGAGATCATTAGCAAAATTGAGGAGGCAGAAAGGAGGATAAAAAGAAAAAGTTACACACAAACCCACTGTCATGTTTCTGATTTTTTTTTTCCAAAAGCAATATTCTAGCAAGGTTAAATCAGGAATAACATTGAAATACATAAATGCATTGATATCGCCACTTTTGGAATATAGGTTGAATTGATGTGTTACAGTATCAGAGAATTCTGGGGCATTATTTAGGAAAGCCTTTAAGGCTATACCTAGGTTCTTTTTTAAGGCAGTGCTTGTGCGTGTACCCAACTTATATCAGTAGCTGGAACACACACATGGTGCGTTCAGTTCCAAGTTGATCATATGCTGAAGTAATTGGAGACTATTTTCTGAGCTGAAATTGAAGCTGATTAAGTGTCATGTATGAGTAGTTGGCTACTGTCCGAACTAGTAAACATAAGTCTTAAAGCTTTGTCCTACAAGCTGTTAAGTAGGAGCAGATTTGTGTTGTTGAGGAGACTTTACTGACTTCAGGGTGCCTTGTGAAAACCTACCTGGATGTCCACCCTCTTGGGGAGGCGTACATTGTTGCTTACATAAAGAAGGACAGATAATGGTGGCCTAGATGCTGCCTTCAAGCCCAGGTTTGTGGACCTTGCATGCATCAAGTATGGAAGATCAGCACTAAGCTGAACTGGAGTATGAAGAAGCCTGTGAGGTTCCTCCGTCAGGTGGATTACTTCAAGCATGGCTGAACTGTCTTTAGGCTGTCTCAGGTGGAGGAGAGGCAGACTGGAGGTAAACCAGCTCCAAAGGCAGTTCTTTCTCTGCTGTGTAGGTACAACTACAGAGTCTGAGAAACCTGACTTTCATACTTTGAGAGATAATTTATTTGCATTAATTGATAATATTTAATTAATAGTATTATGCTACTCATACTAGAATGAAAAGAGAAAATCAGTTAGCAGCGTAAAAAACATACAGTGTGAAAACCAGGTTCTACTTCTGCAAGCATTTACGTGTTTGAGAATTCCTGTAGGACTCGTTAAGTTCAGTGTAATTACTTATGTATAAACCACAGCAAGTGTTCGCAGTACCTGACCTTAAATAGAGGATTTTTTTTTTTTTTTTAACTATTTGTGGCATACCCTTTAACTATGTTGGGATTTGGGATTTTGTTTCTAAATGTTCTAAGCCACTGATGTTGTTTAAACTTTTTCCAAACTTGGAAAGAACTGGCAAGTGAGTGATAAATTGAAACACTGCACAACAAAGGATCTCCTCCTCACTGTATTTCAGTGTATTTGCTGGAAATTGTTTACCTTATTAGATACTTTTTTCTGATTTAGCATGTCTGCCTTTGCTTTCTTTGCTTTCGTCAGGCAGTTACCGTATTAGTCAATGAGGAAATAAACTTAACATTACATGACCACCAGAATGAAATCATTTGCTCTTCCTAGCATCGTTAGTGTCTGATTCAGTAAAAAGCCTGTGATCTAGGACAGTTAGTTGTGTTATGCTGTAATTAAACCAGCTCATTTACATGACAAATTTATTTTGAGTAGTGTCCTCATAGAAAACAGTAATTTGAACATAAACTGCATTTCTTGTGGGAATCTCATAGCAGTCACGTCTCCTGAAAATTTGTAATAATACTGAATTGCCTGTCTATAAAAGTTGAGTATATTTTCCCTAGAGTCACAGAAAACCATAGAATCATATAATGATGAAAGCTATATTGCTTTCCTGCAATCTGACTATATTTAGATTTTATTGCTTCCTGAACCCATGAGAAAATCCGTAATACATTTAAAACTGATGCAGAGGTGTTGGCTTCCACTACTCTATGGCTCGGTCCTGCAAAGTGCTGCTCTCCCTCTGGTTCTGCTGATTTTGATATGAGGTTGGAGGGCCCAGAACTTCCTAGTCATCATTCAGAAATGCACAGATTTGGGCCTTAAGGAATTTCTGACTGGATCGTCAGATCTGAGTAGCTTTACAGTTTTTGTTGTGAGTACTGAAATTGCCGTTGTAACTACTAAGGTCAAGGGGTAGCAGGAGGTAACTCTACTTCTGTTTGTAGGAGACAAGACTGATGTTAGTGAAAAAGTCATGGAAATAAGGAGCATTACATTACAGGCCTTTGGTGTAGAGAGATACTAAGACAGTTTAGAATAAGTAACAGGTAAAAAATACAAACTGCTATTATGTTACCCCTCTATCTCCCAGAAAACGTACTTGGCATTTGCAAAGGTAATGTTAATAAATAAAAAAATAAATCCCCCCCCCAACCCCTAAAAACCCCAACCAAACCACACAAGCAGATGCAGATATTTGGTGAGCAATAGAAACGAGTTATATGTCCACTTAGAAGAATTTTCATCTGTTACTTTAATACAGGCTGTTTTTATTTTGTTCTTTTGCTTTTAAGCCAACACAGAGATTTATCAAAAGATTGCATTTGGAAAAAACCTCTTAGAGCATTTTTCTCATATACTGTAGCTTAAAAGGAATGTGTGAAATTCAAGATTGGAAAGTATTACACAAAAGTATTCTTTTTCCTTTGTTTTTTTTTTTTTTTAAAAAAAACACATTTTTCCTCAAACCTGCCTCTCTACCAATGTCTTTTTCCCACAAGACTCCAAAGGAAAAATGACATCAAATGGTAAAATCCTGTTGTATGTTATTTCCAGAAGAATCCGTGGAAATCTTGAATATGATTTTATCATTTGCGCTGTAATGTTCCATTGTTAAAAAGAACAACATATTGAAGAGTGTTCAGTTGCTGAATACTTGATGGTAAGCAAAAGCTGATGTTTCTCTGACTATTACAAAACACTTAGGAATTTGTAGCACCTCAGCTCAGTTGTATGATAATAGGAGTTAGAAATGGAAATCTCCTGCTATATCAGCTTGACCATCTCCCTGACACCACCAGACTGTTGTCTTCATTGTGGTACTAATTTGTGAATGTCATAAGCCATGTGTCTTCCACTACTTCCCTTGGGAGAATAGATGGCATTAAAGCAGCCTGGAATATTCCTTTCCTTGACTTCATCTTTCTGATCCTCTTTTATATCTCTTTGTTGCACTAAATTCCTCATGTTGCTTTGCCTTTGGCGATTTTATTTCTCTCCTTCCTCTCTTTTGTGTTTTCCACAAAATCACACAGTTATTTACACTGTTCCTTTTGGAGTTTCTTCTGTTTTGTTGTATCTTTCTGGTACTGAGGAGCCATAGGCTGATGTGTACCGGAGGCTGTAAAGAAAATATTGGAAACCTCTCCTGGAGAAACTAATGTTTATGTGTGATGGTACTAAGTTGTTCCACAGCCATACAAGTTAAACTTGCTCAAGATGCACAGCACAGACCCTGAATGTAAGACTTATTATTCATAAAAAGGTGTTTTTTTTCCCACATATAAACATAATATACTTTTTATTCTGTGTTTTACTGAAGCTGGTGTTGGATAAATCTGCATATACTTTGCATGCATGTATTGTAGCTAAACTTGTAGAAAGCTTCATTCTGACAGTTATGTCATGCATATTGAAAGAATAGCCACTGTTTTGACTTAAGATACAGGTATACACTAACTAGAGTAGGGCTCTGTGAATAACTTTGGTTTTGAAGTTTCTGACCTGAAGTAAAAAAGTTAGAAAATTTGTTATTTTGGAACAACCTCCAATGATTGATTCAGTTTTCTCTTTCTCCTCAAATGAAGTATTTCGCTTAGATTTTGTATATGCTAACTTATTTTAAAAAAAGAAACCCAACATTACATTCAAGGAAAGTTTGTTTGCAATACTTCAGTGTGAAATGAAAATTCAAAATATTTTGAAAATATCAAAAATCTTGTAATTATTTACTTTTTTTAGCCAAATCGATTTGACAAATTCAGCAGAAATTTAACCGACGGTTTGGTTGACATGCATTTGCAATTTTCTAAGGAAAATCATCTCAGCTGAAAAGTTTGCTCAGTATTAGAGTTACATTGGTGGATGAGAGATGTTTGAAGTTATACTAACAGAGAGGTTGTAGATCTTCAGATGTCGATTATGAGCTGCAGCCAACCTATAGGAGTATATATATATATATCTCTCTATCTCATATCCGTGAAGGGCCTTAGATCCTCCTGCAGGCAGACACTGTGTAGCTGTCTCCAGGAGTAGGATTCACTGCCATTCATGTGAAAATAGTGGCAAATCTTGCCCTAAAGCTAACCTACCCCTGGAGTTTTGCCTATCTGTCACGGTGATCACTTGTCTGGGAAGATAAAGGATTTGTTAATAGTCAGCTGGCTGGTGGGTCTGTCTGTCTGGGAAGGCAATAAAACAGCACAACAAATCAAGCAGGCAAAAGACTGATTACTATGGCATTGCTTCTCCCCGGGGAAAAAGCAAAGAGTTACGTCTACTTAAAAAAGACCCTATTTTTAATAGATTATCATCTGTCTAATCTCAGTATATGTGGCCCAAATATATATTTTTTTCCTTTTCTGATAGCATATTATTAAAGACCAAACACTTCTGAAAAGCTTAGTAGGATTTTAAGTTGCAGTGAATGGGAAGATATAAGCATGACGAAGAGTAAATTGAAGCATTGATGTTTGTTTGGCCATAATTAGTGAAGTTTTAGATTTATATTGTATGTATTTGCCCTAGAAGCCACTGAATTAATTTAGCACCCTAATAAAGGCTGATAGCTAATTAGAAAGAAGTGAGTTTTGGCTGCTGAAATGCAAACTGATTTTTAGGGATTTGCTTCCTAGCAAGAAATACCTGTTCCAGCTGAAATGTGTCATTTGTGACTGCTTGGATCATCTCTAAAGGACAACAACCATTTCTCAAAAAATTTGCAAGCTTTCGTAGAAAAATGTCCAGGTTTTGATAGGCGGTTGTGATAAGCCAGGTATTTGGAGAAAATAGGCAGTTTTCATCCAAAATTTTGGCTTAATTGAACTATATTTCCCACAGGAATGATCAATAGCTTAATTTCAGATAGGTAACTGCTTTTTAAGCACCTTGTCTTTCTGCGAGTATATTCAGTTTTCTCTGTAATATTTTTGGATGATTTTTTTTTTCTGGGTTCCCAAATGGAACTTCGAGTACTGTTACGAGAGTGCTGCTTACAGAGCTCTACGTTGCTTCAAACTAACCAGCATCCCATTCTTCTTGTTCTTCTCTCCTTCTTGATACCTGTATGCAAGCTAGATTCGGTGTTTTGGTAGCTCCTTGCTTCTTACAGAAGGTGTTTATTCTAGCTCTGTGTGTGTGTATATATATGTGACCAGGGTAATTAGGAGAAGCAGCTGTGTGCCTTGGGAGTTTTTGGTCATGTCACTGGATGCTTTTGCTGATGTTCAAATTTGATACTTTTGTAGGAGAAACATTTCATATGTCTTAGGCGTTTTCCAAATACAAAGCAGAAGAAAGATCTAAAGAAAGCATAGAAACTTAGCAGCACTGTAAATGTAGGAGTCTGAACTCTACCATTTACAGCTTGAGTACTTGGTAATCCCAGGAACTGCGAACCAATGCACACCTCCTTACCTTACCCAAATGGGCAGTAATCCAACCTACTACTTCACTCCTTCGACCCGTTAGTGGCATCTCTAATGCTTTTTAGGTCTTGGGGTTCTCAACAGAAAATTTTTATAGTGGGGATGTGTATGGGTACGTGTGTGTGTATGCTATATAATGTAATGGTTGAGGATAACAGTATAATACAAGACAAGCACAGCGTAAGTTATTAATTATCAGTATAAAATTAATGGTAAGGATACTTTGGAAAACAAAGAAACAAAACAAAGAAATCGCCTTGGAAGGGACACTGTAGCTTTTCCTAACATGTCCCTTTTCACAGTCAGCCTGAGTTGCCCCAGGCCCATGTCTGCAGGGATTTCATTGAGGGCTACTGCCTGAGGGTGTGAATGCACAAGAACTTTGTAAGGTGTTTAAAAGTTAATTAAAAAAAAAAAAAGCGTGGACACTTGATAAATGTTGCCTTTGTCGTTGTTACGTCCTTTTTACCTCCATTGTGTTACACTGCTAGTACATGTCACTATTAACTCAGAATGACAAAAGGAAGATTTTTAGCAAGGTTTTTTAAGTTTTGTGGGAATAGACCCTGCTACCCCCAAGGTAAGAGCTGCCCCCTCTACCCGTGCTATTTTGTACCAGTTTAGAAACTTAATTATTGATAGCTTTACATAGGTTGGACTTGTCAGGTTAGTTGCAGTTAGTAGGGGGCATATTTAAGAATGAGTGATGGAAACTGTTTCACATTATCTATCCTGTGATACATATGGTCCCTTAGGACAAAGAAAAGTTCACTGAATGAAGTCCTTTCATTCACACTACTTCGTAAATGGAAAGCAAAGTTATTTGATTTACACAATTCTTTAATGACTGAGTCGGTCCATGCCTCCCACTCATTCAGCTACCATCACTCCTGTTTCAGATAAAAAACTGATCTTTTTTAAATTATGTATGCAATCATCAGTGACTCACCGGTGACTTGGGAGGCAATGGTAAGGCTCACTCTCTGCTTATTATTCCATACAGAGTGATACAGAATACAGCCCAAGTCCAGTTTCTCCCATTAAAGCAATGTAGGAAAGCTCGTAGTTTGTCCATCATGATGATCACTCTTCTGCACGGCATTAGTCTTGATGATTTTACACTAATCCCTCTTGCACTGCAAGCTAGACTGTGTCAGTTTGCTTGGGATAAGCAAGATACTGTTGCTTTCTTAAACTTTCTGAAAAACCCTTTGGATTGTATCCATGGAATAAAGATTATATGCTGAGAAAAAGGAAGCCTTATATATTTCCTCAAGCAGTTTGTAATGGTAATGAAAACTATGAGCAGTGAATAGATGGACTTCTTAAAAAGAAAATTGTTACGGTTTACAGAAATGTGACTTGAAGGTGCTGGGAAAAGTCTGTTGTCTCAACAAAAAAGCAGTAAGAGTTATTAACTTTAGTCATTCGGAACATTTAGTTTTGGATCCAATATTTTATGAAAACCAGTTACTTTAAAGCCGTAGTTTGTTCTAAGGCTGTTTTATGTCAGGTCTAGAAATAGCAATATTAACCATCAGACCATGAGATGGGGTATTTTTTTCCTCTTTCAGGTGGGAATAGCTGAAGAAATTGGTGCCTCCCTTCTCTAACTTAATCTGAACTCAAAATAACTTTTGTTGTCTTGTTACAACAGCCCTTTTTCTGAGTCACTGTATAAAAAAGAGACTGGGAAGTGTCGAATGCTGTAGATCAAACACTTCAAAGCCAATTTTGACTTAGTTTTATGCATGCTTCAGAGTAGACTAATGTACAATAGTATCCAGGAAACTCAGCCAGTAATTCATAAGAGTCCAAAATGTTCTCCTTGGGATGAATCATAGCAGCATAAATGATAGGATTGGAGAAGATCCTTTAGGTCATCCAGTTCAAAGCCTGTGCATCTTCCTCTTCACTAATCCCCACTAGGATTTCATCTACCCTATCTTTGCAAACCTCTCATACCCTCGACTTGGCCCCCTCCCTGGGTAGTTTGTTCTGTTGCCTAATTGTTTAACCTGAACATCTTGAAACTTTACACCATCATGCTTAGTGTGAACAATTTATGACTACAGAAAACGATCTTTTCTCCTCACTTCTGCCATCATGCTCAAGTATCATCCCTCCCTTTAGACGTGTGTGTTGGTTGGTTGTGTAGTTTCTTTTTTTTTCCCTCTAGCTGCATGAATAATAATTCCAGGAAAGTTGGGGGTTTTTTAGTTGTCTTCGGTGCTTCTGTCACTGTAACTGATTTTCTTTGAACTTTCAGTTTTCAAGACTCAAAAAAAATTTTCATCTACAAATGAACTTTCTATGACTCGATGATGTGTATGCATTAAGTCACAGAATGCATTTCTTTTTTTTTTTTTTGCCTGCTTTTCAAGAGGCAAATTAACACGACTGAGGTATTCTGTGTCTGTTTATAGAAGCTGCTTACATGAGGGTGCTAATGTGCTCTGATTGACAAATACACAAAACAATTTGAGGGATTTAAGTGACTGAATGTGGAATCTGGTGTTTGGGCCTCAGATATATGCAATCTCATGTTACCGATCAGGGTATTAGTTTAATCATATATTTTAACACTATTTTGAAATCTTGCCTCCAGAATCTCCTGGGATTGCCCGCTACAGAGGAGTTAAAATTTATCACAGTTATTTCCAAAAGCAGCTTCCCAGTTCATAACTGTGTTGATAAATAGAGATATAAACCTTTTCATATACATTTATCTAAGTGTGTGTTCAGACCAGTGTTACTCTGATAGGATTTTTTGATTATCTATAAAATGAAACATTGAGAACTTCATAATGGGGGATATGAAGATGGAAGGAAGATTTTTGTCCTGATGAAATGAGATAAAGGAGCCTTAATCTACAGATTTTTTTAAATTTTAATACCCTATATTTCTTAGGATCTGCTTCAGCTTGTCAGAATATATTGATCATAAACCTCTCTGATGTTAATCATCTCACCTACTATGATATAGCATGTGCCAGTTAGATTGATGTGAAATTTATGTTCTTCTAGATGACTAAGAAATACTGCATGTTGAAAAAATACAGGTTAGGAGTGGCAAGGTTGGTTATTGCAAGCCATGTTTTCGTATTGCCTCCAGTTTGGAGTTACACAATAAAAATAACTACAGTCTGTATGTCACCTGTCAGCTCACCTCTCCCACAGTTTACTCATGTGATAGTTCTTTCATCCATGTAGAAGTATTTCAGGTTCCCTGTTGCCGTGTATAGTGCTGTCGGGCAAAGCTGTGTGAAATGGAGGTAAATCCTGCTGTATTACTTCAGTTCTGCCAGCCCATAATTACAGTTAACACATTAGGTTTAGCAGATCTACTGTGCTTCATGTGCTTGAAAGTAAGCGTTCACATTGCCCGTTTTGGCATGGTAATTTGTAGAAATAGACATAAAGGTTATTTGTAAGAAGTCAATGTTCTGGAGATCACAGCTTTTGAAAGCAGAATCTTGGCCACTATGTTATGGCTCAAATTTTTTTGCATTAGAATTTTATTATTACCTTTTAATTTTTAACATGTTATGTTTTCAGTGTAATAAAGGAAAATACGTGTTAGCATCTTACAGCCTTTTCATGACGATTCCCTCTCACCCCCCGGTATTTTTGTGAACCTCTCTTCCTTAATTAATTTCTGTGCTGTTATGCATCTGAGAGGTTCTCTAGCCAGTCCTCAAATGTATGGAGGTTGAGGGCACTGGGCAGTGTCAGTGTCACGTGTCTCAAGCGTGCAATTCAGTGGGCAGTGCTAATGTACAGGTTCATGACTCTCGGTCTCTGGTAAATCTGCAGCTTCTCTCTTTAGGTACAAAGAGCTGACCATAATAGTCTTTTTTGCTGTTTCTCATCCAAACTGTGTGCGTGTCCTGCTTTCACTTGTCAGAGTGTGCAGAAACCAGTCTTGCAAACTCTTTTGCTTGATTGTAGTGGGAAAGTAAGATATTCTCCGGTATCTTTTTATGTAGTACAGAGCTATCAAAAGCTCCATATGTGTTCTCAATGAAACTACAGAGTCAGGAACAGTAACTGTGAGCTCTGCTTCTGCACTTCATTGAGCTACGTGGGGTATTTCACTGCCAATGTATCTCCTGAACAGCTTTTTCCACTGTGCTGCTTCTGCAGGGCTTTCCTCAGCAAGTATCTGCGTTTAAGATTGTTATTTCCATGATGTATTTCAAGTGGTATCTCCTTTTATCTTCTCTCAGCTTTGCCAATCTCTTAGTCCTAGAGCAATATTTATTTCTCTTCTCCAGCATTTGTAGCTCATCTTGGTTTCTTATAATCTGCACATTTCATTATCATGCTACCTGCCTCCTTCCCCTAGATCATTAATGAAACAAGACGGGACCTGCTGCCAGTCCCTTTGGCATCCCAGCATGCGATATGTGACCAGAGTTTTGAACAAAAGAAGTACCATTCAAGGGCTGACCTTTGTAAACCTAAGTCAGCTCTTAACATGGTATGTTTAATTGTCCTCTTAAAAAAAAAAAATAAAGAAAAAAAAAAAGTAGAAACTTCAGTAAGGGGAACTTTTTAGCCCCTTAGGGTTCTTGGGCTCCAGCTGTTGCTGAAATTTTACTGCTTTAGTGTTTTGTATCTTGGTGATTTTATCCTTGATCTCCTGCTCTGTTAGGTTCCCTGATGCTCTCCTTAAGTCTCAAGGCTGGAGATAAAATTTGTTCAGTTTAGTACCATCAGCCATGAAAACCATTGTAAATACTGAAATCCCCAAGCACCAAAAAACGTTGATAGAGTAAAATAAAAACTGAAAAAAAGAGATCTAGCTGGTTTTGCTCACATGGAATTGCATGGATCTAAATGAAAGCATATTCTTTTAAAATTATATAGGTTGTTGGTGCTAAGTTCTGTGTGAACTTGATTGTCAAGGCAGTCGGGCTGACAGGTGACTGGTGGTGTTTAGGTTTAGCAGACCCGGATGCTCAAATTTTATTCTGCTGACCTGCTGGATCATTTCATTTCACTGGGTGTGTGGGGATTGCAGCCTTTCTTCAGAGACAGCTTGAAAGGGGAAGAAAACCAAAACCAACAAAACCATACAAGCTACATGTTATTTTTATTATTATTCATATATAATTTGGAGATGGTGCCAATTTATTTTGGATTGTTTTATATTCATTAGAAAAAGATTGAAGTAGTTTTCAACCTAAATTGAGAGTGGACATGGAAGAAACTGCGGGGTTAAATAATGACTTTAATTTCAAGTCATGCAGGTATGTGCATATACAAATCTGTGTTATTATACCCTGTTCTTTTTCTCCCTGGATATTCCGAGCAACTTTTTGTGAGTTTCCACCCACTCTTCCAATTCTGTCAGGTTCATTATTGCAAAGATTAATGTCCAATCCAAGATGGCTTCATCTCTTGAACTGACATTTGAAAATAGGAACCTCATACTCTTGATCTAAGGCGGAAGTTACCTTCAATACAGGGGTTTTGCTGTTTTCCCCTTGCTGAAAGTGTTAGTCTTACATTAAAAAAAAAAAAAAAAAAAAAAAAAAAAA
>Ga0065711_1027353_pt1 | contig 50486 bp, 28 predicted proteins | sample Hoacrofraction12_FD_59098 | JGI IMG/M metagenome (GOLD analysis project Ga0065711, IMG submission 59098) | Hoatzin crop microbial communities from Cojedes, Venezuela - Epithelial fraction 12 v2 (version 2) | ecosystem: Host-associated > Birds > Digestive system > Esophagus > Crop | place... | reverse complement strand
GGGGGGGGGGGGGGGGGCGGGGCGGAGACCCTTTAAGCCCACAGGGGCCAGTGGAGTACCCTGTCCTGGCCCCTCCTGGACGTCACTGGGAGCTACCACTCCATGTGCTGGGCGAGACCCATCAAGATGAGTCCATGGGAGAGGCTCTGCCCAAATCACTTGACAGATGGGGTGACTGCCTGTAGGCACAAGACTCTGTATTGGGGAAGAGCATGGCGATGTTTACAGGAGGGAACAAAGGTGGTGAAAGGGAGGGGTCAAGGGGTACTGAGGAGGAGCAAGCACGGGAGAACAGAAGGAAAATGGGGTAAAAGGGGCTGGTGGCATGCAAGCAAGTGCTAGTCAGTCCACGTGCCAGCCAGTGCAGCATGTCCCATCTCCTCATTAAATTCTGTTTCTGATGGTTTTCCTGAGCAAGGGCTCCCCACCCCCTGAGTGCCCCCCCTGCTGTAGGGCCAGGACCTGAGAGACAGGGGTGTGAGGGCTGTGGGTGCCTGTGCTGGGATGCAACCACGGGTGAGTACAAGCAGGTGAGGAGGTGAGAGGCTTGGGAGCTGGGTGTCGGGGTGGACCCTGGAGAGATCTGAAGTTCTGTCAGCTCAGGTATGGGGGCACCCGGTTGTTTGTGTGTGGGTTGCTTCTCCATCCTGCCCATTGCAGCCCCCTCACAACCATACAAAACAAATCACTGGCACGCTCACGTGAGAATGGGTGGATGCCTCTACAGGCTAATTGTTAAAGCAGTGCGGTATGGGGGAGGACTTGTGTCCTAGGCTTCACTCTGTTGAGTGTGTAAGTAGATGGCATAAATCAGAAAGGCTTAAAGAAAAAAGAATAATCCCTTTAGCCTACACAGCACTAGCAGATAGAAGCTGAGGCATTCCTTGAAACATCCATCTGCCTTCAAGTACAGATTGAATTTGGACTAAATTCTCCAATATCCAGTAAATGTGTATTTAAAAAGGAATCAGTATAAAGGAAATCTTACCTTTAAAAAGGTATAAAGGAAATTCTAACATTATCCAGCACTCTCAGGGCTTTTAAAATGAAGGTCTGACCGCTCTTGTACTTTATAAGGAAAGACATTAAGTACCTAACTGAGAAGAGATTTGACACTCTGCATCCCAAGCAGCACAAGGTGTGCTCCTGTAGCCCAGTGGGTCTGATACAGGTTTCTTACTTCTTCTCAGCACCCCGGACACACTCTCTGCATTGCACTTTCTAAGAATCCCCTGTTTTAGCGCATAGCTCCCCCTCCATGTTGAACTGCAACATCAAAGGAGTGTTTGTGAAGTACTCCAGGGAGGCGTGTGCTTGTGTAGGTGCCTTTACTTTCAGCTGCTCATGGGTTAAGCCCCCTCCAGAGGGGAGTGATAGGCTTCTTCCACTTACATGACCTATATTATGCTTTTGCTTTCACTCACCTTTAGGGAAACCAGCTTGTCTCCATGAGCTCTAGAAGGAGCCCCACAACTGCAGCCCTCTCCCACGGGCAAGTGAATTTCATGACAGAGGGAGTGACGGCTGCCCGGGTGCTCCATGTGTTGCTCACACACCCTCACCCACAAGATAGACTACATATAAACACCCATGGCTAGAATGTCGCCCTGTGTTTACCACATAACCTTGCTACAAGATTTTCATTGTTATGAGGGTTCTGGGGCGATTCTTTGCTACAAGATTACTACTCCTTCCTACAAAATTTTCTTAAAGAACAAAATCAGCTCTTCCTAGCATTTCTCACATACAGGAAATATTAGAGAAAAAAAAATCTCACCTCCTCTTACTTGCATATTGGGCTGAATTTTGGTTAATCTTTCCTTGTTGAGTCTGGTCCTTAAATGTGCTGAAGAGTTCCTTCAAGCATGTAGAAATGTAATATATAATACATAGTTTATATTATTAACATATTAAATATTATATATGAGTCATGATAAGTAATAAATTATATAATAATACATCATATAAAAGAATACACAATATACATTATACATTTTATACTATATATCATGTTATATTTTGTATTATTTAATATATATTGTATCTTTATGTTTTATTTATGTTTCTAAAACTGCAAGATGTGGACATTTGCACTTTCATATTTCTCTTCATTTTTTGCTATTTGAAGAAATAACCTCTTTGGTAACAAAGTCATGGAGTCAATCATAATGAAGAATCGCAGAGCTGCTTTTACTTAGAATGAAGAAAAACTATATTAAGGTGAGGGGAGAATTGATCTGTTAAGCTATCTTGTATCTGTTGCTGCTCTGCTGACACCCTATGCAAGTTACATTTTATTGCACCGCCATCATCAGAGATTCACTGCTTAGACAAACTAGCAAGTAGCTGGCCCTCAGCACAGAAGTTTCACAGCCTGTGCCTATCTTTTGACTGGTTTTAAGGTATCCTTCATCTGATGAGCCTTCTGCAGTGTTAATCCTGGCTTGTGTCAGGAATAGTGGGGCCAGCAGGAGTGGGAAGGTGATCGTGCCCCTGTACTCGGCACTGGTGAGGACACACCTAGAGTACTGTGTTCAGTTTTGGGCTCCTCACTACAAGAAGGACATTGAGGGGCTGGAGTGTGTCCAGAGAAGGGCAATGGGGCTGGTGAAGTGTCTGGAGAACAAGTCTTAGGAGGAGCGGCTGAGGGAACTGGGGTTGTTTAGTTTGGAGAAGAGAAGGCTGAGGGGACACCTTATAACTCCCTACACTACCTGAAAGGAGGTTGTAGTGAGGCAGGTGTTGGTCTCTTCTCCCAAGTAACTAGCGACAGGACGAGAGGCCATGGCCTCAAGTTGCATCAGAGGAGATTTAGATTGGATATTAGGAAACATTTCTTTACTGAACGAGTGGTCAGGCATTGGAACCGGCTGCCCAGGGAGGTGGTGGAGTCACCATCCCTGGAGGTGTTCAAAAAACATGTAGAAGTGGCACTTCGGGATATGGTTTAGTAGGCATGGTGGTGTTGGGTGAATGGTTGGACTTGATGATCTTAGAGGTCTTTTCCAACCTATGATTCTGTGATTTTATGATGCTATGACCTGTATTGCAGCCAGAGGATATCCCAGCTTTGTTAATTGTCTGGGGTCTAAAACGAAATTTTGCTTGGTCAGGCCCCGTTCCCTCTGCTAGCTGGCAGTATCCCTCATTAGTTGCTTCTCAAGAAACACCAGCTGTAATGAAGGTGAAGATGCATTTTAGTTCTAGAGAAAAGAGGTGTAAAAGTTTCCCAAACATTGTGCCAACTTCAGACTCCACCTAACCACACTTTACAATGAACCTTTATTTAAAACAGTGGAGGGAACTCTAGGTATGAAGCTTTCCAAGGGAGAAAAAAATGCTCTTCTTCATCTATACTTACACCGCTGGCCTGCTGAAAGTGAACAAGACACTTAGCTGGATCTTCTTATTTTGACTTAATTATAGCTCTTGGAAGCACTTTTTTTCTGTAGTTATATAAAAAGTTAAGCTTAGCTTTTTACAAAAGTGGGGGAACTTTAAAGCTGAATCCACATATCTGAAAAGCTGCAGTTTCATTAGTTTCAGTTGATTAGACAGACATTTGATTTTATAGCTGTGCAGCCTACTAGGATTAAAGGGCGATAATATCTAGATATATGTTCTGGTAACAGTTTTGTCCACATATGTATTATAAGCTATGGGAGGACGGTGAATCAAGCCACTAAAAAAATGACATATGACACAGCATTTCCCCATCTTATCTAAGAAGTGGTTCGACTGCTCTGTGTTCCTGTCCTCTTCGTACAGCAAGACTTATAACACAGGGGGTCTTGATCCAAGCAGTGCAGTGAGGCAAATCGTTAAAAGAATAACTCTAATATTCTCTGTATTACAGCCTCATAATGCATGAAACACATTCGACTTCTACTGCTACTCCAATGTATCTTTTTACAATAAGCATTACTTACAAACAGTGGTGAGATCAGCAAATGTATTATACTTGAGAAGACCACCAAGATCTTCAGACACAACTGCGATGTTCAGAGTGAACCCATGGAAGAACACTCATGCAGATTTACCTTTGAATTAATGAGAGGGTGAAAAGATTGTTTAACACATTTTCCTTAAAACACAAACTTTAGTTTTGCCTGCCTGATGCTCTTAGGAAGAAAAACACACTGATGTCATTTGTGCCAGAAGCTTTTCAAATATAATATGTGGTAGCAGCTGGGCAAATCCAAAAATGCAGCCACTACGATTTATAAATTAGTTCAGTCCCCAGTGAAATAAGAGTGAAATGATGTAATAACAAACTGCTATTTGATGAGTTAGCTTAGAAAAAACCTAAAACATTGCGAGCAGAGTGTTATCCAGCACAGACTTCTTGCATCCCACATAAGGTGGGGGCTTGGGAGCTTGATCTTTATTCCCGTACAGACAGGTCATCTTTTCAAATCAGCAGCCTAGTAATGCTGCCGTTTTGCCACAGCCTTAGCATGCACTGTAGTCTTCACACAAGTAAAACTCCCTTTCCTTTTAGCAGGAGTTTTACTTCAATATGAAAGACAGTGTCATATTTGGCCCCACTTTAGGAGAAGAGTCTTTTATAGTCTACTAAATCCCCTTCTAGGTTAAAATAACTCAGCTGCAATTCTAATAAATGCTTGATTATGGAGGCTGGAAATTTAACATCCGTGCCAATTAGACAAAATTGAACTAAATTTGCAGAGAATAAATGCTTTCTGCATTACTGTTAACTTCTAACACAGAAGCTGTATTCTAGGAAATCCAGATTATCATTGGCACATAGTGAATGCCTGAGAGGTGGAATTATCCGTAGTATATCCTTACCATGAGGCTATTCAGGAGCCTAATTTAGGGCACTATTCCTGAAACCAGCTCAAGGTCCTCCTCAACAAGTTTTGGAGAAGGGAATTTTTCATTTATTTTGGCTTCAGGGCACAAAATGAATAACAAACCTGACAAACACATACTTGCAATTCCAAACTCCAAAGTCAAGCCTGGGATCTCATTCTCAACCCTTTATTTTCTCTAAAAAGTGAACTTCTCTGCAGTGCCCTCACTCCTTTCACACTTCTGAGATGAGGTTTTGGGACTAAAAGCCTTTCACAGCAGTTACTATGGTTGCCAAAGGCAAGGAAAAAACTCAGTGCAATTTCATGCAGAAGTCTCCAGACCTGTTCAAGAGAGGGCCCAAAGGAACCCAGGAGAAAGGTCTGCCTCACTAGGTGGACAGGGACAGGACAGGGAGGCCGTCTTTGTGCCTACCACAAGGGCTGTGGCCACAGAAGGGGCATTGCCAATATAAAGCTGAAAAGTGTGTGAGAATGAAAAGGCATTTGCAGCAAAAGTAAAGATGGAAATACTGTAGTGTGTTTTTTTCTTTCACACTGATCTTCGCTTTAAAACAGTCAAAGAGGTAATTGAAATATTAATTCCATAATATCTGTAGATTTTCAGATACTGTTGGTCCATTTTCTCCTTTTTGCTGACGGAACTGTAAGGTAAAGCCAGGGTGTCACAAATGCACTTCTGTTGCAAAGCTTTTGCATCTGAGTTCCCCATTTCCTGTTGTTCAATGACTTAGAAATATTCTTATGGTGGAATAAATGTAAGTAATTTACAAGATTCCTAGCTAAGGTAATAAAGTGGGTGTGAGATGAGCCACAGTCTCTCCTTGCTCCCATCTCTGACAGCTCTTACACATATCCCCAGTCAAGTTTTGAGCAGTGCAGATTTATTATGCACATTATGGGGAGGGGAAGGATTTGAATACTGGAAGACTACAGATACTGGAAGGCTACAAAGTTAAAGACGATGTCCTGAGAAATGGCAGGGAGCAGAAAGGGGAAAGAGAAGGATCCTCAGTGCTACTTACCTTCAAGATGGAAACCCTCCACAGATTTTCAGCTAAAGACTTAAAATTTATGAGAAAAAGAGAGAGAAATATAGGGAAAGAGAGAGCCCTGTACTAATCCTCTCAAAAAAAAAAAAAAATTGCTCTGAAAATTTTAATATTATGAAATTTGTTCGTATTATTTGCTGTAATTTGAGTCTGTCTTTCAGGTGATTCCAGTGAAACATTATCACTGGGACTCTCCTCACCTTGCCACATAAGCAGCATTTGTGGGAAAGGAGCTAGTCAATGCACCATGGAAACAAAAGTGCTCCTGGGTGAAAACATTCTTGCTTTCCTCTATTTGCATGCAGCCATTGGAGAAAGAATAGACATACAGCAACAGTGCAATTCCAGGAGAAGGACTGTCTTGCTGTCCAAAGCGCGGCATCCTTTCATATGTCCTCTTGCTTGTTACCTGCACCAGCCCTGTGAAACCAGCAGAAATATCAGTCTGCTCCGGACTAAAACTCCTGCAGTGTTCAGCTTTCTCTGTAAGAAGAGCATCATTGAACAGACTGACATTCAAAGAAGTGTGTGAGCAGTGATATCTAGTTACTCTTCCAGCTAAACACTATCCACCACCACTCTGCAACTATTAGTTTAGTTATCCAGCTGAGTTGGTAGCTAAACTGTCTTGCCAGATAGCCTCCCATCAAATGCTTAATGAGCCTGAATGCAAGACCCGTGGGCACAGACACCCCACCGGCCGTCTGTGGAAGTCAGTGGAAGGAAGGTCTCCAATTGCTCACACTGTAAATAGTAGATTGCTGCGTCACCTTAGCGTGACACCAGCTGTATTACACTGATGTCTGTTAACTACCTTCTTTGATTGATCAAGGCTTACTTAATGAGCATAAATATGTCTACCTGACATATTTATAGCTTGGGCTCTTGAGTCATCTGTCACAGTGATAGCCCCGGAAGGCCTCTGGAGCACTGTTTGCTATTATTCTGGAAACCCTAATACTGCCTGTGGTTAGATGACAACATGCCTGCTTCTGTCACCCAGAACTGACAGCTGGTTTGCAGGAGTCAGATAGCAGTGCTAACCTGCTTTTTTTCACTGATTGATAGGATTACTTATCTGGCTGACCTGGAAACAGAGGGAGAGAACTCTGTCGAAGAAGATACCCTGTCTCATAAAGTATACCTGCAGTCACAGCTGGATGTTTCAGGTCCAGATGGCTACACAAACCCAACACACCATGCTGGGATAGTGGGCACTCACTGAGTAGATGTGAGATCCACATCTGCAGAGATGTTTACATCTTAGATCTACAGCTGCATGACCTCCTTACTAAGGCAGGTAACCATCTTCTTCAGAGAATGTCCTTTTGAAACACTCTCCACCGTGTATCCAGCAGGGCTACGGCTACAAAGCATGACAAGAATAAATGTCAGCTCATACTTGCATGCTCACACCCAAGGTACTCCTAGTGGCAATAACCAGACAGGCATGAATTTCCACAGGATTTAGGCAGCAAGTGGCTAAACCCAGTGAGAAAACCAGCCAGAAAGAAGAAGTTGAGAAGAGAATTAATAACTAAGCAGACAGTTCATCTGAAATGTCAATATGTAGGGAGTCTCCGACACTTAATCACTTATGGTATGTGATTTAAACATAAGAATAAGCATATCTTTAACATGAAAGTAGAAGTGCAAGGGTCCACTGTCTAAATTCTTAGTTATGTCCTGACAATAAAAACATTGTACATAATAATAAGTCATGCCTTAAACCACCATTGCAGGCAATGGTGAGGAATGAAAAGCCTTTTGCTCTAGGATGAGAGTAAGGATAGGATCTGCTGTACAGAAATACAGCACAATACATTTCTGTACTTCAGTCTAGCTGAGGCAGCTGCTTACCGAAGCAGTTAGACAAACCCAAGCCTGTTTTACTGATGAACAGTTGTGACACCACAACAGCAGAGGACTGCAGTTATAGCACTAAAAGGGAGCTCAGCACAGGCAAGGCAAAGGCCTTTGCCTGGTGATCCCTGACAAGTGCTGAGATGCTCATGCTACAGCTACTAGAATGAGGCAGCACAAAAATCTGGTGAATCCTTCGGGGCCTATAGTGCTGGTGTTCAAGATCCCTGTCTGTTTTATGCAGATGCTAGCTGGGACGGTAGCTTCCAGATGAGGTAGGCTGTGAAGCGTCAGAAAGCCCTGTGCAATAACTGCCCTCCCACCCAACTATCCACGCCCTGGGTTTTCTGTACAGAGGACCATCGTTCAGGACACACTTACATTCAACCTAATAATCAGTAGCAACAATTTTACCTTTGTCATGTCCTTGAGAAGTAATACAATAAACCGCAAACAAAGTAAACACCCTTCCTTAAGAAAATGTAGTTTGGACATCATATCCAAATGAATAAATCATTCCTGAAAGGCATAAGCAATATTACTGTTGAATTAGTGCTGGATGTTCTCTTGTTAAATTGTATACAATCAAAGCAAGGTGCCAAATTGCCAACTAACTGTCTGGAGGTCGATTTTTAAATTCACGGATGAGCTAATGCATTTGTGGCAGTGATCATAAAGGGAGGAGTTCACCTTGTATTAGCCTTGACTCAGAACTATAAATCTACAATGTTACCAGAAATAGATGTCCTATTTCTTGTCATTGATCTGCAAGCCATAATTTAAACATTTGCATGTCCTAATGTTGAGCCTTCCAATTGCCCGAAACATCTCTCTCCAGGGAATGCTCCCTACAAGGACAGGGACTGTAAAAATAAGAACATCTTCAGTAAAAACTGGGAACCGTTGGCATTCAGAAGTTTATCAAAAGTCTCATAAGTCAATGAGAATTAAGCTGAATGATAAAAAGATACTGATAAGGGTCAAATGAGGACACAACAGAAGTAAAACAAGTGTACGCTAAATTATAGTGTTGCTGGGCAAAAGGAATTAGAAGCGAAAGAACTCTGCGCAACTATTAAGAAAAAAAGCTGAAGAAGTTGCTATAAAATTAACTGTTGTATTGCCTCCTCTTTCAGTAGAGCTAACATTGTTACTGTAGAGTTGTTCACTGATAAAAAAAATCAGAAAAATGTTGTTCCGCTCGAAGTAATGCTATGTGTTACCCTGAAATTGACATTTTAAAAACAGTATGTATGGAAACAAATGAGTCACCAGTTATGAAAAGATGTATTCATTCAGATGAAGTGAAGTATATGGCAAATCTAAAGAAAGTGGTTTCAAGGTTGTAATATGACTGAACAGACACCATTTGTAGGGGAGAAAGGGGAGTGCATAGATTAATTTCTAGACATGTTTGCAATACTTCATAAATGAATACGCAAACTTCTTGCTTATTTCTTGTGAAGTACACCCTTTCCTAAAGCGTGGAAATTGCTGTTAGATAGCTAATTAAACCAGTGCAGTACGTCGAAACATCAGAGCGAAAGGTCCGAACACCAATGTGAGTCTTGACGTGTTTTGAATTCTACCATTTTTAATTTAACTATTTCAGACATCATTGCAGAGAGCTGATGCGGCAAGAAGCCCCAGAAATCCTGCAAGCAGTTTATTGCAGTATTTTAGTGACTTTTAAATCTCATAGTTTTTATATCAATTTGGGTATTTACTGCTTCTTATGATTTGATTTTTTCTGTAACCTGCAGTAGAAGTGTCTTAAGCAGGCCAGGGCTGTTCTGCTGAGGCCTTTAACTGAGCCCAATAAAAGGACAATGATAGAATTTTTGAAAGCATCATGAAATTCAATAAGATTTTGTGGTGTTTCATCATGAGATCAGTTATGAACATCAGTGCTGCAGATCTAATACCTACCTGACTTTGTTTTTTTAGTTTGCCTTTTGTTTTAGTGGCAAATCAGTTGAACAAAACTCTTTGCCTTCCTGTTCAGATGTGCCTGGAATCCAGCACTTTGACCTGTCAGCTTTTAACAGCCTGTAATTTCTAACGAAATTACTCGTTAATGGTTTCCGGTTTTCTGCTTCTGTCATACAGTCCTGTGCACACACAAAAATGAAGAAATGTTCATGTATGCAATGGTATATCAATTGTCCCAATGACCCTAGTCTACGCTTAAATTCCTCTCATGCTCTCTTCAGATGTAAATGCACATATAATTTTTTTGTGTTTAAATTCTCTGCTAAATGAAGTAATAATCACACTATTTTTATGTTGGAGGAAGGAAGAATTCACAGTGGCTGCTCTTACCTCCGAGGCAAATGTGCTTCAGGGGATGCTCCCTTGGTGGTGATCTTGGGGAGCATGGCAAACTGGTGGACCTGCAGGATCACATCCCTGTCTTTCCTTGTCACCACACCTGGGCTCCATACAATGAAAACTCAAGCTCAAGAAACCTGGGGAGCTTTGAGGACCCAGATTGCATCCACGTGTCCAGGACCGGGAAGCACCCCCAAGCCCCAGAACTTGGGTGGAGTCAGCAGAAATGTTTCTCAGAGGAGAAGGTACGCATTTGCCTTTCATTTTGGGAAAGGCAAAGCTCATGACGACATGGACTCAAAGGTCACTGCTGGCCATGTTTGCAGGTAGTACGTGACATTTTGATGTAGTTCAGCAACACCTATGTTCATCTTTCCTAACAAAGGTTTATGATCTCAGTACGGCTTTAAGAGAAACAGAAGGGTTTCAGTCCTTTTGGATTAATCAATTATTAAAAGGAAAAAGGAAAATTTCAGAGGATGGCTGTCAGCTGTAAGGAAAGAAAACTTCTTTAATTGTTACTTGATGATGACTTTCTTAATACTTTTAATTTTTTATATATCCTATAGATTTGAATATCATGTCTTTCTACAGGAAATCCTTGACCCTGTTTGATAAAAACTTGTGTGCACTTTTCTATTGCTTTGGAAGGGATTGGTTTAGATTTCCTAAAACATAAAATCCTTCCTGGGACAGCTGAAAACTTTCTGCACCAGACAACTGAGGACTAAGTTACCCTGACATATACTTCATGCGAGTTGCAGATATTTAGGACTTCTTTAAAGCCAAAATGTGGAGTTCTGTCTCTCTTCTGATCTCTCTTTTCTGGCACTGTAACTAATAAAGCTCTTCTTAATCTGTTTTTCCCTGTAACTGTCCAGACACCTGTATCAGTCCTTTAAAACTGTAACTTCAGTATTTTATCTAAAAATTCATAATGCAGGAGAAAACTCTGCTTTTACCAGTTTTGAGTTTACCACCTTTTATTTCACTGACAGTCCTTATTTTTATTATGCAACCAAGAGGAGAAAAGCTCCTTATCCATCTTCCTTAGACTATCATTATTTCGATCTTATTTTTAATTTATTCTATTGACTGCCTTAAAAATAGGTGAGGTGGCTCAGTGCCTTCTCCCACAAGGTGCTGAAAGTCTCCAAGCTGTTACGTGACATGCTGGGACAACCTTGCGTAGTGCTGAATCACACTCATGGAAAGAATTTTTCCCCTATATCTGAGTGAAGCTTCCCTTACCACATCTTGTGACCACAATCTCTTGTCCTTGCACCTTTGGAAAACATCCATCTCTCTTTTCCTATGAGCCCCCTTTACAAAGTAAAGGAAAGCAGTTAGACAACTCTTTTTGCCTTCTCTTTTCCAGGCTGACCAAGACAAGGCAGTGTCCCCCAGCTCATGATGAGCTCCCCAGCCATCGCAGTGGTCCTTCACACACTCTCATCTGTTTATTGGTGTCCTTCATGCATGGAGAAGCCAAAAGCTGGACACAGTGTCCCACACACACCCTCACAAATGCCAGGTAGAAGGGAATAAACACTTGCTGGCTATATTCTTGCTAATACAGCCCAGTCTGTGGTAGTCTTCACCACCACGATGCTGACTCATGTTCAGCCTGCTGTATACCACATACTGCTGGGTCTTCTGGGGTCAAGCTGCTCTTTAGTCCCTCGCCCCCTACCCACAATTTTGCATGAAGTTTTCCTGTCCCAGGCGCAGGATTCTGTATTTTACTTTGTTGAATTTCATGGTTTCTTTTAGCCTATTCTTTCATTCTGTTGAGGTTCTTGTGAATGGTAACTCTACCCACCAGCACATCAAGCTCTCGCCGCAGTGTAGTGTCATCTGCTAACTCAGTGTCAACCCCTTCCCAGGGCCCAGATTTTTTATGGAGATCATCCACTCTCTCAGTATCAACTGCCATTAATTGGCACATAATAGCTTCCAGTTCCTGCCAGAAATTTCTTCCAGTTTTGACATCTGAGGTCTAATATTCAGCCAGTTCCTTCTTTGTAAATTAACAGTGTGCGCAGGAGTATCTTGACTTCCTATTCAGGTGCATTTAAGACACTATGGCATTGATATACACAGATCCAGTCTAGCTTTGGACGCCTTCAGCAGTGTGTTCTCCTCCCAGGTTCACCCAGGAGAAAATTCTGTGGTTTAGGATAGTTCACCGTCAAGAATTTTGATTTGTCTTGCCTATCCTTTTGCGTAATCTTCATTAGTTTCACCTTGTGTCAGCCTAAACATTTGATTTTCCCCTTTGTTTGCACCTTCAAGTTCACATTCAGTTACATAAATACTCAAAGCCCAATGTATTCAAAATATAGCTCTATGACCAAGGAATGTAAGAACATACTAAGATTAAAGAATGAAACTTTCAATAGCTTCTGATATATTTTTTGGCGCAATGCTGACAAGGTCTGCAATAAAGTTCAAGGATCTTTCAAATGTGCTAGCTGAGTACTCAGAGTTCTGCTGTAACCACACAGCAGCTCTTATTGCAAAGCTGTATTTCACAAACATACACAATTTCCACTTTAAGACAGAAATAAATTTAAATTTAAGAGCTCTTTCTGTAAATAACACATAATTATCTATGAAATTCATGCTCCACTTTGGAAACAGAATACTTCCTTCCTTAAAGGCTACTCAGTACCTCATATTTAATGCTCAATACATTGGTTATTTAAACAAAGACAGGTCACACTCTACTCGCACACATTTAGGTAAACTTCACCAGCTTTGAGTTTCCTTTTGAAAACCACAATGTCTCATGATTCCACTGTGACCAATTAGGATGACAACCTCCAGCTTGGCTTTGCCATTCGATAAACAAATCCGATGTTTAAGTGTTCCCAGACCTCAGCATGCTCTGAAACTAAGCATGGCCAGCAGCAGTTAGTATTAAAAAATGTTGAGTCCAAACTCACTAAAATGAATTACTTTTGGACAAATAATACAGAACCTAAGTTTCAGTTTTTATCCTTTCCAGGCATGGTAGGTTTCTAACTACAACAGCTATTACTCTCTGGGGTGATATAAACAGTACCTTACCCATGACAATTAAATCCCATTCTATAAAGGGAATAAAAAAAAAAAAGAAGCAGGCTCAGTTCTAAAAACATACAAAACTGCTGCAAAAACAATGACGGGACTCCCAAGGCACTTTTTTTTTTACAGTTGTCATCAAGACAAAGGTATGCTACTACATGGCTATCCATGAAGGCCCGTGAAGTGATAGGGAGGTTTGGGGATGATGTTATGTCTGGGACAAAGTATCACATAGCTGTTCCTGCGAATATTTCATACCTGTTACCGGCAGGGAATGCTGACACAGGAAGCCAAACATGAAATCAGGGTTAAGAGCAATATCGAATTCAAAGGACCACTAGCAATAAAATCAGGCCAGAAATCCAGGCAGCACAAATTATAATCAAGATGCTTACTGTAGCATTTTACATCAGACAAAACCATCTAGGCCAGGTGTATGCCTTATGCATGTTTACATCAACTTGGAAAAGGTTGTTGCAGGTGGAAAATCTAGAGCAAATGCTATTCCTTCTCCAGGCACCGGCTCTGTTGTTGCAGGGAGTTGTTTCCTCCTGAGGAGCTTTGAAAAGGACTTCTCAGGAGATGCCTGAAGTCAGCTGGTCATCTTTTTCCACAAACTCCGGTCTGGAAAGGGAGGCGACAATCAGACCCTTCTGGCTTTTCGATTTTTCCTGCAAATCAAGTAGTTCATGCTACTGTCAGTGACTCTGTAGGTCAGAGCTTGTGCACACATACAGTTCAGAGACAGGGGAACACCCATACTACCTTGTCCCTATTGCTGCAGCTGATGGGTGAACCTGGGAAGTGCTGCAGCAAAACTGAATGGCCTAAAACAGGAGCTCACAGTCAGCTGCTAAGGGAGTTGCAAGAAACTGCTCCAAAAGGGCTACATAACAGCACGCCAGTGCTTGGCTTTCTGGTCTTTTGTTTCTGTTTTCCTTCCACGTCCTATAGCAAAACTGGATGGAATTGCACTGTTTATTTCCAGGGCAGGCTTACCAGATAGACAGGAAAAAAAATGGCCAAAATGAATTAATCGTACTTCTCCTGCCCTCTCAACACATCCGTTTTAGGTAAGAGAAAAAACTAATCTAAAATATTTTTTTGCTACCTGGCAATAAATTCCCTCAGTTTTTACTGTGATACCATTCATCTCCTTCATAGTTTATGATATTACTTGATTTACAGTATTCATAATATCACTAAATAGACCTGCAGCTCTGACCTATAAATACTGCAATATGTGGCTTCATTTATAAACGGAGTTGGTGATGAGACCAAATTGGATAAAGTGTTGTGGGCTGCAGGAGGTGTGAACTGAAGCACTGTCAGTCTGCCCTCCTAATCTAATCTTAATATTTATCACTCCACTAGAGAGAAGTCCCCTCCCTTCACAATATCTACACTGCACATTTTTTAAATTGTTAACGTTCCCCCTGAACAGTTATGTTGTCCCCTTATTTACTAGGAGAGGTGATGTGGAGGTACGAAGAATGTAAAAGCTGACCAATGTCAGTAAACTTACCGTTCATTTGAATGTGGAGAAGAAAGCCACATATAAAAAGGTACTTTCCATGACTGATTTCGAACTCTGCCCAGAAAGAGAGAAGCACTTATTTTCAGTCAAGATTTACTTATGTTACCGCATATGATCCTATCAAAAGCACATAGAATATCTTTATTTCCTAGAAAATGGCCATTGCACTCATCATGTTCAGAAGTAACTTCATACTACAGAGGAGACGATCCCTTGCCGCATATTAGTAAGGGCTCCAAAGTGTTTAAGAAATGAACAAGAGAAAAGAATGACAAAGATTCTGGCCTTACTGGATTTTAATACCTGTTTTAAAAATCTGTGGGGACAGGCATTATATGATGATGTGAAGGGCTGTAAAAGTTTTCCTGCTACTGGCCTAAGAAATGTTACAAATAAGTAATGTAAACATTTCAAAAGTGTAACAAAATTTTTACAGCAACCCATACCATTATAGATTCTTTTTAGCTCCATTTTATCTGTAGTTCTTCAAACTGTCTGTGAACACTGGGGCTTTAGGAACAGTGAGTTTATAGTAAGTGGGTACCATATAGCAATCTTATGCCAGGAGCTACTGACTGGAAGAAATCATTGCACAGAGTGGGGAGGCAGCTTGGAGACATCCCATTCGGATATATGCTTTGCTCACTTAAAAAACACTGAAACTCGAGAGGCTTGACTCAAATCACCACCATGCCTAGCAGACCTCTTAACCTCTCCTCTGGTTCCACCGTGCAGCAAGAGTAACAGAACGATCAGATGAAATGGAAACCTGCCACAGAGAAAGTTCTTCTTTGATTCTGGTTGGAAAGCACACTTGAGGATGGTTTTCAACACAGAGGTCACAGAGCCCATAAGGGTCAAATAGATGGCAGAGCATTTGTTGTAGCACAGTCACAAGCCAGGCCAGAGCTAAGAAATAGTGTGGACAAGAACATACTAAGTAATTTGAAAACTAACCTTCCCTGTCTGCTTGCAGTAAGTTTCTTTCCTTTTTGGAGAATCCATTAAAGCTTCATAGGAAGTGAGGAAGGAACAAGATGTTACAAGCCTCTTTCAATTGTCTTGGGCTGCTCTCTTGTCAAAATTAAGTTAGATGTGTTGAAAGCAATTCTTAGGGCTGACTCTCCAAAGATTCTCAGTAGATGTTGTTTTTTCTTTGAAAGACACTTCAGAATCAACATTGTTCTCTGTTTTTTGGGTGCCATGTCAATCAAGGATTGTATTTTCTGATTGCATGCTGAGCTAGAGCTGCCCAGCGTTCCCAGACTGTGCTCAGGACTCTCCAAGTTCCTACCCCTTTCTATTTTTCACCCAACTTCTGCCAGAACTCTTGTGCTGACTGAGAAGAACTTCTTACTTTTATAAAAGTATAAAGCACAAAGTGAAATAAAAGGAGGCTCTTAGGGTTTGATAGAGAGGGGGGAAAAAAAAAGAGGTAAAATAATAATCAAGATGAAGTACAGCTATGGAGAAAGTTATCAATTATTTTTTACAATATAGCTATTAAATGGGAGCTGGTCAGCTAGCCCAGTCAAAGCTAACAAAGTTTTCTTCTCTCTGTCTAGGCCAGTGCCTGGAGTCAGAGAGTCACTAATATATCAGATTTTCTGGTCTAGTAAAAAAGACCAGTGTATGGGCAGCAGCAGTCACAGTTGTCACTGGTGGAGAGACATTGATGTATGGCCCCAGGGGTTTCCTACCTCTTCCTTGCTGGGGATAGGGAACAGGGATTTGAACCAAGCAGAATTCCCTGGCTTGCAAAGAAATACAAAAGTGAAACTGTTGAACACCACCCCTCTGCTTTTGAATAAATGATGCACTGTTTTGACATCAGTTGCTTTGGCTTCCTGTGATGAGAACTTAGACTTGTCAAGCCCATGTGAGCCCACAGGCATGAAGCAGATGAGGAGCAGGGACTCTGGCAGTGGTGAAGTTCTCCATCAAGCGGCAGAACCAACAAGATCTTCCACAAAAGAGTGTTCCTGGAATGAAAGGGTGAGAGCCATAGTTCAGACTTTTCCTATCTCTGAAATGTCTTCATCTTAAATAACATTGTCAGGTAAGTCTGGCTACCAGTACTTGTCTGAAACAACTTTCTTTTTGTAGCAAATGAAATCATATCTACAAAGAAAGGAGAGACTGGCCTGTCTCACTCACATACCTAAGGTTTGTCCAAAATGAGCACCGTAATATTTCAAATATGGGCTAAATTTAGACTGGATTAATGAAATAGAAAGAAGACATTTTCACTGTCTGGAGAGCTGTTTACTTCAGTGATGCTTAAATAACTCATAACAGGATAAGTAAGGAGGAGGAAATCACCATTAAATTGAAAGATGGTACACATACACACACACACACACTCCTTAAACCAGACCAAATTTGTGTGTATAGATGGAGATTTAATAATTTAGATTTCTGTCACATTTTAACATTTAACATTGGGAAAAGCCTCGGCTATGCCAATTACCTTCATTGCATTTTTACCGTTAGTTAATGTGTAGAGCTGACAGTGGGGTCTGTACCTGTAAAGGCTCCATTTTTCCTTCTGGCAAGAAAGCTGTGATAGAAACAGAGTTTCTCCCCATTTTGTACATTTTTGTTGTGACATTACCTAAGCACCTTGTGAAGAAAAGCGTTATTTGAAATTGATGTTTGCTTTGCTATGTTTAAAGAGAGCCATGCCCTCTCAATCCCCTGTTAATCCTCACACCATGTTTATGTCTTCATAGGCGGTCAACCTTTCACATCACCCCAGAGGAATGCACGTCCTTGGCTTTTAAATGGATGAAATCAACCAAAAAAATTGCCTTTCCAGCTTAAAATAAAAAAAAATCTCAAGCGGAATACAATGAGAACTTCATGCCTTGTGGAATGTAATTACAACTGTCAGGAGCCTCCTGCTGCGTTCATAGGATTTGAATGTTTATTATATAACATCGCTACTTAAAAACCAAGGGACTGGCTGTGCCAGTGCAGCGATGAGTGGAAACATGTCGCATGGCATGCACAAGTAGAGAAATGTGCATGCATTTATAGCACTGAAAGCAAATTAAGATGAAAGGAAGGGAGAAGGGGAAGAAGTCTGGCAAGTCATAAAGCCAGATGGTTTGGTGGGACAGCTCGTACCAACAACGACTGCCCCTTCATCTCCCTGTGAAAGCCTGGACACTGGTGGGCGAGGCACGAGAGTGGCCATGGATGCCCCTTAAGGAAGGACCTGAAGGGTTTTGTCAGGAGGTACTGAGCTCTACACGACCTGGCAGTTTTAGGCCACCTGCCATCCCAAGCAAGATATTTTGATGCACCTGACATCTGTTCCAGAGGCTGCCCATACAAGAATAGCGTTATACAAACAAGGCCTGCTCATCTCACATGAGAATTATTGCTGGCACAGGGGCAGGGTTACAGCTGGGACTCCTTGTTGGCTGCATGTACACTACAAAATGTGTTTGCTCTCGGAAATAACCTTCAGCTCCCGGACAAGTGGTGTGAGCGACTCAGAGCGCAGTGGCTTGGAGTCCCCTCCAGACAAAAGCAGCCAGGTCCACGTTCTAAAGCACACAGCCCAGGGTAACTCCTGGGCTGCATGAGATATCCTTTCAGCCATCAGAAAAAAGTAGTTTTTTGTGTGCAGTTTATTACAGAAGTAAATTTCTGAAATGACATGGGCTGTGTTTCAGCCCACCAGGATGATATTTTTCTAGCAGGAAGTACTGGGCATGGTATGAGGGCAGGTGGGCATTCGGAGGTGCAAAAATTGCTGTAATAGCGTTGAAGTAGATTGAGCAGAAGCAGCCAAGTCTGTGACTGATTCTTCCATGCTGCCCACTGGGAGTAGTCTCTGGGCTGCACTTCATTCTGAAGTAAACCCAGGTTTTTGTTTTCATTTGTTTTTATTAATGGGAACACATCCGCTCATTCCAAAAGAGTTCCCATAAGCGAATTAACATTTCTGCAGCTTGAGCAATTATGGGATCAGTTCACCCAGGGGTGAACTGGGGAACTAAACTATGAGATAGTCTAGAGGTACCAGCAATTCTGATCTGGCTCCAGTAATATATTTACTATTTCTTTCAATTACATTTGGGAATATTAAAACTTTCTCAGTTAACTGTTTCTTGTCCAGTAATATTGTTGAAGTAAGAGACCAAGTATTTTCACACACACATGTAGATCCTCCTTCAGAGAAGGACAGTAAGAAAAGATCTCCTGTAAAATCAGAGGGTGACTAGCTGCACCCTCCCTGTCTGGCCTGGCTGGTGGTTTTCTGATTGTCCAGACCAGGACACAACATAGATGTCATCCATCTCTCAGCAAAAAGCCTCTAGTTCTTTTTTTTAATTAAGACCCTTTAATAAGCATTCAGGACAGAGCAGGTGCAAGGATTGAGACTGGAGAAGGAGGAGGGCTCTGATGCAGTAACAACGGCATCTTCTACCAGAGGTATGTTCCTGAAAGTTTCACATTAATCAAGCCATGTAATCACTCCTATGATATAGTATTTGTGATGTAAGAATATTTTCCCTCTTTAGTAGGTTTTTGGCAAAAGTAATCTTTACTACTATCTGTTTTTCTGAGCCCAAATATTCGTGACTCTGAAATCAGGAAATGTTAGGTCAATTCACGAAGCAGAAGAGCATTACTCCTTTCTGCTCTGGTGTTACATACCATGCTTTACAATGCTTAGTTAGGTTTACCTTTCTAATTCCTAGAACCTCATGCAAATTTTTCTGTTGTGGAATAATAATATAACTAGCCTAGGTTAGTCCTCCGGTTAAATGAGTTAATAAAGACGGAAAAAAGTTAATAAGCTGGCTAATAAAAAGATATCAATAACTTCATAAAGAAAAAGTTTTCTAATGCATCTATCCAAAAACAGTAAAAAATTGTTCTGTGATACGTAGGCTGAGAGATGTGCCAACCATTTGATGGTTTCCAGGCTGCTCTATTTGTGTTACACACTTTGCTAAAAAGGCTGCACTGAAAGTGAGGGAAGAACAACACAAGAAAGAAGAGGGTGTTTAGGAGTAATGTGCAGCCTTATCTGTGCCCTGAAGGAGTCTATGCCTAATGATTTTTGTGCAGCAGCCTCCTGAGAAATCCTCAAAGATCCCACACACAAAGCTCTCCTGCTTGTCCGTGGCACAGGCAACATCTTCAGCTGGATAATTACAGGGCAACATGCTGGTAAAGAGTCTGTGTAATCTATATAATAATAACATTAAGAAAAAAGTCAACATTCTGGTGACTATGCCAGTGATCAGGGCACTATAATTGCTATAATTAAAAGCAAGGCAAATATTGCAAGGAAAGTAGGTCACTCTTCAGGCTGGTGTATTCCTGATACAGTTGGAAATGAGATAAAGAAGACTGTGTAATGTTATCTAAAGCAGACAAAAACTCTGTTGTTCTGAGGTTGCTAGAGCCCCTCTATTAAATGCCTTCGGTTTCCACATACACTCCCAGCAGGCGACGTTTTCATAAACAGAGTGAAGATGTTGCAGTCCTAGTGCAAAGACTGTTGGAGGAGTCTGTCATAAAATCCAGTGAGCGGAGCATAATTAAGACCTATTTTGTACAAGGATGGTTTTAAGGAGGCTACGATACTGCTTATTTCAGAGCCGGTGAATCTAAGCTCTGGTGTTTTTCTGACAGTAGCTTCAGTCACTGAATCTTAACACATGTGGCTTTGCACTTTCAGAGGCACTGAGGCTCCAGACAGTATTTGATATCTGTACGAGCCACATGAGAATGTGTTTCTGAGGAAAGGACAAGGCACTGTGACAAGAAAACAGAAGGACATTTCCTTGCGCCATCTCCAGCATCACCCCAGAGGTGCATTGGGGATGACCCTGTCTCATCTGCCATCACTGTCTCCCCTTCTCTGCTCACCTCTCTCCCACTAGCTTCTCCCATCACATGAGACTTGTCCAAATTTTACGAAAATACTCAACGAAAGGAGCGATTTATTCTTGTGAAGAGTGATTAGAGATTGCTGTGGCTTTACCGCTCAGCCCATGTAACGTCGATCTTCTTTCACCCTTTCTATCTTCCCCAGAAACTATCTCACCATCTGACTTCTCCTCCATGTAAAATTACTTTTTGGCTGACCCCTCCAGGCAGGTTATTTCCCCCCATGTGCTGACCCAGAAGTGTATAAATGCTGGTGGATCCAGACATTCTTGCTGTGAAGACCCTTGTGCCATGACTCTCACCTCTCCTTCCAGACTTCTGGGCGGCCCCCCTTCCCCACTGCCTTATCCTGGGCTCAGGGCTGCCCACTGAGCGCCGAGCAGGGACTCTGCCCTGACAGCAGTTTTATCCTCCCCCTGTGACAGACTTTACCAAACAGTGTGTGGGAGAGGTCTGCATGCATTTCTATTGGAAAAAAAAAATCCTAAACACATTTGAAATGTTTATCTAAAATTTTCAGTAAAAAAATCTCAACATTTCAAAAATCATTACATTTACCTGCTTTCCCATGTGACTTCAAAATTAATTCTACACCCAATTCCGGGTTACACGTGTTTTGTAGTAAGAGGGGGGGTATACTTAAGTCTAAACTGAATTCATTTGAAGGAGTCAGCTAACCGGGAGCTCTGTTCCTCTTAATTGTAAAACTTAATTGATATCCTTGGACTATTTTGCTCTGTATCCACCTTTATTTTAAATATTTTGTACATCTATAATTTACCTAACAAAGTGATAGGAGTCACAAGCAAGTTTCAAAGTGTACAGATGTTTTACCTTCATAAATAGAACAGCAAAGTAATTTCTTTGGATCACTGTGAAACAATGGGCTTGATTTAGTTAGCATCCTGTAATGAAATTATTTAGATAATCAATTCAAATTAGAGTATGGAGCTTCTTTGGTAAACTGCTGGGTTGTTAACCTTAATGATGTCAGTGTCTGGGGTTTTTCTTTTTCCTGCTATTAACTCAACTTATTAGTGTCTAAGGTAAAAGTCACAAGTGTGTTTCATACTGAGAACTGTATTAATGCCCGTAATTAAACACAGCAATCATGTAGCACAATGTGAGGGAATTGGGAACTTGGCTAAAATTTGGAGATAGATATACTGTCAGGAAAAACTGATCCTACTAAGATTTTTCGTAAAGGTCTCTTTGCTGTGATTTGGCTTAACACACTGAACTAATCGGAACATGTAAAAGTATGGAAAGAACTGGTAATTGCAGTTATTTTGACTACACCTGTGGAAATCATACATGTTGCAATGCCCTACAGTAAAGGACATCTGTAGGTAGCACATGAAAGTGCTAGTTAAATGTGTTGGGTTAACCTCGGCTGACTGCTGGATGCCCACCTGGTCGCTCTCTCAATCCCCCTTTTCAACAGGACATGGTCAAGATAAAGGGCAGATCCACCTGCTGCAGTGTGGGGTCCCTCACAGGCTGCAGTGTGGATGTCTACTCCAGCATGGTGCTCCGTGGACTGCAGGGGAATCCCTGTGCCAGTGTCTGGAGGGCCTCCTCCCCTCCTTTTTCTCTCACCTTGCGTCTGCAGGGCTGTTTTATTCCTATCCTATATTCCTGTTAGCTACAGTGCGATGGCTTACATGCACATCCATGTTTCCTCTGGCAGTCATATACCAGCTGCCTATCTTCTGCTTATGACCTAGAAGAAGTCTAAAATACATCATCTTCTGCTGTTTTTCATAATCATTCCTGACTCTAGTGAGCATTTAGGACAAATTGGTTTCACTGTGGGAATAGCTCTCCTTATAAATCATCTTCCCTGTTAACTCTCATAAATCTTGGAGCAAAATAGACAGTGATAGAAAGATATTATCTGCAAGAATGAATCTCCAGAAGGGTTACTACTCCAGACTTCAAAATTTTGTTATTTTCACTGCTTACAGTTGTAATGACTCACTAAAGCCAGGAAAAAATGAAGAGCAATTGATTAAAATGGGACCACGGAAGAGGACAGTTACAGGACACCAAACCTGGTGTTGTTCATTGCTCTGCTAACAGAATCTCGCAGGTCCCATGCAGAACATGAGAACCTGTGCTGGAGCTAGAAAGTACCTCCAAAAGAGTGAGAATATATCTATATCCCCTGGAAAATAATTTTATAGTAATTGGACCCCGCCTTTGTAATCACATCCATTTTCCATGAGCTGCAACAAGTCTTTGTTTCTTGGTGTGTCTTTTCCATTAGTGTGTTATATCCCAGAGCAGGTATTTACAGCAGGTGATGAAGTTGCCTCATAGTGTCCCTTTTAGTGTCTAACTGCACATCATTTGTCCGTATTTTGATTCATTTTTGTAGCTTACCTCTGAATGTTATACTGTTTTTCAGTGTCTTTCCTAACTTAGAGACACAAAGAATGACATGACAAAATTATTTGGTTTAGGACCTTTCAACTGATAGTCATGTCAATAAGTTCAGCACTAACATTTTTGGGGACCAGTTATTATCAGCTATGCCTTTGAGTACTTGGATAACTGCAGCTCAAAGCACAGCAGTGAATCATTGAAGAGTTTTTTCTGAGGCAGTTTATGTAGGATAATTATAGCACAAGAGCAGCTTACCTCTGAATTAAAGAATGAGGTATTTGTAGAAAGTTTGAGAATGTCTTCATGATACAAAGAGGTAGATGGGCATATTGATGCTCCTTCAAAATTAAAGCACAAAGGCATTAGCCTGCTGGTAAAGGCTCAGGTTGGTTTAGCAGCTTCTGATGATCACCAGTTGATTTTACGCCACATAAATTTGACATCATACAAATGAATCTGCTGCTTGAGGAGGCAGCAGGGAGTGAAACTTAGGAGGAAGCACTCATAAGGGAAAGTAAATGACAAATCACTGAGAAGGGATGGGGAGATACCTGAGGCCTCAGACAGAGCTGTAAGGACTGATCTATATGTTTGCTAAAATGAAAAGGTAAGTGGTGTGTTAAGTGTACACATCCCACATTGCAGTAAGGACAGGCTGGGAATGGCAGGTCTGTCCAGAAGAAGAATATGAACAAGCATAACCAAGGTGCATGTGTTTCCAAGGCTGATGCTCACAAAACTTAAAATTGCAGATCTGAGGAAGTCTGTCAGATACAACATCCTATTCACTTGACTAGTCCAACAGGAATATCAGTCTGTTTGACTAATAATAATAGCCAAAATCTGATTCCTGTTTCATGTGCTTCCATGTCATATTAGTCATTTATCTGCAGTCCTGACTAACAGGGGATGTCCCTTTTGACTGGAGGTTAGCAAACGTGACGCCCATCTACAAGCAGGGCCAGAAGCAGGATTTGAGGAACTACAGGCCTGTCAGCCTGACCTAAGTGCTGGGGAAGGTTATGGAGCAGATCATCTTGCATGCCTTCACACGGCATACACAGGACAACCAGGGGACCAGGCCCAGCCAGCATGGGTTTATGCAAGGCAGGTCCTGCTTGACCAATGTGATCTCCTATGACAAGGTGACCTGCTTAGTGGATGAAGGAAAGGCTGTGGATATTGTCTGCCTAGATTTCAGTAAAGCCTTTGACACCATTTCCCACAGCATGGTCCTGGAGAAACTGGCTGCTCATGGCTTAGATGGGTGTACACTTCACTGGATGAAAATCTGGCTGGATGGCAGGACCCAAAGAGTGGTGGTGAATGGATTTAAATCCAGTTGGTGGCCCATCACAAATGGTGTTCTCCAGGGCTCAGTTTTGGGACCAGTTCTGTTTAATATCTTTATCAGCAAGCTGGACGAGAGGACTGAGTGCACCCTCAGTAAGCTTGAAGATGACACCGAGTTGGACTAGAGTGTTGATCTGCTCCAGCGTAGGAAGGCTCTGCAGAGGGATCTGAACGTGCTGGATCGATGGGCCAAGGCTGACTGTATGAGGTTCAACAAGGCCAAGAGCCGGGTCCTGCGCTTGGGTCACAACAACCCCCTGCAATGCTACAGGCCTGGGGAAGAGTGGCTGGAAAGGTGCCTGGTGGAAAAGGACCAGGGGGTGTTGGTCAACAGTCGGCTGAACATGAGCCAGATTTGTGTGCCCAGGTAGCCAAGAAGGCCAATGGCATCCTGGCTTGTATCAGAAGCAGTGTGGCCAGCAGGAGTAGGGAGGTGATCGTGCCCCTGTACTCGGCACTGGTGAGGCCGCAGCTCAATTGCTGTGTTCAGTTTTGGGCCCCTCACTACAGGGCAGACACTGAGTTGCTGGAGTGTGTCTAGAGTAGGGCAGCAAAGCTGGTCTTATGAGGAGTGGCTGAGGGAACTGGGGTTGTTTAGTCTGGAGAAGAGAAGGCTGAGGGGAGACCTTATTGCTCTCAACAACTACCTGAAAGGAGGTTATAGTGAGGCAGGTGTTGGTCTCTTCTCCCAAGTAACAAGCAATAGGACAAGGTGAAATGGCCTCAAGTTGCACCAGGGGAGGTTTAGTTTGGATATTAGGAAAAATTTTTTCAGCAAGAAGGTTATCAAGTGTTGGAACAGTCTACCCAGGGAGGTGGTTTAGTCACCATCCCTGGAGGTCTTTAAAAGCTGTGTAGATGTGGTGCACAGGGGCATGGTTTAGTGGTGGACTTGGCAGTTCTAGGGTTAAAGTTAGACTCCAAGATCTTAAAGGTCCTTTCCATTTTAAATGATTCTATGATGCTATGATTTACGAGCATTTTGTTCTGAAGGGAAGCTAGGGAGAGGAGAGAAGCTCCTCAATGGTTGTGTGGAGGCATATGTATAATCCTTGCATTTCAGAAATTTGAGTTAAAGTCAAATAGTTTTCATATTCTAAGGTTAAATGAGAGCATTTCTTTCTCTAATGGTGCTCTCTAAAAATCAGTCCTTGGAACAAGGTGTGCTATTTTTGAATGAATAAGTCTTCTGTCATCCTACTCTGATGATAACCACCACCTTCTACAAAAGGATAACAGATAAAGCAGAATCAGTAGATGTATTGCATATTGCAATAAGGTCTGTTGCAGCCATGCTTGTGCCTTGCCATGTTCCTTGATGATTCTGACCTGCAGGCTTAACTTCCCACCTTGAGCTCAGACCTGCTTCATCACCGTGACTTGTTTGGTGACCTGACTTTTATCAGTGTTGCCAGACCCACTCTGCTCCCCCTGCTTGTGACTGAGGCCACAGTCTAGCTCTTTGCCCCCCTTCCCTTGAGGAGCCACACTCCTTGCTGATCCCTGACTTTGAACAGCTGATGTCTATCTGCTCTACTTTCTATTGGGAAATATTTTAACAGTAAGACACCAGTTTCCTTAGGCGTTCTTACAGAATAAGACAGATCAAATGTTAAGAGTCTAGAAAGGAGTTACAAAATGATCATAGGTCAAGAGAACCACATTGGCAGGAAGAAGTGGAAGAAACAATGTTGTTTAGCATAAGGATGAGAGAAATCAGAGGAGCAGTCTAAGCATATTTAAAGGAATGTACAAACAGGAAGAGAATATTCATAGCATCATAGAATCATAGGATGATTTGGGTTGGAAGAGACCTTTAAAGGTCCTCTAGTCCAACCACCCTGCAATGAGTAGGGACATCTTCGACTAGATCAGGTTGTTCAGAGCCCCGTCCAGTCTGACCTTGAATGTTTCCAGGTATGGGGCATCTACCACCTCTCTGGGCAATGAGTTCCAGTGTTTCACCACCCTCACAGAAAAGAATTTCTTCATAGTATCTACTCTGAATCTACCTTCTTTTAGTTTAAAATAATCACCCCTTGTCCTGTTGCAACAGCCCCTGTTAAAAAGTTTGTCCCCATCTTTCTTAAAAGCCTCCTTCAGGTACTGGAAGGCTACTATAAGGTCTCCCCACAGCCTTCTCTTCTCCAGGCTGAACAGCCCCAACTCTCTCAAGATTTACTCATAGGAGAGGTGTTCCAGCCTTCTGATAATTTTTGTGGCCCTCCTCTGGACCCGCTCCAACAGCTCCCTGTCCTTCTTGAGCTGGGGGCTCCAGAGCTGGATGCAGGACTCCATGTGGGGTCTCACCAGAGCAGAGTAGATGGGTAGAATCACCTCCCTTGACCTGCTGGACGCACTGCTTTTGATGCAGCCCAGGATATGGCTGGGCTTCTGGGCTGTGAGCACACATGGCCGGCTCATGTTGAGCTTTTCATCCACCAGTACCCCCAAGTCTTTCTTGGCAGGGCTACTCTCAGTCCCTCCATTCCCCTGCCTGTACTGATTCTGGGGATTGCCCTGACCCATGTGCAGGACCCTGCACTTGGCCTTGTTGAACCTCATGAGGGTCACACAGGCCCACCTCTCCAGCTTGTCCAGGTCCCTCTGGATGGCATCCCGTACTTCTGGTGTGTCAACTACACCACTCAGCTTGCTGTCATCTGCAAACTTGCTGAGGGTGCACTCAGTCCCGCAGTCTAGGTTATTGATGAAGATACTAAACAGGACTGGTCCTAATATGGACCCCTAAGGGACACTACTTGTCACCAATCTCCATCTGGACATTGGCCTGCTGACCACTACCCTCTGGATGCAACCATCCAACCAATTCCTCATCTACTGAACAGTCCACCCATCAAATCCATATCTCTCCAATTTAGAGAGAAGGAAGTTGTGGGGGACAGTGTCAAAGGCCTTACAGAAGTCCAGATAGATGACATCCATACCTCTTCCTTTGTCCACTGATGTAGTCACTCCATCATAGAAGGCCACTAGGTTGGTCATGCAGGACTTGCCTTTGGTGAAGCCATGCTGGCTGTCTCAAACCACCTCCCTGTGCTTCACATGACTTAGCGTAGCTTGTAGGAGGACCTGTTACATGATCTTTCCAGGCACAGACGTGAGGCTCACATGTCAGTAGTTCCCAGGGTCCTCCTTTCTACCCTTTTTTAAAAGGGGCACAATGTTTCCCTTTTTCCAGTCACCAGTGACATTAGCTGACTGCCATGGCTTTTCAGATATCATGGAGAATGGCTTGGCAACTACATCAGCCAGTTCCCTCAGGACTCTGGGATGCATCTCATCAGGTCCCATAGACTTGTCTATCTTCAGGCTCCTGAGGTGGTTATAAATCTGATCTTCTCTTACAGGGGGAGGGACTTTGCTCCCCCAGTCCCCATTTTGTGGCCTATGCACTTGAGAGGTGTAGGAAGAGAAGTTGCCAATGAAGACTAAGGCAGAAAGAAATCACATGTGTGTCCTGTATATACATGTGATGGATAGGATAACAAATAAGAGACCTTAGTAGCAGAAAGAAAAATATAATTTAGATTTAATAAAAAGCTATCTAATGATAATGAGAGCAACAGAATAGAAAAAGTGGCCTGAGGAGACAGTGGAGTTTTCATTTTTGTAGTATAGACAAATACTCATTAGAAACAATGTACACATACTTGGTCCTGCCTTGGTATGGGGATGGATTATGTCATCCTCCAAGGTCCATCCTAGGATGTAAAAACCTTCAGTTCTATCACTGAGAACTTCTGTTCTGCATCTGGGTCATTTTTTGTAGTCCACAGCTCAGCGCTCCTCTTCCACAACATCTTACTCCTCAACAAGCATGGTTGTGCTCCTTATCGTTTGTTCTTCACTGAAACCGTGACTTCCTGAAGACCACTTGTGTACAAGTGATCATTTTCAATCACACCTGATGTGATTTTCTTGAGCTAGATTACTCTATCCTTCTTAAGATAGGGCAAAAGCAAGGTGAAAATATCCACGAGGCAAAGAATACTGAGCAATTTCTTAAGAATTACACTGCTTCTCAACTGAAAAGTAGCATGCCAGATGAAATGGGCCTGGGAACTCAGTATTTTTGAAGGCACAATCCCTGCATCTCCCATTTTCTGACAGCTCCATACACAGTAGTAGCTGCATCTATCACAATATTTTCAGTGCATACTGTGATGCATGACAAACTACTTAATAGTATATACAAGCTGTTATGGCTGTCAATGACTGACATAATCAAGGTTGTCTTATGGCCTCTTTTAGCTGATTATCTTGGTGGAAGCCGCCACAGCAAATTCAGAAATCATCCTCGGTGAGCAGCCTTCTGCCTTCCCAGCAGAAGATGCTGCTCTTCACCACCACACTCCAGCACACCACTTAGTGAAGGATGTAGGCAGATTTCTCTAAATCAGTGTTTAACTAGGTAGCCCCACTATTTAGAGCCTGATCTTCAAGATTTTGCTTGAAGGAAGCAAAGACTCCAGGAAAAGTCTCCAGTGAAGAAAGAAGAACCTTGAATTCTAACAGCTGAAGGTCTAAGTTTGCTCCACTTAAAATAGGATTTACTGTGGAGAAAGAATTCGCAGTACATAGAGCTCCAGAGAGCTATAATTCAAAACAAGGAAAAATGTGCAAGCAAAAACCTACTCCACACAACTGCAGCAAGACGAGTAGTACCTTCAGTAGTTTTTCTGCATAAAAAGAAACTTTTCAATGATTTCTTGTATGGTTAAAAATCATTTTCAGCACATATTGCCAGCAATGTTTCTTTTCTGTGCTCTACCACTAAGGGCTATTCCCCAGAATGGAAGCTTTCCGAAAGGTGATGAATTCTTTCCCTGATCTCCGGTTTGGAAATCTGAAGAAACCAAACTAAAATGTCGTGGAAGACACATGTCTTCTGAAGTTGAATCGTCAGTACTGCTTCCTCTTTTCTTTCCCTTTCAAAATATGAGTCAGACCTACTCTCACTTAGCATCTTTTAATTTAAGTTGGAGGGGTTTTTTCAAAGTCTATTACAAAATAAATCTTCTGTCTTTTGAATTAGCTGAGAGTACTGGCCAGTTACCCAAGTAACTAATCAACATGAAACTTTCATCAAGACATACTGCAAAGGATATACACTATTCTGTGTCGGATTCTGTCGCTACTTTTAAGGTGATAAGATTAAATTTCAGCCACAAATCGGTTTCTTGCTGTTAAACTTTGTCTCATTTGAGAAGATGGTAACTAACATCAAATTATATTTTGAGACTCCAGCAAGGAAATGTTTTGCAAATGCCCTCGTAGAAGCAAGTACTGTACAGTTATCTTGACTTATTGCTACCCTATCCTTCAGATGAGCAAAAAAAGAATTCTAGTTTAATTGCACAGCAACACAGCCAGAAATAGAAACAGATAGTGACATCTACATCAGAATTTCTCTGCTAGTCTGAAATTTCCAATAAGTTCATAGTACTGTAAGTGGTTCCCTGCTTGGTAACTGGATGGTAGATCACTTTTGACTGAAGAAAATTTCACGTGCTTAATAACTCCAAATTCATCTCCTTTGCTCTGTTTTCTGTGTTTCCTTAGCAATCCAGGCTACTAAGGATCTTTTTATCACTCTCCACAGGATCAATGAGTTCTTTGATTTACTTTCAGTCTATAGAAAAAAGGGAATGCATGCTCTTTCTCTTTTTTTTGGCATGGAGATCCCTCAGCTTACAAGCATGTGAATTTCTTAGCATCCCCTCAAAACTGGGAGCTACATTAGGTGCAGCACTTGCCAGGCACATATGGTAAGCAGTCAGAACTTGGCCTTTTCTAGACCATAGTTTTGATTTTTGTCTTTGAGTCTTACTCAGGAAAGGAATCTTCTGACAAGTCCTTCTTCCTGGCTCCTTCTCTTGTATGATGGGCCTTATGAGAAGGGGAATTCATTAGTGCCATTAGCTGTGTCCCATAAGGCTTCCTGACAAGCTATAAGTCCTAAGATGTACCATTATGCAGTCTCTAGAAAGGATGCCAGGTGCTCCCTTTAGCTTTGGGTGTCTTTTCAGTTCTGCATCTGGTCCAAAGCACTCGTGGTATCTGAGAGGCACACTGAGGACTTAGATGTATGGGTAGTCTAGTTATTTGTTGGCTCTTTGGATTTATGACAAGCTTTGAACGGTTATTGCACATAACTCATTGCTGTTTTCTCCCAGAAAAGAAATTGTTGGAATTTTTTAACAGGCAATACTCTGCATCAAATCATGCCAGCACATCTGTGCTGATAATCAGACAAAAAAAAACTCAAAGAAAAATACCTGAACGCTTAATCCCACTCTGCAAATCTCCTTGTGGCACTCTGCAGTCAGATCCTACTCCTCCTCCAAGACACCACTCTACTCCCTGATGAGAATTTTTTGTTGGTGTAGTAGACTTTTTTCCTCAAGGTGCACCAAAGTGACTTACACTTCAGTAGCTGGTGACAGCAGTGTGCCCACTGGCTCCTGAGGATTGCAGCTGTTTGTACTCTTCCGTGCTCAAATTTAGATGTGCCTACGGGACCTTGAGGAAAAATGTTCATCTGAGTATCTGAGGCTGTGTTGTACAATATGTTGTCTAATTTCAACACTGTGGTACGCTGGCTTCCCTAGGAGGCTTTCTTAATGTAGTCTCATTCCTCGGTACACTTCAGTGGCTGCAACACACTTAGCTCACTGGGAATGTGGCAAAGCAAAACCACCTGAAAGCAAACACTGCTCGTCATTGACGGGGAGAGGAAGGAGCAAGTGAACACAGCCTGTGCTGGCGATATGACAGGATGGGTCAGACGGCCTCTTCTGTTGCAAAGGCATTGGCAGCAACCCACAAACCAGGCTGCAAACGCTACCTGGTCCATCCAGCTGTGAAGCAGGTGGTGGTCAGAGCCTGTCTGCACCATCTGGTCGCCCTCAGTGGAGGCAGCATCCAACACTTTCTGTGCCCCAGCTGAAGGGAGAAGCTGGTCCAAGCACGACGCTCAAAGAAGTTAGGCTCTTTACTTTCTGAGGAGACCAGTAATGCCATAATGGCAGTAGTCTGAATGCTTTCACCTGACGGACATAAAAACTAAAGAAATACAGGTAGACAGGGCTATTCTGTAACGCTGCTGCTGGTGACAATCATGTTTTGAATCAATGTATCACTGCAGGATACTGCCTCCATAATGTATTGCATCAATACATCAGCAAAGCAGTGTGAGTCGGATACTGCACTGTGCCAGAAATCATCCTCCCATCACCAGCTGTAGAATTTATTGATTAGCAGCGTGGATAGCCAGGAGGAGAAACCTACAACTCTCAGGATTGGTTTGCCTAGTGTTTAAGGAATATGTGAAAAACAAACTTCTGACTTCCTTTGAGAGGCTCATGTGCTGCGTCTGGGAAAGAGAAGCAGCCTCAGAACTTTCTCCCTGGTCCTCGGTGTACTGCCGTCTCTGCAGAGAAGCATTTCCCATCCCTATGGCAACGGGAGGAGGAACACAGATTGGCTTTCCATGGAGGACCCTCTCAATAAAGCAGCCCAGAGGTTTTGGATTCCCACCATCCAGGCGGAGGTGATGGGGCTCTCTGTGGGACCGGAGCTGCCCTGGCACACCTGAACCAGCTCACCCCAGCAGAGTTTGGCTTCCCAGCACCCCACTTTTTCTATTGAAAATGACTAAAACTATTAAAAAGCGTTTTGGTGCCACGTTTGAAGGAGACCCCATCCCTCCCTCCAAGGCAGCAGTGGCAGATGGAAGGGCAGGGGGAGCCTGGCTCCCATCTGGTGCGTGGGTGAGATGCGTGCCTGGACAGCCGGGCCGACTGTGAGGAAGCTCCTTGCAGTGGCACCCGGCTGAACCAGTGCTGAGGGCAGGGGTTTCAAAGGTTTCCCTTACACCATTTCTCTGCTCTAGTGTGTGATACCACACTTTCAGACACAAAGCTTATTTCCACCACTTTTCCTCCACCTTCCAGGATGTAAAGCAGCTATTATTTTTCCTATGAAGCAATGAAGATATCTACCTGCAGCCTCTGCTGGCAGTCCACCTAGCAACATTTTCTCCCTGGATATTTCACCTTTTGTCTGATCTGGGGCCTGGCAGAGGATAATGTTTTACATCAGGTCTGAAGCAAATAGCACAAATCTGTTAATTTTGGGTGGTAGTCTCTAACTATGTCTCAGAACAAATTAAATTAAAGAAACATGATCATTCAAATCCTGACTGGCAGTAAATGGCAAATCCAATGGTCAGTCTCTGACACATGTGAACAATAACATCAGTTCTGTGGGAGAAAAAGCAGAGACAATTTGTGGTGCAGAAAGAAACAAGATAATGCAGATTTCAGACTGCTGCTACTGTAGAGGGAGATGGACCTTCCTAGTGGAAACACTGGACTCCAATACCACAACCTTGTCCTCAAGACCCTCTTAAACATACAAGTAAATCTTTAAAAGTGAAAACTCCAAGGAAGAAGTGCTATTACCTGGTAATCAGCATGTTATTCAGAGGTTCTTTTAACTTTCCCTAAGACCACAGATAATTTTAGTACAGAGTACTCCCTCTCTGGACTGCCACTGCATACACAACTGCTCACAGAAATGCTGTGCTCTTTCTTCCAGGAAGAGAGAATGTATGCCAACCAGTGGAGAACAACTGTCTCATCCTGATACCTGGGGCCAAACAGCTTGTGATTAAAATCTTTCAGAAACATGAGTTCTGAGTGAAGAAGAGTCAGTCATGATTGCTCCAAAACTCTACTTTCCTCTAGGAGAAGTCAAGTTTTAAGACTGTTTTTCAGAAGATTGGAGAAGGTTGGAATAGCATGTCCTTTCAGTTTGGTAAATCAGCCATTAGATGAATTAAGAAAATTAATGAGCAGGATATTAGTGCGGAATAAAAAGACAGTTAAGGGAAATTTATACCAAATATTTGTTCTGAAGCAGCCTCAGATGCAGGAAGCCCTTTACCATAAGTGAAAAGAACACAATCAGAACAAACCTAAAGAGTGCATGAATAAAATACAAATAAAAAATAAAGTCAAAAGCCAACAAAGGAGCAATCAAATTCCAAACAAGTTTGTGTTTATTATGTCATTGGTAATTAAAAAATAACAAAATGAATTAAATTGCTTGATTAAGTGTTTTCATTGAAATAACTGAAAGTAACATATTGCTACTTATTACTTTTCTGAAATAATTTGTGTTTCTATATTTATTTTCAAAGGTATCAATCTAAGGATTTTATATAGTTTGAATTTTTTAATATTTAATGTTCATAATATTTTCATTCACCAAAATTCACTGGAGAAGACATAACTTAGTAAGATATACAAATTTCCAGCTATTTTCTAACACTTGATATTCTTCTTATTTTTGGCAGCAAAATATTTGGTCCCACTACATCATGCTGAAATTTAAATCTAATTTGAAAAGGCACAAGTTTAACTTCTTTCATGGTCTGCTTCAATGTATTTTAATAGTTTCAGTGATTAACTTTGCTTAATGGTCATAAAATAATTCCTTATGGAAAGTGCATTTGCATGTGCTGTTATTATCCCAATTTCTGTATCACAATACATTTTCTCAGTAAGGAAGAGGAAATTACATCAGCTTCTGTCATCATGCTGCTTTGTTCTTATTCAACCATTTTCATTCCAGAGACACAAAGTACTTCAGCAGTTAATAGAGTGTGCCCCATCTCTCATCCTCAAGCCCTCAGTCTGGTCTGTGAAGCAATAGGTCAGCTAAACCCGATCTTTGTTGACAACATCACTCAGGGGACAGCAAGGGCTTTTAAAAAGACTCTTCTATTTGCTTAATCTTCACATCTACTTCCATGGAAATGGAAGCAGCTTTGTAGTATGCTGGTCACACCAAAGTTAGTTTTAGTTCATGAGTTATGACCGCTTTCCAGTTTCCCTCCAGGTACACACGTGCAATGGAAAACACACTTTTGAGCTCACTCAGTTCATGCCTGATTAATTTCTTGGAGAATGGGGCCATGAATTTTTAACAACTCTGCAAACGTAAAAGCAAATAATGTATATTCTTTTTCTTCTTTTCTACACAATTTGATGAGGGAAGTTGTCCCAGTGCTCCCAACAGAGGGATCTTCACCAGCTCAGGTGCTCACTCTGCGTGACAAAGCAGTATTTCATGCTGCTGCCCCGGTCAATGCCACCCACTACGTAGAGAACAGAAGAAAGTTTGAAGTCCACTCTGCATGCCAGGCCCATTTTTCCATTCTGACTGTTTGCCAGAGAAGGGAATGTTATGACTTTTCTGACTACTCAGGACTGCCTGGAATCCTTGTTGCCTTCAGAACAAAGCTCCATGAAGAACAAAACTTCAGCTAAACTGCTGCTGCTGAAGGGCTCACAGATTGCTGTTTTAGCTAAGTCCACTCGCTCATTTTTCTCTGTCTCCTCTTTTGAGCTATGTCTGCAGCTTCCGTCTAACACATCAGATGGTAAATACACTACCTCAGGTTTCACCAGAATGTGTGCCATTGAGTGTCAGGGCAGGAGGAACGTGTAGTTGGTTCTGTTGCTTTATGTACACTCTCTGGATTTTGTTTCGTTTCATCCCATTTTGGAGTACATTGGCTTAAAAATAAGCTTAGCCGTTTCCTGTTCTGAAAATCTGAAAGCAGCTTCAGTGTAGTCAAGGCCAGTGCTAGCTTCCTATGAGATTTAACTTCTTTAATCTACATCCTATAGGATGACCAGCATAAATAAAAGAAGACCCTTTAAGTGGTTTTCTGACTGCAACCATTTCTGATTTTCGTTTTCGTTAAAGCTGTGGATTTATGCATTTTCTTCCCAGCAACTTAATCTGAGTACAACTTACATTTTACCTTCACTATTCTACAGCACAAAAAGTACCGTTGTTGTTTAAGAGCTAGTAATGATAATCCTATAGCAGCCCCCAGCCATTATTATTTGCACTGGAATGTAGTTTTCAGTTTTTGTTGCCTTCTAAGATATGAGTTCTTTCTCTGAATATGTGTGCATGTACACGTTGTCTCAGGGGAAAAAAAAAAACCTGCCCAGACCCGACAGTTTAACTCAAAGGTGTTGTCTGATGTATTAACAACAGTTTTCTGGTGCTCCACTCCCACTTGCTGGTCCCACCCATGTTTCAACCTGAGCTGCTGCGGTTTTCCTGGCCATTTTGCCCCGCCTTGGTTTATAGGCCATGGTACAATTGGAAGAGGCAGTGTGTAGGCTACTTTCCCATGACCACACCGGGGAACTGCAGGAGCTGAGGAGTCATTGGGACATGCTGGTTTCTGCAGTTCCTTGAACAGAGCAGTAACTTCTGGCAGAGAGCAAGGGCACAGTCGGGGTGGCAGCTTCACCCATGAACGCCGGAGCTTGACCACAGACACAATAGCCTGCTGAGGGATATTCAAATCCTGGCTTCCAAGAAGAAACTTTCTCCAAAAGAGTGCTTGAGATGAACTGAGAATTTGCTACAGCTAACTTTCCTTTTATCTCAGCAATGTTTTGCAACGAGCTCCAGGGAACAAGGTAAATAGAGCAACTGAAAAACAGCATTATGGGTCATGCTACAAATTATAGTTTGTAGCAATCTAGGCTTTGATTAGCAAGTGCTTTATCTTTAGCACAGGAGAAATTCCAGTAAAAAAACCCCAAACTGTATACTCAAGTATCCTGCTGAATTTGAGTCTTGGTGACTATCTTTTTCCTCTTGATTGTTATGTATCCTGAAATTAGCTGATCACACTCACTGCAGGACACCAACACAGAACCTAACCCAGCCTCACAATAGGTTCACGTCCCTTTTCTAATCATCAAGATGTGTCAGAGTCACAATAGTGATTTTATCTAAAAACTTAGTCTATCAGTTAATTTCCACACTTATATCTCTGTGATAAAAGCGCTCCATAGAAATTCCTGTCAATATTTTAAAGTTCTTTCTCCAGGTGTAAACATGGAGCTGACCTCCTCCACTACCACTTACCTACAGCCTGGTGTTACTGGGACACCCAAATACCTGTTGTACCAGTTATTTGCAATCATTCAAGGCAATTAATTTCACGTAACTCTGGTCATTTAGAAGCTATTCTGGACATAAACAATGTCTCTTGATTCTAATGAGTGAGACTCACTAGTTAATAATAGGAAAGAGACCCTGTGGAGGTGTCTCCCTCTCCCTCCAATGACAAAGGAAAGAACCTAGATACCATTTCAGATACTTCATGTTTAAACAGCTTAAACAAAACAAGACTATGAAGACTGGGAACCACAGACATTATTGTTAATGAGCTCTGTTTCTAAACCACATGAATTCTGCCTTCCTTCCTCTGAAATCAGTAGAAATTTTATTCTGATTTCAATAGAGCTAATGGGAAATTACTCTAATTAAAAGCCAAAAACTTCAAACTCTTGTCTTCCCTTGTTTCTTTTGGTGTTAGGGTTATGGCTATAAAAAAGTAATCAAGTAGAAAATACAGCATCAGTTTTCAGGCAGTAAGGGGTCTACAGTATAGGTATCTGAGCTGGTGTTTAAGATCTTGTTACAGTCACTGGGCAAAAGATTAATACAGCTTAAACAAAACAAAACTAGCATCGATGTCGGTTGAATATCCAAGCTAAGTAATTGTCCAGTCTAGATAATGGGAACATTCAGTTGCCAAAATATTGGTGCCACCTTAGGTATATCCAGCTGCTGCTTCAAAAACAGTCAGACCTCCCAGAAGTCCTGAATGGTTTTGATACTCCAAAATATCTCATATGGCAGCAGGTGACTCATGGAACTAAAGAAATCCCACAACACTGGCTTGGGCACCATTGGCTATACTGGAAGCTTAGGCATATATTGACACCCATATGCAGACACCTGAACTTCGAAGCCTGTAAACTGGAGTTGAGGTTCATCACATTTTATATGCACAATAATATGCTGTATCATTAAAACTTGAATTCACGTTTATTTCACCGCTGCCTTTAGCCTCCCAGTGTTTCATTTCTATGCCTGCTTTGTAATCGGTGCCACCCATAACTCTCCTGGAGGATGCAGTCAGGTCTCTCCTCCCAAGGACACGACCGCTGACAGGCTAATCTGTCAGGAAGGGGCTGATGGAGCCAATCAAGCAAATCCAATCCGATGATTCGTAAACTCAGAGGGCTGGGTGGGACGGATTTATAGACCTCAAAGCTCAGCCCAGAACAGACCAGAGACAAGATCACCAGGGAGCATTATATGTGCTGTATGTCGGGGCAAGAATGTTGAAAGAGACAAGTAGAGGAACTCACAGAAAATTTTCCACCCATAAGCCTGTTCCAGAATATAGAATGCTTCAGATGTTAAAAATGTGGCTTCTGTCTTGTCACTGTGATAACATTAGCTTTAGGTTGATTCCTGCTGCTGTGTGACAGCTGGTGCAGACATCAGTTGGAATGCACAGAACATAAGTTTGTCATATAAGTTTAAGCTAACCAATCACTCAACTTGCTTTAAAATCTAACCCGATCATCCCCTGTGTGATGTCTGGCCACTGGAATGTTGAAGCCACTACAGCAGCATCTTGGCTAACTGCATCCGTCAATAAAAATGGATTCCACACAAAAAGGCATCAATTAAAACTATGAAACTACAAGAAAGCAGTCTCTTTTAATGCACCATTTATCACAACAACCTGGTGTTATTCCACAATTTTTAGAACTCTCGTTGCCATAACAACTGGATGCAGCCTTTACCTAGTGTGGGCCAAATCCTGCCCTTGCTGACACAGATGCAAATGCAGAATAAATTACCTGAAATGTCTGGAATAACAGTGGTGCGAATACAGCATAACACAGACAGAATGGGACCCTCTATCTCCTTTCTGTAATCATTTTCTTTGCCTTGTCAGGAAGACAACAAGTTTTTCTCTCCTACTCTGAACAAGATCATAATGTAGTGGAATAATCAGACATAATGACAGGTTAAACCACAAAAGAGTGTTGTGTCCTAAATACCATATTAATTTGTTTATTAACAGTTATTTAAAATGCCCAAGGAAATACCAAGTCTGAGATAGGAATACATTCTCTTTTTTCAGAGTCTACATCTAAATCATGTAATAAAATTAATATCTTGCCTAATAAGAGGACATAATGAAGTGTAAATTCAGACTTGTTTGGCTAAACAGAAGATACACTCTCACAGAAACAAATGCACAGGAGAGTCCTGGGTCTCATTACCTAGAGCGGGGCCCATGCATGGAACTGATTTCAGAGACACCATCATAAAATGTTCTCAGACTTGCCACTCTTCCCAAGGAAATGAACAGGAATTTGCTGCCACATCAAAGTCTGCATATGGATCACTATCTCCAGAGAAAGCAGAGTCCAGGAGGAAAGTGTGGATCTATTCTGTCTGAATCATTTTACAGAAGCGTATTCCAAACTTCCAAACAATTAACATTTTAACTAATTAAAATAGCAATCAGAAACCCAGTTGAGCAAGTGTTTTGGAACTTGGTAAAGATAAATCTGATACAGTCATACTCTGATCATAGTTTTAGCCGCCATTCCTGTTACAAAACCAGATGAAGTCACCAGGCAAATTCTGTAAGTAGGCTGGAGAGAGGGATATGCAGAATTTAAAAGGCAAGGAATTCCTTACATGCAGTCCGCACACCTAACCACCCTGCAAAATTTTATGCAGTAGAGATACATTTCCCCTATTAAATTCAAAAAGTACAGAGCTGCCACTCTTGACAATAGCTCTTCAAATTATAAGGCTTGGTCTGCATGAAATGATAGCCAAAGACCTACAAAACCTAGCGGCAAGGAAGGAGATGACTTGCTACATTCAGGGCAATCTTAGAATAATGTCATTTTAGGAACGAAATTTGCAAGTTAAGCTAATAGCAATGCTCAAATGTGACTCTGAAGATTGATGCATCAACATTGCACTGAGGCAGTATAATAGCCTCAGAAAAACATATTAGCAAGGTTTGTTACCCAATGAAAATGCAAGATTATAAAGCGTAAAAAAGTTCCTGGCCAGAACATGAAGAGGTCAACTACTTTGTCTGTCCACCTGAAGGCAAGATCATCTGTAACTACATCATCCCAGATAGCTTTTTATTCAGCTTCCATTTAAAGACCTTCAACAAAAGAGGTCTTCACAATTTCCAGTCACTCAATTTCGATTTGAGGGTGTGATTCCAGCATAGATAGGTGTTGCTGCATTATCTTCACTGCAAGCTCAGGCATTATGAGCAGCCAGACTGTATCAACACAGGCTGCACTGGCCGAGCATTGACTGGATGTACATTAGTAGCAACAGAAGCCAACTACAGGTTTACCGGTATTTATTAAAACCAACAGATCTGCTGAGTATTTTGCTCCCACCAGCCCTCTTCCAGTAGAGGTTTGATTTTATTTTCTTTGAGGTCATGATGTTTCACAGTTCTCACTTTCAACTGCTGTGGCAAATGGTGAACACCTTGGTTTCTGAGCACTTCTCCAGATTTTTTCAGGTTGATTCAGAATCAGCTTGCAGGTGACTGACCGGTGCTGTACTGCACAGTGCCTGTACTAGTAGGAAGCAGGCAAAACAATAAGATGAAATAGTTCCCTTGTTTCATGGCAGACTAATTTCTGTGAGTCTGTGCAATGAGTTTCACTGTATTATACCACAAGAGGGAAAAAGGATAATTTCAGAGAAGGTGAGCCTAGATTCACCTTCAAAATATTACAGGAGGGATGTTTAAAGGAAACATCCAAGCACAGAATCAAATTTGACAGAGGTACTGGACTAGATGTGAACTATCTATCTCCCACAGTGAGCCCAGTCTTTCAAAGCAACTCTGAATATCAAAACAATAGCGGAAGACCAACACAACTTTTTGATACCCTAAGAAAATGCCTAACTGATGTCACATTGCTGGTATTAATGTGTGGATAAGGTCCCTTTGGCATAAAAATATCTTCTTGGTGTCTTACACCTGCATGGTGGTAGAGTGTCCATGCTCCTGCCTGCTGGGTAATTTTACCAGACCCAAAAAGGATGTGCAAAGAGTCAATGTAAATTGCAGTGAGTAAAAGGATGATGATCCTAGCTAGTTGCTGCACAAGGATCTATTGGTAGGGCCTTTATAACAGGAATGGTAAAAACAAGGTCTGCACTTGACATTGCTGAGAAAAGATTGAGAACAGATACATCACCTGTGAAGAAAAGCCACAGAAACTGTTGAAGAAATGGAGAAAACATCTTACAGAGGAAATTTAGGGACTAAATTTTTAGGTGTTTTGACATCTAAATTCTCCTACATACTCAACAGGGGGAAGGGGATTCACCTCTGCAAGGCAACACAGACCTCAAAAGCCTTAAACCTTCACCTGAAGGTACCTCCCACTTTCCTTTCATCTAGAGAAGAGGTAAGGAACCTGAACATAGGCATCTCAGTTCCAGTGAGATATAGTCAGGGAATAGAGTCAAACCTGCCTCACTGACCAAAAGCACTGATTTTATTACAGTGTAAGTGTTTTCAGAAGAAAATAGGAAGTGCAACAGAGTTCTCCAGATGGAGCAGAAACACATCGCATAGCCTGTGCAGCATGAGGGTGATTCACCGCTTGAACAAGCTACCAAAGGCTTTTTAGTCCGAAAGCCTCAGAGGCGCTCCTCCTCTAATGCTCGCCGAGTATAACACTTAGTGCAGTGACACAATTCTTTGATGGTCATTAAGCACTGCTGTAATAAGTGTGCTGAAGGAATTCTTTATTTTATAATGCTTTTAAAACCAAGCCAGAAGCCAAACAGGAGTCATTACATTCTATATAGCAGCAGTGAGTAAAATGATGTGATCTATAGATTAGAAGAAATTATCAGTTTGAAAAAAAAAAAAAAAAAAAGAAATAATCATAGAAAAGATGTCTGGAAGGGATTTCAAGAGATCCTCTAGTCTGCCTTCCCTCCCTAAGTCAGGATCTGCTTCTTTTGATGTTCCTGAAAAATATTTATCTAACACCTACTTTTAAAGACTGCTGCTAATAAGGATTTCACAGCCTCTAGAGACAAACTATTTTCCAATTTAACTTGAGATTCCCCCACAGCAATTTAAAATGGTTCCTTCTAGGCCTAAGATCTACACACATTTCCCTCTTTTTATTCCTCTTTTTTTGAATCCAGCTCCCTATTTCAAGGAACGCAAATCTGAATATCAGTAGTATACTAATTTATACTTTTCATGGCCCTACAGAAATCAGTTGCTTCCAACAGTGCAAAACTCAGCATGTAATTAAACCTGTACTATTCTCTCTTAATACCAAAATAAAGGTATAATTTCATACAGACCTGTTCTTTATGCCCATCTTGGTATCTGTTGCATAATGCTGTTACATTTGTCCACCGCATTTTGTAATGACTGATTGCCTTCTTTCTCTGAAATCTAAGACTTCAGTAATTTTCTGTTAAAACAGAATTTGTCTTCCATATTTATCTTTTCTTTAACACAAAATGACTTTCAGCTGATCTTCTTTACATGACCATCTGCATAATTACTATGACTCTTACTGAACCAGCAGCTTGCAGATTATTAACTGGAATCTGCTCCTCCTGGTTATCGTTGGGAGTTCTGCCATTGACTTCAATGGAATCAGAACTAGACCCCCTCAAAGAGCCTAGTTATTGAAGAACTCAAAGCTCTGGTGAGAATTGACATTGACATATTGACAACAGCTTGTTTCTTTTTTTAATTTAAAATAATTTAATTTGCTTAACCAGTTACTTTGTTTTGTGTGATGATTCTATATCTCTGAATGCAATTTTCTTTGATTAAATATGAAATGTTTCCTTCCTCAATTGACATACAACAAGAATGGTAAACAGCTTTTTAGCAAAAGGACAAATTCCAACCAGCATGCAGCAAAACATCTTTTCATGCACGAGGAAAGAAGGTAGCGTGGTAGGTGAGGGACTGGATGCAGGGAAGTGTGAGGAAGAGGGAATTCAGTCTTGGAACTGCAAGTTCAAAAACTATTAACCCAGTCTATTCCTCCTCCAGGTTTGTGGCTCAGGTGGAAACAAAAGGGACTCAAAATGCTGCACCTACCCTCCCTGCTCTGGGCAGATGCCAGCTTCACAGCTGCATAGTCTTGAGACCTGTGTGATTCAATATAATGCTGTTGGTTTACACCAGCCAGGGATGGAAAAATGAAGGATGGTGAATAGAAGACATTTGCTACCCCAGCTGAAGTTCAGGTCCTTCATAGGCAGCAGTTGAGGAGCTCCCACTCACTGTTCACTAGGATAGCCTTTGGCTCTTCTCCTGCCTGCCTTAAGCTGCTCTGGCTGATCTCCTCATTGAATTAATTAGATTTAGGTTCTCTGCCCTAAAAGACAAGCCAGCTTTCATCCCTCTCATCAGAGCAGGGGAGCAGGCAGGAGAGTGTTCTTGCTATGACATAGCTGCAACTTCTTGAGGAGGGGAAAAGCTATGACCCCCTTAGAGAGAGGGGATCCAGGCTGGTCCACAGGAGCAGGCTGTGGATGTCCAGGTGAGATTCAATGGCAAGTGTCAATGTTCGATTTGTCTTTCAAAGTTCAAAGAAGTTTCTTCCTTTGGACTGGGCTCAGGTTTCCCTCTGTGACTGGCATTGAACTATTTTAACAAGGGAAATTATATTTGCTGGTCTAAAGGCTCTAGAGTGCCTAGTTAACTTTTTTTTTTTTTTTAACATTAACTTATTTTTTACTTGGTTTGCACCAGGGAAAAACATGCTTCATAGCAATGCCAGATCCAGTTTGCGTTATTTTCAGCCAGCCACATACTGGCCAAATAGTTTCTAAACTATCCATATGCTATCTCAGTTTTTATCCATGATTTACTCTGGAAAGATTCAGGAATATTTGCTCCAGTCGTTTCCCAGGCAGTGATCTGGCAAGGGTTTCAAAAGCTTTCATGGTCCTCTTTTATTCAGATTACAAAGAGGGAAGCAATTTAACAATTGCTCAGATTTGGGAATTCTTCAGAGCAGCTAGCTTGTTTTTTCGCTCTTGCTTTGTCCTTCTTTGAAATAGATCAATTCTGGTGTTCCTGACACAGGAAAATAATTGTCCCACCAGTCTTGCGCACATTAAAAAACTGGAATTCTACATCCCCCTGCTGGAAAGAGATTTTGAGAATGCATAAGGCTTTACACCACCACCTGATCCTTGCTAACATGGCAGTTTGGAAAGCAATACGGACTGATACGTACTGAATTCCTCCACTTTCTCAGCTCAGTTACTGTGCAGTCCACCTATGGGAATCCCTTTTAAAGAAACAGACCATTTTTACTTGCGAAAAATACTTATCATATAACCGAGCACAGGATTGCTGCATATTCTGTTTGGTAGAATCTGACAAATTATTGCACTGTAAAGGCATTACAAGGTAAAAAAAAAAAGGTGAACAATCAGAGCTACCAAATTAGGGTGATAAAACTGTCTTCAAAATCTTTACAAAAGAAGAAAAATCCTGTTAAGTGAATCCTGTATGTTTAAATAGACTTAATTTTACACAGAAGTATTTTTAAATGGCTGTCTGGTAAAAGAATAAGAAAGCTGGGTGGTTGGGGCTTTTTTCCCTAAAGATACCACTTCTGTAAGGTATTGTGTTATTGGTTGTGTTAAGCAAGTTGTGACATCCATCAAGATGAATGTGTTTACGTGCATACCTGGTGACATAGTCTGAAGTGGTATATTGTAGGTATAAAATCCTGATCAAACTTACCTACAGTAAATCTTTGTGCAGTAATTGTATTTCTTTGTTCCTTACTAAAATCAGAGCTGCTGCCTGGAAGCATGCAAGCATTTAATTTTGTCACATAATTCCCTCAATTTCAGGCCATGGTAAGTAACACTTTCAGAACATGTCAGCTGTCAGTTCCCGTTACAGCATCTAGCTATTACACGGCTTAGATGTAGCTGCCTAATGATTAATGCTGTATGTTGTGAATTCATCATTCCAAAAATGGCAGAAGAAATTGAATAGTAAGGATTCTGTACGAATTAACTCAACCTGCAGAAATGATGTTTCTGAAAGCTTTATCACTGTGCTTGCTTTTGCTGGAGAGGAGCACAGAGCATGCTCACTAGGCAAGCACATTGGAGAAGCGGAGATAAATCTCCTCTGACCAAGTGAAGAGAGACCTCTACAGGTGTTTGGTTTATTCAGTCCAAAGACCTTTGGAAGTTGTTCCCCAAAGCTCTGAAGCAAAAGATGTGCCCATCGTTCAGCTGCCGAGTCAGAGAAGATGGGAGAAGACTGCTCGCTCCTGGGGCAGGCTGTGCTTAGATCTGTGGCGGACCTAATTTAAGGCCAGATGAGCTTTTAAACAGCCAGCTTCATTATGCTTCTCTGTGAGGCACACTGGAACTCAAGTTACTTATTATAACTATTTTGGAGTATGCACAAAGGCCCCAGAGACAGCAAAAATAGAAGGAAGCACTCATTCCTACAGTTTTGCAGCGTGTAATTTCTGCTTCTTCTGAGGAGCTCAACATATTTCCATAGGTAGCAACCTCTGCTGACAATATCCTTCATTTCTTGACCAGCACAGTAGGGTGTAACCTTGATGCAGCTCTTTTTGCATATTTTGGAAAGTGCTGTGTTTCTGCATAAGAAATTTCTATTTTTTATTTGGAAAGCTATCTTTCTCCATAACTGATGTTTATGGACAGAACTAAAGGCAGCCTAATGGAACGCATGAAAATAATTTACATCTATACTTTCTGCACCAGTCTTCAAATTGTTCTGCTCTCACAGGTATCAACAAGATTTGCATCGCTAAAAACACTGGCAAATATATGAGACACATAAGAGAAGAGAAATGCTGAATGGTATTTCTCTGAAAGGAATACTAAAGACAGAGATGGAAAGCGGAGCTAAAAGCTGCTGACCCTTTACAGCACTTCTGTGGTCTGGGTGCAAGAATAAAGCCTGTAAGAATTTCCTCAGCCTCCTATCTAAATTTCCCCAAGATCATTAGATTTTAATCTGTAGATGCCAATATTTTTCCATAAGTTGTAACTGGGGATACATGCCACAAAAATCTAAGCCAAATTAGGAGCAGTATTTACTTTTCATAATAACTGCTTGAACCCTGACGGATCAGTATTCTGAAGTTTCTCATGCGCAAACAGGATCGAGGGGTTGCTGTTGCACACTTCTCAGTGATCAAGAGTCAAAATATTTATTGACTGAATCACATGCTGGAGATTATTAAAACCTAAATGTTCTGTTGCAGAGAGAAAAGATGAAAAGACAGTGCTCCAGGGAAAACATAAACTAAGAAAAACAGAAAACGAATAAACCTTTGCTTACAAAAATGAAGAATACAAAAAGCAAAGGGTTTTCTTTTTTCTAAACCTGGTTTTCTCGTCGGTATTTCCACACACTCCGTAGTGTTGCTATTCTTGTGCACACACTGCCCAGGGTGATATTTGGAATTGCCATATACTTTTGTGCGCTATTGCTGACTGTCTAGGATCTGACTGCATTGGATAGGGATTCACAAGACCTCTGTTACAACAGCTCACAGCTATAGCATTGATGTCTGGCCTTGAGCAAGCTGCCCAATTAATCCTCTGCTCAGCTGTGAAATAGAAGGAATAGTTCTGCCCTGGCAATGGTTGGTTTCTGTTTTCTTTTATCATCTGAAGCTTTTAGAAAGGGTATTATGAGCACTTAGATATAGGTGCTTGTACTCTTCCCGCAAATTTAAATACCAATCAGTAAACATAAGTGAAAAAATATTACCATAAAAAGATAATTACATTAATATACTCCCTGGTGATGGTGCATGTCCACAGGTATGCTCTATTATGTAGTACCATGTTCTCAAAGGCTGTTTTATTTTTTTAGCTAAGTAAATAATTCTGCCACGTCATCATTAATCACAAAATCAGCTGGAGAAAGCCAGATCTGCTACTGTGTAGAGTCAAGTCTAGAAAGAAGATGGGGGGTCACATGTGTGGACCGAAATGGCTCACTTTGAGGACCTTCAGGCACAAGGCATCCCCCAGATCATCCCCAATTACAGTACTAGGGGACTTGTGCCACATGGGAGTACACTATGGAGTCTCTGTAATTACATGCCAAATGTCACTGGAACAGGTGTGATACAAAGTTGTTATTTCGTATCACTCAGAAAATGCCAGTTTCCAGGCTAGTTAGGCTGCCCGCTCCTTTGTTGCGCTGCGTCTGGATTTCCTACCGCTCTCTCAGGCTTTTTTTCCAGCAAAAGCATGCACTAAGCCAGCGTCGGTGTGAAGTCTGTAAATCTGCTGTTTCCCTACTCATGAAATTTGCATGGCTGTTGCACTGCCAGACACTGCCTGTGTTTTCAGATCTGGGAAAGCTAAATCAAAATAATCACTGTAGCACACTGTGCTAAGCGCAGATATAGCACACTTCACGGTAACAAGCTGCCTTCTTACGAAAGAGGGCTGAAATTGTCATTTTTAGCAAGTAACTGCTGATTTGGGTCTGTTGGCCCCACCTGAGTGTTACCATTTTTGCTGGCCCACAATGCTGCTTCAGAGATACTTGGGGACGGGCGTTGCACTGAGGATAGGTGCTGGAAGGAGCTGGGCACCCAGTTACTGCTGTGCCTTTTACAGCACAGGGCACGTGAGGGCCAGGTGCATCTCAGGCTTTTGTATCCACTAGCCTAACAATACACTGCTGGAGGGTTTGAAAATGCTCCATCATGACAAAGAAAACTGTATTTTGTGTCCCCGTCTATCTATGCATTATGGCCCTGCAAGCAGCAGGGTTTCGATCCGCTTTTGTATTTCATCATGGAGAAACACTTCTCCAAGCCAATGCATTGACCAGTAGGTATTTATAATGATATAACTATTCATCAGATATCTTGGTAATTAATAGTACACTTTCAGAAATTCTGTTACTTGGTATTCGTGTAGGTCCACTCACTCAAACCCACCCTTTCCATTAATATAAATTAAGTGCTTGAATTCATACTCCATGCCTTTATATTCTCGTACTTTTTAATTCAATGGCTAAAGGACAACAACAAAGATTTTAGCATCAATAGTGATCTAAACATAGGTACCTACATTTAAGAGTGGCATTCACAAAAAACCTACTTAAATGCTTAGGTACTTGCAAGACCAGGGACGTCAAAGTTTTGCATGGCTTGAGACGCTGCTGCTGTTGTCAACAGCTGCTTGAAAGCGAAGCCTATGTGGGGTACATGCATTGGCCTCCTAGTGCCTATATGTCCTGAGAGGCCCACGCCAGCAGACGCGTAAAGTATGTCCAACCATTCTGATAATGTGACATTCAGTCACTTACATTAACTGGTGAGCACCCCGGCTAAGAAGCCAGGAGTGAACCTGAATCTGTTTCTCTATAATTCAAATATATCATTAGTCAGCTATCAGCTAGCTGACAGATTATTTAAATTAATTATACTATGATACCTAATATTTATACATGTGCCTAAAATCTTCTCCATCACAGGAGTTCAGCAATGACATGAAAGCTGTCATAGTCAACAAAGGGATTCAACAGCTCACAGCACATTTTACAGCATACCCCGTCCCAGCAGGCCATTTCACCTAAAGTAACCTGTCCTGTGCAAACACACTCAGTGGCCATTTTTTCTGTTTCCTGTAGGGATTCAATCATGAGCTGCATTTACAGATATCCCTTATATGGTTGTATAAGACCAAAGTTTGCAAAGTCTGTGCTACAGTTTAAACCTCTCTAACCAGTTTTCAAGGAAAATGTAATCTATTGTGGCTAAACAATAGGTTTAAAATCCCGTTACATATCAGCCTGACCATACTGTCTTGTCCAAACCACAGTGAAGACCAGAATTAATGCTCAGGCAGACATCGTACTGTCATGCAGACAATCAGAGCTCTGTATCTGTTCAAGCCCACAAGTACAAAGTGTCTGCGTTAGTGAGAGGTGCTGTGTATTTACATTCTAACCAAAGACCTAAAACTACTTCAACTGCAGAGTGGTTAATCTCTGTTGTACTGTTACACAAAACATACAGGGATGCTGTGCCATCCAAATAACCCATGCTCATATCTGTCATCTGTTAGGTTTAATGTCATAAGTAGAATCATGACTATAACAAGAAAAATGTTATAAATCTTGTATATTTCATATCATATCGTGCCAAAATTGATCAATCTGTCTATCATTTGCTCTATCTATCTGACGTGTTTTAAGGACCAAGTAAACAGAACAAAACAGGCTGATACCTAAAGCCAAGTCTCTGCTACTGAAAGTTTACAATAGAAATGTGATTGATAACTGCAACTCTAAAAAGCAGAGAACATGAACTCGGGATTATACCTGGTCATAAGAAACTACAAAAAAAAAAAAAAATTCAAGGGAAAGGAAATTCTAGCCTGATCACTCAGCCTCAGCCAGGAGCAGGAAAGACCCAGCTCTGGGAACTCCCCACAGTGCCAAATCCAAAGCAGGCTGCAGAGGCTGGTTTGGGCTGACCTGGGAAGCCATGGCACTGCTGGAGCAGCACAGGAAGTTTCTTAATATTAAGCATAAACTCAATAGCTTTGTTATATTGTTTTGTAATTTTCTTCCATAGTGGCAAGTTTGTGTTATCTAATAAACAAGTCATTTTATCTCTCAGTCTTGCTCAGTGTCAAATCTGACCATGACTAGTACAATACTGGCTTGACATGACACTCCCAGTTCTTGAAATCATTATTCCAGAGTGGAGAAGGGTGTCTCTGGCCCACTAAACTGTGTGATTCTCAAAAAAGTCTGGCATTACCAACCCCTGAAAGGCAGATGTTAGCAAATTTTTGAAAAGTGTCTTTCTCAGCAGGAGTCAGCTTGAGTCTCTAAAGAAAGCAGCAAGATGATGAAAGAATGAGATACATGAGTCACTGTGAGATGAACCTGTGAATCTCTGGACCCTCACAACCCTTACTTTCTTAGGTATGCATTTTTTATAAAACTCATAGCTACATTTGAGACCCAGAACCCTCCCTCAAATGAGGGAAATGTGCATGGACACAGAGATCCACGTAACTTTTTTTTTTTTTCCCTGGGGAAACTGGGATGTAAAATACAGGAGGAAAAAAAAGAGAAATTAAAAGGCAAAGTAGTGCCTTCTTTTCACATAATCATGTAGCCATTATTGAAATGTAATGGAAGACAGCCACCCTCAACACATTCATCAGCAAACAGGAGACTGGATCCATTCCATTCACCAGGCTTTTGAGAAGATAAGCTCTCTGCTCCTCCTATCCCCTTGAAAAATAACAAAGACTGAGGAGCTCAAAGAACCACAGAGCACATAAAAGAAAAGCAGCTTTCTAATGAAATTCTTCCTTGAGGCATTAATTTTTTAACTGCATTCCCGAGGTAATTAGATGTATTTGATCACTGCCTGCGTGCCTGTGTCTCCTCTGCCTCCCAAAAGCTGTCTGAACCTTTTGGTCAATTTCAGACAAACCAAATCTGATTAAAAATTCCCAGCAGCTGCAGGGATGCAGCTGGCCAAGTGGGATGCCCTGAGGTCCTTCCTGAAGAATAGCAGCAGGTGGCAGGGCAGGGATGAGTCACCCTGCGCTCAGATGCAGGGGATTCCTTCATGGGAGCGTCATAACGCTGACCTGCTGCACCTCGCACCTTCTCAGCCATCTCCATGACCAGCCAGGTGATGAGGGTCTGCAGAAAAGCAGATTTTGGTGCTGCCACTTCTAACTCTTTCCTATCCTGATGATCCATATTTCCAAAATATCTTAATATTTTACTTCGACTATGTTTATCTCTAGCTGTAACTATTTATTTCCCCTGGATCTTTAAATAAGGCTGTCTAAATATATTGCTGTCTTTTTTGCTTTTGTCATTTTTTTTTTTGTGGTGTAAGTTGGAGGCATAGGTCTAGCCAATATATGACTGCTTAATTTTAAGTAAAAATGCATGTAAAATAATTTCACTTTTCTCTTCTGGGGCTCATGAGTTTCTTCTAAATTATCACAGAATCACAGAATGTTAGGGGTTGGAAATGACCTCTGTGGGTCATCTAGTCCAACCCTCCTGCTGAAGCAGGGTCACCTACAGCAGGCTGCACAGGACCGCGTCCAGGCGGGTCTTGAATATCTCCAGAGAAGGAG
>Ga0065711_1002384_pt1 | contig 50489 bp, 32 predicted proteins | sample Hoacrofraction12_FD_59098 | JGI IMG/M metagenome (GOLD analysis project Ga0065711, IMG submission 59098) | Hoatzin crop microbial communities from Cojedes, Venezuela - Epithelial fraction 12 v2 (version 2) | ecosystem: Host-associated > Birds > Digestive system > Esophagus > Crop | place... | reverse complement strand
ATTAAAAACTCCTTCAGGAAACTGCTTTACATTTGTCTGCATCATATTTGTTTATCTGTATCTGTTACGACCTTTCCGTTACACATTTCAATGAATTATCACATTGCAAATGTACAGACATTTTACTTCTGAGTTACTTTTTAGGGAGTGGCAGGGGTCAGATGAGGATACTCAATGCTAGGACACTGACAGCTGCGCTGGGAAATTTTGTGACGTTTGCTGTATCATTCTTTTAAGTTCAGATAAACCAAACCTCAGGCTAGGATGAGGGCTCGGGGGTCTGAACAACCCTGCTCAGGACAAGACTCGGGAGGTTTCTCAAGGAGATCCAGCTGGGAACCCCGGGCATGCCCTGAGACCGCAGCCCAGAGAAAAGGACTAGATTCCTAGTTTTGCTTCTGTTTCATCCCATCTAGTGGTTTGTTCATCTAGAAAATAACATACATAGCAGCAACTTGTTTATGTGGATATATGGGCAACAGACTTTACTAAGAGTTGTTTGTAGATTATTCTGAGATACTGTGATGAAAGTTGCTATCCCAAATAGTTTATTTTAACCTGATTTGTCCTAATGTGGTCATGCTCACATACATGCAGGTTCACAGGATGAGAGTTGCTTCTCTTAAGCTGTCCACAACTACTTTACATGACAATGCCATAAAATCAGGGAACAGGATATTCCAGAGTTAGAACCTGAGCCATCAGTCAGTAAGTATATGAGAGCTACAGAAATGTGCGTTGACACCAAGTGTGATCAAATGAATATAAACAATATACTCCTGAGTAGTGTATTTACATCTGCCTTTGTGTATACCACTTACGTCAAATAGATTCCACTGGCATGTCTAGACTTAGTTTCCATACTATACTTTGTATTTGATCATAAGGTAACACCAGACACCACTATTAGAGAGTAAATATTATTAAGAGAGTAAATATTGTACAGGATAAATGACAAGAATACCGTACTCTGTCAATTCTCTTTTTATTCACAGCAGTGAAACTGCATTATCACTGCAATAAGCTCATTCCATTTTGTTATGGAGTACAGCATGCCTATAACAGAGTAATACAAATGAATTAAAATATATTGATTGTATAGAAAATTAAGTGCAAACTATTTAAAACATTTTAAGTGATTAGATGTAATAACATTTTACAGATACAATTGCACAGCTGGCAAACCGAAGTCAGAAGAAAACAATCACCCCACTCTAGCTGTACAGAGGACCTGGCTCCTAACCTTGGCTTTTAAACTTGAAGCTTGACAAACAATATTTCTCCTGTGATCCAGACAGGTGGCAGTCCCATCGCAGAGCATTCGCCAGCATTACCACTCTCCTCATTTAGACTTTACATCAAGTCTGTGTGAGCTCTGGCTTGAACTCAGATTCTTCATGTCTATAAGCAAAGGCAAAGGCTAACGCTTATTTATTAACACTCATTCGAAAGAAGCAAAGGTATTACATAAAGGACCACTGTTCATTTAGATTACACAATATTTTTAAGGGACATGTGATCCATCGGAGGACTATTTCTATGTACATTTGAAAGTAACGTTGATTACCTAAAATAATTCTTATCCTAAACAGATCGACGCTGCAAAGAAGGTACAGGAAAATAATTCTGTGATGGCATAAAATAAAACTGCCTCATTTGTGGGTACACAAAAGGATTAAAGAGTATAATTTTACTCTCTTAGACCAAATGAAGTCCTAAATTGGAAAAGCAGCTCCATCCAAGGTCGCCTCTGTTGTTTCCAAAAATATCTTGAAACAAACGCAAGAGGGGCACTTTGTTGGGTGTTATCTAGACATATATAGTTTCAATCAAATTCTTCAAGAAGTGTCAGAATAAAAGTCAAACACTTGTTTGACACTGCCAGGTCACTAGCAAGTGAATCCCTTCAAAGGCTGAAAATAACTTTGATAACAGAATTAAGAATTATGTGAGGTTTTCTTTGCACTTAAAAAAAAGCCACATTAATTTGGGATGGAATTGTAAACACTTTTTAGACATTTCATAAAAGTATTTTATAATTCTTTCTGCTACACAGGATGAAGAGTTACAAGGTTGCGTTAATGATCCCAGGAAAATATTTATAGTGCTTTTAACCAGTATATGACTTCTCTCTTCCCCTCTTGTTGTATTTTACAATCAACCTTCACTTCATTCAATTAAATCAACAAGCAAAAAAGAAGCTTCAGTGTATATAGATTTTAAAGTGATGCATTTCACATACAAATGGTTGAAGTACAGTATAGTAAATAAAATTTAAAAAAGGAATAGTCAGCACAACAGTAAGGACCCACTGTGAAGTATGGCACACTACCTCTTTGTTAGAAGAATTCAGATTACTGTCTGTGGGAGATACTTTCCTAAAAAGACTTAATTTTGAGATGATGTTATCATTGTCCATGAAATAAGAAATGCCCAGTGTTTATTACTGCCCTCTGAACGTTAACTAGCTCTCTCGCTGTTTCCTGGCTCGCTCATGCAGATACCTGAGCAGTCTAATCAGCCTACGTAAAATGAAAACGAAGTAGAGAAATCCTTCAGAACAAAAGATGCAACATGAATGTAAAATATTAGTGGAACAGGTTGTCTGTGGGTGACTTTCAATGTTCTGATACAAATCTGTTTTCTTTTTAATATGCTATAAAAACACAGCAAGCTTTAAAGCATGGACTAAGGGAGATGGGGACAATGTTTTATAAATACTTCAAACAACTCAATGTTTTTGAATGCTGCAGTCCGTGGAATGCAGTCTGGGAGCAATGCATCATTTCAATAGCAGCAGATAAGCAAAATGCATTATTTTCACGTGATGTTTAATTTTTAGATTTTCAAATTTTAGAATCCCAAATTAATTAGCCCTTTGTGCTTTTGGTAATTCTTCACGAATGGCTCCAAGATTTCTGCAATAACTGCAAAGAAATGCTTAAGACACCCGTTTACTTGCCAGAAAATGCTGCAATAATGTAAACCAAGTAAACTGCTGAATTCTTCATATTTTATAACCCTAGAATATCAACTGCTATTTAAAAAACAGTAATCTTGTTAAAAAAAAACACATTAAAACCCTACAAATTTTAATTGCAGAAAATCTTGATCAAGAATTTTGTGGAGTTTTCTTCAGTACGAACCAGTTGTAAAATTTATAAAGAAGAAATTGTGAGATTAATTTCTTCATTATTGCCCTTACATGGTTATAATTTGTACTTGATGTATGCCTTTATGGTTTTGTTGTTGTTGCTCCCTAAGTGCCAGGCATATTTTCTATTCCATTCCAGGGGAAAGAAGTAGGGAGAGAGAAAGGAATTTGTCTTTGAACACTGGTAAGATCCCATTTTCCATATTCCTATCAACTGCATTTTTTCTGGTATTAGCAAAATGTGCAGGATTTGGCTTTATCCTACTTCAAAAGTAGACCTAATTAAGTGCTTATTGTATAAATGAGTGTTTTTAAAACTCGAGCAGTTGCAATAAAATTCAGAAGCTTAAAAATGACATGTTATTCTGTAATGACAGTCTGAACTGAAACGGTGTTACTGACATTGGCTTGTGTGGATCTGTTCGCAGGAAAAGAACTCCAGTTCTTGGCATTCAGCAAATGCTGATTGTGTGCATCCTAATTTGCAAAAAACATACCTTTTCCAAAACTATGAGGAATGGAAATGCAAAAAAAAAGGTAAAAATATATCTATTTTTAATAATAAATATAAATAATGCCTTTAAACACAAGGTAATGCATAAAGTTGTATTTTAATGACAAACACTATAAATACTTCAGCACTGGATCTATGCAAGACAGTCTCTCACAGATGTCAAATAAAAATCAAACCATATTGCTAAGGGCTTGTGTATTTTGATTGTTTGTACTGAGAAAAAATTCCACAAACATTTAATTTTTGTTATAAATTAGAATGTGTCTAATGGAGCATTGATTTGTGTTGGATGACAGTCATTATTTTAGATAATTACAATTCTGTTTTATTCTCTGTGCCTTATAAATCCAATGCTGGCCCTTTAATTCCTGCTTGTTCTGACAGGAGGAAGAATACGGAGCTAAATCCAGCAGACCTTATTCTGGCAAAACTCCCACTGAAGTCAGTGAGGGTTTTGTGAAAGTAAGGGACGGCATGATACGTCTCACAGCTCCTGCTGATTATTTGGCATATGTTTGCTCTCCCCCCCCCAAACAGCTGAGCTCCTCACTGAGTTTGACATCACCACTGCGCAGTGGCTTACAGCGGTTTTTTGTCTGTAAACTAGAATCACAAAAAACAGTGTAATGCAATTGCGAAAAATACCATTTTCACCCAACGACCTTGGGCTAAACCGGATTGCCTTGGGAGTTCAGGGACTGCTAGTGTGGAACTATCGCTACAGAGACAGAGACACTGAGAATTTGGAGAACCCATTTTAAATTCATGCTGAGAATTCAAAGAACTCTTTAAACAAGCTGGAAATGGGTCAAATTCTGATTGTAAAAAAACAGCTACCCAGTTGGGTGTTGCCCAGACAGGTGGTACCTTGTGATAAAATTGTTGATTTGTGCAATACTTCCTCGCTGGAACACTGGCACGTCCGTGAAAATTTCAATTCTGTTTCCATTATAGACTGCAGCAGAGAAAGGCAGCTGAAGAGTTAACAGTGTTCCTTCAGCAGGAAACCTACTGCTACAAATGATAACACAGGGCACACCATCAGCCCCAGTTCTTTATTTTTTTCACTTAAGTCTGAGCAAATACAGGGCCAACGAGAGAAACCAGATCTGCAAGCGTCAGCGCTCTCCTCATCCACAGACGAGCTGACGGCGCAACAGTTTCCCACACCCCACTGTGTCAATGTGTCACGACCTTTCTCCCAAGGGGACACCTTTCGGGTGACAGCACTTCAGGCTCTGTGGTCTTTCAGTCGTACATCTGTCTGCCTCCCCGGGGAAGCTGGCTCCAGGCTCGCCAAACACTGCCAGAGTGGTGAGTTAGGAATTGGACTGATACTGCCAAAGGCTGGAGTAGATCACGGGCTGAGGACAGCCACCAGGTAGTTAGCAGTCAGCTTTCCGTCGCTGTTCATCTGGGCCAGACACGAAACAGTCATCTAAGGAGAAGCAGCTCTGTGCTTCATTTCCAGTTCCTGAACCAGCACGTCACTTGGAGAACAGATTTTACATTGCTGACTGGGGCTATACTAGCCACGCTTATTAATCAGAACATCCTCACCATGAGGACACTTTCAGGCACTGAACTGTTGCTAAATACCTCTGCTGTATTGTGTTTTATAACAGCGAGCAGCATCATACTGTAGGCAAGTCTTATCAAGAAAGCTCTGGAAATCAGCGTATTTGAACACAATAAATACAATAGCATGGCCTAACTTTTATGATTGTGGGCAACTAGATGCATATGACTTCATTAGTAGTAGTATCTCTGTGAGTAAAGATATTCACATGAGTAATCCTAGATTTGAGTTACTTAAGGAAGTCTATCACAGTTCAAATAGAAGTAGAAGGGTGCCACCAACATAAACAGATGGTAAAATGGCTGGCCGGGTAACACGGTAGATGCACTGTTTTCTCACGCCTGTTTCTGATGCCTGTGACTACTTCATCTCTTAGGTCCGTAAGGAACTTGCCTGTAGCTCGAAGGACAGCTGAAGTCAACCTGTCTAAATAATGCAAAGCTGCAGAATACTGCAGTAGTTTTCTAGCTGGAATACCTCCTCATCCAGTTCTGGGTAAAGGTAAGGAGGAGCCTTTTGAAACAAAGGGAAACGTGCTGCTCACGAGTGACTGCTCGTATCAGTGTTCCAACTGAAGAGATCTGGTAAGTGCCAGAGCCCTGAGTTTAGCTATGCACTTTTTTGATTTGCTTGGACCTTCACAAGGGAAAGGCAGGTATTTTTCCATATGGTAACGTTTAATCTTATTAGTTAACCAGCTGGACTATTAATAACAACAAAGTAAAAAAGTTAAAAATAAGCATTTTGTTGCAAGTTAGGAAGTAAAGATGAAACTGTGAAATTCACACAAAGATTTTATTTTGAACGCTCCCATCAAATCATGGTGGAAAAGCCAGTGAACAGAAGCCATTAAAGTTGCATTTATTAAATGTCCAGTTATATAAAAAGCTAAAAAAAGCATCTGAGCTTTTGCAATTTTCTTTTCATAACAGTTATTATGATTTTCTGCTTCACCTCAGAAAGTCATTTTGCTGCTGCTGTAGTGTATAATCTGTGTGCCCTTTCTGGGTGCAGTACAAATGACAGAACACTAATCAGATCAGAACAACAATCACGTCATCTTTGAGTAACCAGCAATAAACTGTTTTTACAAGGAAGAAAGATGAACTATTTTTAGGGTAACTTTGAACAGAACAACAGAAAATTATTATATTCAATCTTACTCTACATCATTGCTATGAATTTCAAAAGCATCGCTTTTTCCTGGGCAGCAGGCTGATCTGTGTAAGACATCTTTGCACGAATGGTCCAGTCAAATAGGGGCTTTAGGATTTTGTTAAAAGTTTTGACTCGAAGTATATAAAATCCCCTTTCTCCCTGCCCTGTCTGGTGGCTCTGCACCACAGGCTGATTCCTAAGCACCCTAAATGCCCATTTTTAGTGATGATCCTATGTTTTCAGCACGTCTCGCATCTAGTTGCCTTGTTTTCCTTTTAGTATTGCTGGCAAATATTCAGCAGCCCCCTCCTGTAGAAGTCCAGGTGTGTGACTCCTGTGGCTTTCTCCGGATCAGCGCAATGCAGGTACAGTACGGCGATAACGGTACAGGGCTATCAAGGAGAAAACGCATAGGAGCCTCTGGAGATGGCTGTGCCCACACTGTATAGCCTGCAGATGTCCTTTTCCTGAGCCTCCTCCTTCCCGAGCGACACAGCCTCCCTTAGTGCCTTACGAAGGCCCGCTCTCCTGCCGGGTAGAGCAGCGAACTCATGGCAGCACCTCGGCCACATCTACCCGTGCCTGTGTCCTACACGACAGCCTGCCTTCCGCTCTCACCAAAACTGTGCGTAGGGGATAACCTGCTGCTTCTCCGCGTCCTGGGAAAGATCAGCGTGCAGCTGTTGAGAAAGAATATCTTCAGCTATTCAGCAGTGTGGGAGGGCTTACAGGAGGATGTCCCGGGAATCTATGGATCTGAGACCCCCTCCTTACACAGACACTGCAGTTTTGACCCCTTTGGGGGGCAGTTGAAATAAATTTCATTAAATGACCGATTCAAACCTCTTTTTCCTGTGGCCCAGTAAGCTACTTGTCACTAACAGTTTACCTTGTTTCACCTAAGAAATGTAAAAAAAAAAGAATACCGTACAATCAAAATGTAGTCACCAGATTTTTATTTTAATTCTGTTAACAAATATATTTAATGCAAAGGCGAACTAGGGACTATATAATTATCATACTCTCTCTTGATATACGAAACAGCAGAAGATCTCATAATTAGGTACCAGAGAAAGCAAAATTATTTTTTATGTCCTGAAAAGACATTCTACTTTAGGCAGGAAAAACTAAAAAAAATACCCCAAACCTATCTAGAAATTCAATGAGCCAAGAGACTGAAGAAGACCAGCAAGAGTTATAGTCCTGCAGACTTCTCCCTCTGCTTCTGATCTCGGGTTGTGGCTAAGGGGTGCTCATCCGAAACGATGAAGCATGAGGGACAGTTTCAGTCCTCACCTCTGTTCCTCTCACCTGGGCCCAGCTGTGGGTCTCTCTGGATGCAATTTCAAGGGCAGCGACAGTTGCCCGTAGCTCACAGGCCAAAGCCAGAGCGCAAGGCAGCCTCGCCTACCCGCCTGTTTTGCACACCCTAACGTGTGCAAGAGCCGCTGTGCCGTATTTACACCCATCCACGGCCCTGCATCCCCGAGACCACCCGCTTCGGGTGATGCAATCGCTTTGGAACCGCGCCGCAGGCGAAACAGCACAAAATGTCCTCAGCGGAGAAAGCCTTCAGTCGGCCACCGTTCACACTTTCACTTGGGCAACTCAAAAAAATAGAAAGTATACGTGCAAGAAAAACGCACTTGTCAGAAACAACAACAAAAGCTAATGGAAAAAGCTCAGAATGCAGGTAATTATTCTCAGAGCCTACTCCTGACGCTGTAGCAACGAACTGTCGCCTGGAAGCACAATCAGTTTAATTCAACCGTGCAAGGAAAGGACGACCAGGAGCGTGCAGGCAAGGTCTGCGCAGCTCAGAGCGAAATGGCTCCATTCTTGCCAGTCACAGCAGATGAATAAAGACAATAGGGGAGGAGAGGGCCAAGCCAGGAGGGCCACAATTATACCAGATCAAGTCCCAGGCCTTGCAAAAATGTCACCTTAGTGATACAAAACAAGGAGCAGAGCAATTACGTAAGTTTTCTGTGACCCTGGAGAAGGATTTCTTTTCCTTTGATCTCTCTGCAGATGCATGCCATTCCCAGCCTCATAAAACCAAGATTTACGATGAGGTTCACCCTAGTGCAGCTCTCATACCAGATCTTCCCAAGCACGTTATGTTGTTGCTTAAACAGTGGAGGAAAAGCTTCCTCGAGTGGTTTGTTGCTCTCTTTGTCTATCCACCAAAACCAAATAGTGTCCAACGAATTTATGTAGAAATGATGAAAGCAACAGTATTTAGTGTGAGGTTACCTTTAGGAAGCCAACGCCCCGCCTTCCTACTTTGTGTCGGTATCGAGGAGGAAGAATTCATAGCACAAGCCTGTCTTTACCTCCTTCCTGAATGACCTGACCAATGGCTGTTTGATTTTGTTGCTTCAGGAAACATTCTCTCTTACATTCCATCAACTGCTCAAAATCCTGCCACATTTTCATTTGCTTCATATTCGGCCCGTGACTTTCCCGTACAACTTTCTGCTTCTCTCGTAATTTCTGTTAAAAATACAAAAATATTCGATTTCTGGAACAGTTCTAGGCCACAAACATTGCTTACATAGGCAGCTTGGGATGACGGAAGATTTTTATATGCTACTGAAATATGATTTTGTTCAAGTTGATAACACTCCTTGCAAGTGCTAAATGCATTAACACCTGGGACTTAGGTCTTTTACAGACTGACAATGATTTCAGTCTTATCTGTTTGAGAAGTTCTGTTAGAATTCTGAGTCAATTTCCACACAGAGCTCTCACAGTATCAAATTGCAAGCTGCAATGGATTCCGTGATATTACAAACATGAAATTAGTGTTTTACAATCAAACCCGCTACTGATTATTAACAGTGCAGCCCAAACCTGCAGAAATCGCTCACAGACTCACTCATGAAAAGGGAACTAATAAAAGAAAGACGTTTAGTGTGAGTTGGTAAGCCTAACCTCGTCCTTGCGGATCTGAGCTTCGTGCAAGATTAAAACCGGACAACTGCTTTTGTTTAACACTGCTGCGCTGATGATCCCCTGGCCTTTAATAACAGTGATAAGGCTGACAGGCGCAGAATTTATTGTCTTCAACAGGTTGCTTTATATACAACAGAAAATTTGAGCTGGCACAGTTTGTTACGCCCGTGTTTCAGTTTCTTATCCAAATGGTTTTCAGGGAATGTGCTGTCACATTAAGCTGTTTGACTATCTTTTACAAGCGGCTCATACTATGCCCTGCAGGAAATCAAGCCCTGCAGAGCGAGCGTGATCTCTTTTCAGGGTATTAGTTACCAATGCCAGCAGTAATGGAATTTTCTTTGTAGGCTGCAATATGCTTTTTATAAAAGACTGACCGCAGCCTTTGGTAATAAGCCCCACGAAAATAGGAACTGTACAACACTTTTACAAGGTAAAAACCTCATTCTTACCTTTCCAAGGTTTTCTTGTTCAAGGATCGTTCGTGTATACTGTTCTCTAAAGGAAATACAAAATAATTTCATTATGATTTTACTTGGTTCTATGTAATAGGACAGAATAATGATGCAAGCATGGAAAATCGTGGAAGTATTGGGAGGTTCATAAACAAGATAGAAGAGGAAGCATGAAGAAACCTTTTAGGCATTGGACAACTTATCCCTTGACATCAAGGATCAGATCTCTGATTCTCTCAGCTGTGCAGTTGGGAGAAGTGGTATTGGATAAGATCTCTCACATTTTTGAGGCAGGCATGATTACTGCTCCTTCCAGCTTGAACACAACAGCAAGATCATTTTGATAAGTTAGAACTGATCCCTTTTTAATCATGCATTTATCCTGGTGATGGTCTGAGGTTAGCCACAGTGGCCTCAGTTGCGCGAGTGGCAGAGTTCACAAATCCACAGCCCTTAATTGCTGCGAACGTAGCGTTAGAATGAGTGGGAAAATACAGGAATGAAGGGGACTGGCATTTCACCCCAGGTCTGACAAATCCAACGACTGCAATGGAACCGCCGTGCGTTCCTCACTTTCAGAAAACAGCCGTCACATTTAGGTGCCTAAATATAGGCTTAGAAGCATAACTGTTGACATTCATTATTAAAAGTCTTGGCTGTACACCTTTGTCTGTAACAAATGGCTGGATCACTTTCTGACATACGCAAACTTGATACGCGAAACCTGACAATATAATGTGCATGCACAATATAATCTGCATGACAGCAGGATTCAGATACATTACTATGCACTTATTTTAAAATTTTTTGAAATGTGACAATAAAAAAACCTCCTCAGTGACTCAACTGGAAAAAAATCAATTATTACATTTCATATGTAACGAGTACACTTAGAGGTTGAGAGTTTGCTAGCAGAATACAAAACATCTCGGCACATCTAAAGAGCTTTCCAAATTGCTCAGGGTAGAAGACCTTTGCACAGAGAAATCCTAATTTCCAGAAAGAAGTATCAGCCCTCGTGATACCAGAGTGTGAAGGTTTGCTGGAGCGTGGTGAGCAGCCATAGAGAACCGACACACCGCGTTTCTTATATACCTTCCATTTCTACTAAGTACGCCGGGCTTTCGACTGGAGCGCTTGGGCCCCGGCCACCTGGTCCTGCCTGCCACACTCCCTGCGGGACGGATGTGCAAGGAATGAGCCTGGATCATTCCATGATCGCTTGCTCTTGGGCAATTCTAGCCAGAACAAATCAGAACTGTCTTGAGGCAGCTCCAAGCGCGGTGCTGCACAGCTGATCCCTAGCGATCCTCACCAAATCACAGAGGTGGAAAGCCGCGCTGAATCTTCTGCTTTCCACTGGCACACAGCACATGTTCACATGCATTTGGCCTCAAGAAACATACTTCTTTTTGGTTTTTTTTGAAGTAGAGTTTTCAAAGTCATCAGCAGCAGATTAGATGTCTTTCCTAGTAAGTTCTTCCTTACTATTTATAATGATGACTGGAAAGAATGCAACTTAATAACTTCATTAAAAACCCACAACTTTCTATTTTTAGAGAAGAAAATTAACTTTTCACGTTCCAAAGAAGTGACTCCACAGAACAGAGTTTATATTCAATAAAGGGGGGGGAGGAATTAAGACATTTTTTGTTCAATACGTTGTCAGGAAAGTGCTATTCTATTTATGGTTCTTTTTTACTCTGTTTACATTCCAGTGCCTACTGAAAAATACATTCACATTCCAAATGAGAAAAATTTTATCATCTCATTTTATATTTTGCAACGATCTCTATATTGTACTTTGTTGTAATTCATTTAAATGTGATGGGTCTGCGACATCCTACAGAAGGTCAAAAATGCGAGAGGGATAATTTCCCGAGCTTCTGTGCCCACGGTTAGCTGGGGAAACAGGGACGGCGGAGAGAGTGGTAATGCTCCCTTCACATTCTCCTCGCCATACCTGGAATTACACAGCTGGACTCACGCTTAATGCCAGCGTTTGGCTTTGATGGCTTGGCTGTGTGAATGCTCCCATTGTGGATGCTCACTTCACAGGTCGTGGAGTCGGTGCGTTTTTTGCTTAGCATCCGCGAATAAACTCAGACCCTCCCCTTCCCCGCGAGGCCATAAAAGGACAGTGCCTGCTGCTTGACCCGCATTTCCTCTCAGCTGCTCGGCTGAGCTGCCCTGCCTTTCACATTAATGAATATTCACATCATCACCACGATTTTTCCCACAGTCACTTCTCTTTTCAGCCTTCTGTTTCATTTTGCTGTTTCATCGTCTCTCATTAGACAACTCTTATTTCCTACAGCATTCCACTATTTCGAGATGGAAGAAGAAGCTTCTTAACCTCCACTCACATTCTGCCTCCTCATCCTTTGCTTCTCCTACCCTAACATTGGTAGCTTTAATTCTTTTCCTACTCTTATTTTTCCTAACATTGTTTCCTACCTGGTGTTTAAACATTTTCATGCCCCAGGTCCTTGCAGAAGCCTCTGTAACGGATATTAACCTAGCCCTTCATTTCCTAGTGACCTCTTCTTCATGTTCCAGAGCCGCAGGAGATGCAGCTCCACTGGTACCGGTGCAAGGTGCATCAGGACAACCTCTGCGTCATGAGGGATCTGGTGGAGGAAGCAGACCTCATTTCTCAGTGTCTCCTGAGGGAATCAGGAAACAGTCTGACACGTCGCTATCCCGGTCAGTGGCCCCATTCCAGAGCCCACCGAATCTTAGTGCTCAGTTACTGCCTTCTTGCACTCCACAATGAGTGAAGGAATTGCCTTTGGTGGTACTGAAGGACATGTGATGACGAATACTACCAACTAACGGCGCTGCCCTCATTGCCACCGCTGCAACAGAAAGGTCCAGGAATTATTCTGCAAGGTAAAAAGTCCTAAGAGGACAGGTATCTTGGGAAATTAATTTATTCCTCCATCTCCTGTGAGAAGTGACAGACAGCTACTGCTTCTCTTTTCCCGTTCTGATGTCAGCATGTTGGATGGTCTGAAGCTTTCAAATGGAATCCAGAATGATTATTAATTATCTAATTAAGCAGTTCTGTCTTTGCTTTGCCAGTCAGTCATGTTTTTAAACTGCTTTGCGACTGGGACAATTTTGTGAAGCATTTTGGCACGTTGTACAGAAGACTGTACAGGAACCACAGCTCTGACATGACAGATTACACAGATCTCGAGCAACAATCTGGCCTGTCTCTGAAATACAAATGCAGAAATCTAAGAAAAGGCCTCACATGAAGGAACTATATTGCTGTGGCTTTTTAAAGCCTAACCAGTAAAGCCAGCTGCAGGACTGCTGACTGTGAGATGGGGAGGTACAGCGCAGAGCTGATGCCCCCTCTGCTCTGAACTAAAAATGATGGAGAGTCCTTGGTACAGGAATGACTACACCTTCAGGGAGACCCCATCCTACTCTCAGAACACCAGAGTATTTTTTACTCCTTCCATTTATTAAGAAATTAAACAAAAAGACCCTTGATCAAACCCAGCAAACATGAGTTTTAAAACTACTGTTTTGATAAATATTTTAATGACCAAGAAATATTATCGTGTGAAAGCCAAAGACCACTTTGTAAAACTAGTGACAGCAATTCAAGCTTGTTTATTTTGTTGACAGCTAGGATCTAAGAAATTTTGTTGTTGTTGTCAAAGATAAAACTAGCTGGAAAACAGAATTTCTATTTCATGCAAAATTCTGAAATTTTGAAAAGGTAATTATGAAGAATAAAGAACAGATATTTTGACACTTTTACCAACTGAGAGTTAGAAATGTTTTTGTTTGGATTTTCCTGATGTTTAATTTTGATGGGGCTGAACCAGCTTGTTTGACTTATTTGCCTGAATTTTGTTTCAACTTTTATATCGCATTAAAAGATTAACATATACAAAATTTTAACAGGATACTTTTACAAAAATATTTAGTATGCGGTAAAGTGGGAAAAAATCTGTACAACATGGTAACATTTAGACTTCTTAGCACAGATAATGAATCCACAATATCTCATTCTCAGAAAACATTTCAACCTTTGGCAGGACTGCATCATTTAAAATGGAAAACTACATTAAAAAAATCACCAGCTCAATTCAACCTGCTCTGCTTCTCCCCCTACCAGGCAAAGGCAAGGCGAAAAAACTCACAGGATGAAGCAACTGTCTTTATATGGGAGCAAATTAAACTGAATGTGAAGATGAATGTTAGTGTGATGGTGGCGAACAGTATTCATTCTGCCTCCAGTAAGAATTACAAATAGGGGCAAAAAAATAAATCCATTTAGGATGAGCGTATGCACTCCTCCATTCCAACACCAATGACGAGGATAGCTATTCTACCTGGAAAAACAGCAGAAGACTTGCAAGAAATGGCCAGAATCCGAGGGCAGTGCGGGGCTGCTCTCTGAGAGGTGGCAGACCCTCTACTTCTGCACACGGGAGTCTCTGGGGGAAACTTGGCAGAGGCCTTGTGTCTGGGAAAGCCACGCTTCCTGCAGGACCGAGCTGAAGCACAGCTTCTCTGAGCTTCTGCCAACAGGGGCTGCAAGCTAAAATCGCTATCTGGGGCCTATAATCTCCAGCAGGAAGGGAAAATCTTTTGGTATGTCTGAGAGAACTCGTAGGTTTACAGCAGTATATACTGGAATTCAAGATACTTATTTTTAGATTATTATAGTGTTTCTAAATTTATCAGGTGAACTCCTCCAGTTCAAATGCCAGTGAGAAAATTCCTAACTTCAGCATCAGTTTATGAATATCCTCCAGTTAACACAAAGGAAACACATTAATATACTTGCCGAATTGCCTTTCGTCTCTCCTGTGGGTCTGGGGAGACGTATGCCTTCATTTCTTCTTTAGCACGCTGCAACTGTATTTCTAGATTCTATAAAGAAATATATAATTTTAAAAAATATATACATTATATTTGCTATTTCATTTCACAATGAACAATTAGGTCCCGCTTGTGATCTTACCCTTTTCATGCAGTTAATGTAACGGTAGTTGCCTTCTTCCTGAACACACTCCTCAAGAAGTCCTTTCACTTCCTGCAGTACAAAAATAAGATTTCAAAGGACATCGTAACTGAAAGTCCAATTTCAGTTGCAATATAAACCATGAGAGCCAGTAATAGAAACAGACAGAATACCGAATTGATGATTTCTTAAATGTTTCTATAATTTGGGCTTTACAGAAGTCTCTTTTAAAGTGAAAGACAATTGATTTTGTTAGATGTGCAGTTTCAGTCACAGTTGGAGATGCTACATGATTGTTAATAGGTGTTTATTGACATGACTGACTGCTAGCACATACTTCACAAGTGCTGCCGAGACTGTGGTTCCTAAGCACATCTTTAGCGCTAAATGCAGTTGTGAATAAACATTTCTGGAACACATCTGCGAAATGTATGTTAGAAGCTACAGATACGTTAATTAGCAATCAAGAATTATGTTGAGGAGTATAGATCTAGTGGGTTAGTCCCATCTCTAAATGGTCCATACCAAAAAACCCAACAATCCAAATGGAATTTGTGTACTCTGGGTCGCACAGCAGTTGTGAACTCCAGAGCTCTGTCACCATGTGATTTCCAGACCATCAGCTGGAAAACCGAATTCTACAGTTCAGCTGCAAGAGTTTGCCGACAGCCATGTCCAGCTTCACCAGGGGATGGGATTGTCATCGTGTGTTAGAAAATCACTAAGACTGGTCTGTCAAGAAAAAAAGCCTGGATTGCTATTGTAAAATAGTTCTTATGCAAGGTCTACTTCATAGTAGGTTCATCTGCGGATTCTTTTATTTTGCTTGGATTAAGCGATACAAAGGTACTTTTAGTGCAGGGAAAGAATTATCTATATATCTACCCCCACTTTACAAGTACGCCTTTCTCATTTTGAAATATATCCCTTTATGCGGGCAAGCCCTTGAAAAATCGAGTCAAGACAAAATTCACAGAAGGTGATCTAGTGAGATAAAGCAGATTGATATAAATATTAATATCGGTGTGTCTGTCCCCACCTTAAAGGATTGCAGTGGTTTAGGTACCTCCCTTCCTAACAGTGCTATAGCTCAAGCAACGCATAAACTACATATGCGCAAGCTCTTAGATACACCGATTTGGTTGTATTTTTTAAAAAGTGTCATATGCAAGAATACAAGACAGTTGCATTTAATGAAGTATCCTTGCCATCAATTTCAGTGCATTAATTATCCATTGGATTGGTTGCTAATTTAATGAATCTGCTAAATACATATAAAGATTTGTTTTGCTAAATTAAGCCTTATTTTATGGTCAAATTCTTTCCTAACAGATACTGTCTAGGTCAGCAGGACTTCTGGCAGGTGCACCTTCTGTCGCAGTATTCTTGCTAATCAAGGCTGGATGTCGGTGGGTGGACGGATGTACCACGAGTTCACTTGTTGCCATTCAGAACAGGAGATGTGTGTGACTGTAGCTGCTCCACAGCAGCTTCAGGCGTGATTTGCATAGCTGGGGATCACCACTGACTCACTTCCACCTGAAGTGGATTTGTGCTTTCCATATCCAGAGGGAAGTCAGGGAAAATATTGTACCACAGCGAATAACATGGTGCACAGCATTTGTTAATACTCCTGAACAAGCCCCCATCTTACCTGTTCCAGCGTAGAGCGATTGCTCTCTAACCCCGCTGCACAACTGTCATATTGGATTTTTTTTTCATCGCATTCTTGAGTTAATTCCTTATGTGAAAAGGGCAGAAGGGTACATAAATGAAATCTTCAGTTGACTGACACGTGACATTCAGGCAGACTGTGCTCTGGTCGGTCTCATACATCAGCCTCAGCTACTGGCACACTCACAGGCACTTACATAAACCCAGCGGGCACACGGGGTATTATTACACACGGGGAAGCCGCCAGCCTCCGCGTGCATACTGGCGGATCAGCTGCACACACCACAACACAGCCTGCAAATTTCCCCTCTACAGCCACCTCCATAGCTTTAAGGCGGTAGGTTAACAGAGCAGCGTTTGCAAGAAGAGAGGAAAAATAATTATAAAACCAGAGATTAAGAAAGGATTAATACGCTTGCTACCTGTGAAAAGCCAGCTTTCTAGCTGTACACAACAAACACCATAGCTGCGTTTCATTTGCCGACACTTTTAATAGAACCGTCAAAAGTAGGTTTTCCGGAAATTTGGTTGATGGATAAAAGGACAGCTCTGTTTACTTCCATGGCCATGAACCAACTTACAGCAGCTATGGGCCTGAATGACTTTTTTTCCATTTTGAAAACAAATGGATAAATCTGTCATTCGTACAGACTCTCACAGGACTCAGATCAATGTACTCAGCTATCGGGATGAGACATTATTTGCAATCCATTTAAAAAGGAGAGCGTTAGTTGAGATCATTAGTGCTGAGACACAGAAAGAGCTTTGAAACCAGTCTCAAACCTAACTTTGCTATAGTTTTGAACTAGGATTTTTTAAAAGTTTCCCCCGGTGTAGTACTTTTTTTCAATTGCTGTAAAGGACAATTGCCCAGGGAGGTTGTGGAGTCTCCTTCTCTGGAGATATTCCAGACCCGCCTGGACATGGTGCTGTGCAGCCTGCTCTGGGTGACCCTGCTTCGGCAGTGGGTTGGGCTGGGTGACCCACAGAGGTCCCTGCCAACCCCTGCCATTCTGTGATTCTGTGACAAAATTTTCAGGCTGATTTTGTGCCTGCGCTGTCAGCTTTTACGAATTCCAGTCTTTTACATGTTGCCTATTGCAAAGCACTGCTGACCCACTCTGCTGTTTCCAGCTTTCCTTAAGAGTTGATCATGTCCTTGTACAGCACCACAGAGATCTGTAAATTACATTTATTTGTGATTCTGACTTTATTTACCAGAGAAGAGTTTCTACTAACCTGGCACTTCTGACGCAACTGTCTGAGTTCTTTGATAACAGGAGCTAGGCACGCCTTCTTCTCTGCCACCATAGCATTCAGTTTTTTTACCTGATAGAGGGACAGAATAACAGACATTCACACTATGACACTAATAGTACATTTATATAATTAGGACTGTGTAAAGAAAGGGAAGTGAACCAAAACATGGAGAGAAAAAATGTGTGATGGAGCCCGAACTGTATATAATGTAGACTAAATTTGGGCCTAATTAACAAAGGGAAAGCGCCCATCTTGCAGTGGGCTCACTACCACAAACGAGACAAATTCTGGTCCCGTTGTTTGAAGTGAGAACGTCACAGAGGGGGCCAGAAGACAGCCTATGTGCCAGACACCCGGAGAGCAGGAGCAGGGGAGACGAAGGAGTTGCACAGAGGTGGACTGAGAGAAAGGAGAAATTCCTTATGAAAACAAACCAACCAACCTGCCTGCGTAGGTTAAATAAAGTTTGAAAATGCTAAACCAGTGTCACTTTAAAATATTTATACTGAAAATTCAAATTCGATCCAGCTTTTACTTTGAGAGTCATTCTGTTTTAATTATATCACTTTATTTTTAAAATGCCCTTGTGATTTCAAAGAATTCTATTTTGCTTTTTGCTCTTTTATAATATTTTCAAATTAGAAATTCGAGTTTGTCTTGCTTCTATGGCTATGTGTGAAGTTAAATTCAAACATGGCAGATCTAAGGGCAATTGAAAATTAGGCTATAGAGAAGAAGAAAGATGTTTAGCTCTTTAGGCACATTAACTATTTTTTTAACAAATGCTTAACTCCAGTGATCTACAAACATTTTAGAAAAATATTCTGTTAAAGATTCAAACCATTCACCTCTTTCAAATAATGTGCAAATATGAAACTACTTCTGAAATCACAAAGAAGTCAAAAACCACAGATGACAACAAACTTGTCCCTAATGTTTCTGAGGGGGAGGAAAGTAGGATTATTTTTTTCTTATAATCCTAAATTTCTTCTTCATACATTAAAAGGAATGCAGATCTTAGTAAACATTTTCAAGATTACCTTTGTAGCTGTATACTGTTTGAAAAAATGTTTTTATATATATAAACATAGATTAAAAGAAAATTAAAAACCCAAACAAAAATATTAAACTTGAGTTTATATGCTGAGGAACCAGACATTCAAATTGAGGAAATACAAAAATCACCATTTCAGACATGTTATCTAGCGTCCGGCCTTTCATTTCATCCATTTCACTCTTCACTGCAGATACTCTTTCCAGCTCCTCCTGGGTGCAACTGTATCCAGAAATACCTTTCTTGTCTTCAATAGCTTGCTGTAGACACAAAAAATAAATGCTGAATCTCAGTCAACTAATCAAGTAACACAGCAAATTCCTTCACAGAGCCAAAATACTGTAAGAAAGTGGAAAAGGTAAGTCCTAGAATCAATTTGTTTTAAAAGTGATTAATAATCTAGCTGCCACAACAACTAACTTTTTGTCTAGTGCCTGTATTGTAGGATACCAACAACTTTCTGTAAATGCACTGCTTGGTCATCCAGTGCCCAATGACATTAACAGAAAGTTTCCACAAAGTAAAGCGGGCTGAAGTCAGGCTCCGAAGAAGTTCAATATGTAAAATCCAGATGCTTAATCTGAAGATGAAGCTAATTATTTTTAAACAACTGTCAAGCAAAACTAAGTAAGTATTGTATTCACTATAGTAATACTAATACCATCCTAGCAAATTCTAGCATTACATTACATAAACTTTACATTTAATTATAGGTTGATGTAATGGTCTTTAGCAATGCTTGCTCATTAACCACGTCAGGAGGATATTTTTCATAATTTGAAAGCGAAGTGTTGATTAATGCATCCACAATTTGTTAAAAAGCAAAACATTCATTTTTAAAACTGCTATACATCTATGAACTCCAAGTCTGTTATCTTCAAAAACCTTTTACAACCATACATGTAAGAAAAGATTTGTCTCTACTAATAGCGCCTGCTACCACCACGGGAGCATTCTGTAGCCTGTAATAGCAGGGGGTGGTCTGGCAGGGCATGATTCTGTGGGGAAAAAGTGTGCACTAGTCAGCTGGTGGCGAGAACTTCCCGAACTCAAAGCTCTGTAGTTTTACTACAAGGTAGTTTAGAAAAGGTCAGATCCGAATGAGAACAGACTGTCGATCACGTGCTTCGTCCCTGCTGTGATTTTCCCGTGCGATGGCTAGCGTGCGTTAGCTATCCTGCTGTAAACAAACACTTTGTAAGCGAAAAGACACAGCCACACACCTTCCTCCTGCTGAGCAGCAGCCACGAGGAAAAGCTCTGATCCTGCTGCCTAGGTGCTTCTGCCTACCCAGGTAGTAGTTTGGGTCTTATTTCTCATTAAACAATGAATGCCCATTGAAATAGCACGACATCGTCCGCTGCACCTGTGTGATTATCTTTCCGAAGTCTATCCCATGTATTTTCACGCTTTCAGTTTTCTTCTAATAAGTCAAATATGTTTATGTTTAAAAATGCAAAATATGTATATATAACAAAACAGATACAAGATAAATATCAACAAAATATTTAGATAACAAGAATAGTGGTAGTAGAAGAAAATACTACAGCAGTAGATATCTGTGAACAGAAAAGGGAATCTCTTTGCGTTTGGGATGCGTGCATATTCCCTGAACGCTTACAGTTATGCATAGCAGAATTCCTTCTCCTGTTGTTCCAGCTTAGAAAAAGCATTCATCCAGTTTTAAATTTTTGACAGACTGCGAACATTTGACGGACATTTTCTTCTAAATATTCTGGGGTTAGAATGTTTCCTTCCTGCCTGCTCTTTTTTTAAATACTGTTCAGATATATTTTGCATCAGTAACTTGAAGCGTACTTGCTGTTGATAATTTTCAAAGCCCTTACTATGTATGTGGATACCAAAAACTAATTTAAGAATCCAGCCTTGCTCTGACCGGAGTTCGTGAAGATTTACCATTGGCTTCAAAAAGCAGGGTCAAGCCCATCTAAAAAGAAACGGCAGAACAGTCCTGCCTGCCTGCAAGCAACAGTTGCTGAACATAAAGTACAGCAGCTTAGCATAGTCACAGACAAAAATAAATTTTAGACCCTAATGACTCTTTTACTAACAACAGCAGGAGCGCTGAGGATGATACACATTATAAACTTACAAACCAGCATCCCTCTTACTGTACAGCTCTTATCAGGGAAGGGAGGGTGGTGGACGGTGGGAGCAGTAAACGCTTCCATTACCAACTGCTGCTGAATAGCCTCGTGGCGCTGTTTGAGAAGTTCTTCTGTCCTCTGGAGGATACCAAACTCCGCTGTAATTTCTGCTATTTCCAGTCGCTTCTTTTTATAAAATGTGTTCTTGCTCCGGAGCTTATTAACATAGTGTTTAAACTGGAACGAGGGAGAACAGAAATATCATTTAACTCCAAGCGAAAAAGGGCCTTATCACAGACTGTTGCTATATAAAATGTAATTATCCTATTTGGACTGCATATCGAAGATGAAGTTTTTAGAACAGAGAACTGGAATTCAGGATTCCCAGGGTCTATTTATTTACAGCTCTGCATTTGTTCACTGAGTGAGATCAAGAAAACCAACTCTATTGCTTTCTGTCCCAGCTCGCTCATTTGTAACAGTGAGATCATTCGGTTCTGCTCACTGCCATTTGAGAGCTGGAAAAGTAATTACTCTCTGCAAAACGTTGTGAGAATCGTGGATAATAAAAAAGCTAACATAACAGCAATTTGCACTTGTAACAGAGCACCAGATCAGCAGTGTGTAGCCCCAAAGAGCTCTGCAGACCAAGAAACATGATAAGGAAGTGCAGAAAAACTGGAAGAGAAGAGGGCATGGGAAAAGACTATATTTTTTCAATGCTAGTTCTCAATAGTTAAGATTTGTCATTCTCTTTCCTTGACTCTTGCAGACCTAAATGATATCACTGGCTACGGTTTTAAAATAGCAAAGTAAAAGCAGAGTCCTTGCACAGAAGCAGAGAAATGCAATATATGTCTCACTCAAAATATAAAGCAAGGGAGAATTTCTATTTTTATTAAAGACTTAAGTAAAATAATACATATCCTTACAGATCACCAGCCTTAGCTGATTTACATCTGAATCCGTGTGTGCTCACATTGTAACACATATGAAATTACCAGGTGTTGAAACAAACATGTAATTTTTTTCTTTGCCTTATTGTTTTCCACCTGTCAAACAGGCTTAGCTCTTCTTCTATTTTATGTGAGAGCTCTGAGGCAAATGCCAGTCACAGCTCAAAAATGCATTCAGATCCAGAGATGGAAAGCAAATAAAATGTATTAGAGCAAATGAAATGACGTAAGAGTAGGCTTCAGGATATTCCTCGATGAGGAGGGGGTCAGTGTGCGCAGAATGAGCATAAAACAGGCAGCCCCAAGGCGAAAACAGGAGTCCCACTACCACTGACACAAGTTTAAAACTCAAACAGAAAAGAACTTCGTTTTTGAATTTTACATTAATTTCTCTTTTTGCAAAATTATGCCTCTCCCTTCTAACAAATAAATCCAAACCCCCAGTGTGACCACAGCCTCAGAACCCCCAGCGTAACTGTATGTTCTATAAAAAGTGTCCTGGGCAAAATGCCCAAAATGAAATCAACCCTGCTCATCTGCCATCCTGTGCAATATCTAGGCCAAAGCTGCTTCTCTCTTGCTATGCTCCAGAACTATTTTTAAAGCCAAAAGCTATAAACGTTTTTGGTGAAAGAACAAACCCGCAAATTACTCAATGTGCTCTATGCAGATTGGACTCTGTGGGGCTTTGGTCGACCATTGTACGTCGCGCGTACTCCCTAGGACAAGGATAGCCAAGGTCACCCGAGCCCGGCACTGCACCGCCGAGGCAGTTCTGTTACAGCCGCACTGTCTTGGTTACGTTACTGCCACACTTCATACAGTGCTACCAGAATGAATTATTTTCCACAGCAAATTAAAGTCTATCCTCTTAGTTAATACAAAAGAGTTTATTTTTAAATTGCTTAGACAATACCAAGTTTTCTATGATTTTCAAGACATTATAAAAGTATAAATACAATCTCTCCAACTAACTGAGGAGAATTTAAGGGAAGCACAGTCATCTGTCTTGGTCGAGTAGCTCCAGAGACATTTCATCTGACCAATGGAATATAGTAAAGAACTATGTAAAGGATTAAATTTACTTAATATGTGACCACATACAGGTATCAAATCTGAACGATTTTCTGTCAGTTTATCCCAGGATGAAAAGCAAACTATTATTCTCTTCACTTCTATCGCTAGTTTTAAGGTCTTGAAAATAGCTCGGGTGGGAGGTAGAGTATTTGCATATTCAATATTCAAAGCATAATGTATTTTGCAATGGAAGTCAAGGGATCTTGTTGATTTAAGCACTGGTTCCACCAATATTCTATTATTAGTTGATGAAGTTAGGACTATATAATAAAAATTTAATCCAAAATGAATGACAAGTTGCTCACGTTGACAAGCAAAACCTATTCATTTTAGGAGATGGGTGTCCAGCTTTCACTGCAATCCCTGGCTTTTTGAAAGCAAACTTCACGTTTCACACAGCTTTGATTGCAGTGGACAAGGTAAAACAAGATATAAACAACAGCAGCAAAATGATAATGTCTGCAGAAAATCAATCAATAGTTTGGCAGAATTTTCCAATGACTTCATCTACTCCAACAGCGGCACAGATTTAGCCCCTCAAAATCTCACTCACTGATGGCTTCTTCAGATCCAGGGCCAAATTCAGCGCTGGAGTTATTAGATTTTACTCCACTTAAGTCAGCAGCTTGTCGCGGTCTTATGGCAAAATTAGATTTCTTCAGCCTAAAAGCTGAGAATCATTCCGTAGGTTTACAAAAATTTTAAATAAGCTTCTTGTAAAATACCAGTGCTTTCATTTGTGTAAGCGTTACTTCTGAAGCTTTATACATTTCATGCTCCCATCTATATGTAGCTGAAAAATCAAGCCCTCAAAATGCTATAAAACATTGTATTTTACTGCGGCAAAGGGTCTTCTAAATAATATGAATAGTTCACAAAAGAATAACATTGCCTAGCCCTATTGCCTTAAAGTTAACGAACCCAATGGAATCCATTTCCAAGCAGCAGCATTTTCCCATAGACCAGGTCAACTGCTCCCCGCGCAGAAGCTCAGCGGGCTCACCCTACGGAATTCCCATGGTTCCGTCCGTGCCCGCAGTGATGTACCGTCCAAGGCTACGGCCACCAGTAAGCCCTTCTTTCTCAAGCAACTTAACACAAATAGTTATTTAAGCTTCAAAGATTAAACAACTGGACAAGAACCAAATGCTGGCACTGACTTAGCAGTTAAAGTAAACAAGGCTGGAGACCCATGGTTGCTAGCCAAGAGCCCCCTGAGACAGCAAAACTATCTGAATGAGAGCAAAGAAAGATTACGCTTTTTCACTTGGCTATTTTTATGGGTGACTGTAACATAACAAGTGTGGAATCTAGATTACAAAACAGACTGAGAACAGGACTCGGATCTCTCCGACGATGTCCTGCAGCATGCAGGTATCCAGCATCCCTGGGCAGATCTCCCGTGTTCTGCTCCATTTTTATTGCAAGAATCCAGCAACGCGAGTCCTCTATGCTTCTCCACTTACTGCAACCCAAAAGTGTTTGCTGTCAACAGGTTAAGTCCTACCACACTTTTGGGAAGTAATTAAGTATTACGACAATTCTAAAGAAGACAAAATCGAAACCCGCCTATTGAAACGGCTTCTCCAGGACCGACAGGGTCTGGCAGGTTACCCCCCTCCACGGGAGAACATCAGCACGCTGACCACGTGCTTCAGCGCGTTGCTGAACTGGGACCAACGCCCGGCTACTCCAGTGCTTAGCCCGATGCTTTCACTATAAGCCCATCATTTTGCCTCCTTTAAACTAACATTTGCCCCATGTGAAGTTTTCACAAGGTTCTTGTTCCAAGATTATCATTAAAGGAGAAAATGGATAAGCTTATTTTCAGTAAAAGAACAAATCCCAGATTAATCCCTCACTTTCGAGTCAAATATTTTAAAATAGTATTTTCTGGATTACTGTACCAATTGGATCGTGTTATAGTAATCAAATATTCTTCATACAAAAGTACTACAGAAAATAAAGTATTAATTGTACATAAAAGACAGGTTTCTTTCTGAAATGCATGATCTAAACAAGGTTCCAAATAAACAGTTTTGTTAATGAAATTATTTGCACAAGCACAATAATTGCAGAAAATCTTAGCTGACTCTATTTTTATTAAGGATTGAAGAACAGATGTTTTAATTTTCTCACTAGACCAATTAACAGGATACAGACTGTCCAAAGTATTACAATTCAGTTAGGAAAAGTTCCTGATCGTGACAGATTTACAGATTTTTTTCCAAAGAGTCTCTAAATTTAAGCTAGTACAGCCACTGTTGGACGTAGTTAATAACTCGTACATAGAAGGACAAACTTCTAAAAGACAGGAGCAGTATCACCTCGATCTGCGAGAAGGAAAGTGCCTTGCAGCCTGCGACTGGACAGATCAGTCGAGAAAATTCTTCGTTAGCACTAAGTGGGATATCTGTCCTAGGAGTGCTTGCTTCTGGTCAGGAGAGGAGGACTGAAGTAGCCATCACTAATAATTTGGATCAATCTGTGTATTTATAATGAAAAACCATTTTCAGTTATCACTGAAAATGCACCGATCAATAAAATCGATGATTTATTCATGGCAGCGGGTGCTGAAAGAGCATTCAGTTCAGTTCAGATTCGTCTGAATCACTGCATACATTTGGCTTAAATGATGGTTAACTTCTTACAGCAAAAATATTCTGGCTTCTCCAAGAATCCTACAGATTTGCCATGTTTGTTCTCACAGCCTGGCTACCAGCTACACTCCTATTTTCATGCGGAAGGAGCCTTTGACAGACAGGAATATAACTGTACCTAGAACCTCTGTGAAAATTTAAGAGAAAGATAGCAAACTGATAGCCCAATACATCCTGGGTCCTGGCTTCAACCATTCAATGTTCAAACCGTGAGCTCCTTTGTAGCTGCTCCCTTAAAAATCCGTCCACCTCCTGCGAACGCAGATAACTGGTTCGGGTGGATTCAGATGGACCCAGCAGTTCTGGATGAAAAGAGCCAAGATCTATGGTCCAAAACTGACTGTCTTCTCTGTTTGAAAACTGAAACATTTTTAATATTGTTTTATCAGGGGGAAGGTAGGCAGGGATGAGCACTTGTATGAAAAAAAATTAAACTCCTTATGTAAATGAATAAGCAAACCTTGCGTATCTGTTAGCAAACTGACAGGACTTTCTATGCCACCTTCTCAAAAACATCTTCATTTCAACTACTGCAGCCGAGCACAGCTATGATACCATTCTCTTCTGACACCTTGGGAAAGTCTAGGTTCTTGGAGCCCTGTGCTGAACTCTGGAAAGTACAATGCATTGTGTAAAGAGCTAAAAATACCACAGCTTCACCTAGGATCACTTGTAATTGAACCATCTAGCCTTCTAAGTGTCAACATTTGATTCCCTAATTTTCAGGATCTGACAGCTGCAGCTAGGAGCCTGCCAACTTTGCCCCATGCTCATTGTACTTTGTTTGAAGTACTTAAAAAGATTTCATAATCCTCAAAGCAGACAATTTATTCCTACTTTCTTGTGTTTGGTGTAAATGAACTGGTTATTCCCTGTTGTTTCTCCTAAGTTCTATCTCGCTGTACAACCTCTCGAACCAAGTGGAATGCTGTAACATTCCTTTTTATGATCAGAGAAGAAAGCAAAGCACTAGCACCTAAAAACATAAGCCAGGATTGACCTTTTGGCGAATGAAGTGCTAAGAAGACCTCAACTGGAGATCCAAATACTGGTATGGGAGCACAAGCTAGGAAGGCACCGATTCTTCGATTGCCAGGTCTTGTGAGTGCCGTGACACACGAGGATACAGCAAAGCGAGACAAAGAGAAGATGAGAAATACTGGGTGTAGGAGAAAAAAAATTCATTGATTTAACTGTAGCAGTTAGATAGGTGGAAGGATTAAAAGCCTGTTTTAAGCTTAAGACAGCAAAACTACCTGCTAAAACCCTCCCTTTGTTCCTTTTTGAAAATGGAGGAACTAAAGGTAAAATGTGACTGCAAGAAGCAAGCGCAAGGGAGCTCTCGGTTGTTAGAGAGTGCGAAGTGAAGGTTGAATGCACAACCTCCTCCTGTCCCCGTTGAACACACGTATTGCAGCAGTGACTCATCACTACATTAATCAAGATTTCCTTTGGTATTGGCTCAAAGCTGGAGTAACAGAGCACTGAACCAGAAAATACAAATTTAAAAGCATAACACATCAGAAACAAATCTATAGCAAAAGGTTGCCTGGCGAGTGATGAACCGAGACTTTCACTGACGAGAGATAACCTGTTCACTTCACTTTTGCTTCATCACCTCTTCCCTGCCAGCTTATTTGTCTCATCCATCAGCCCTGTCTTCCCACAGCCCGGATCCTGAAGCAGGACCGTTTCCACACGATGCGTTGGCACTGCACTCTCAGGGGACACAAAGGCTGCAGCACCACGGTCCCGTGCAGCATTTTTGGCAGCAGACATTTACAAAAGAATTTGGTATCACGATCTCCATTTTCCAGATGAGGAAACGGTGACCTTTGACAAAGCAGCTATCAGAATCATCAAGAACTCAAATCCTTCCCTAGTTTTTAGCCATAGGAAACACTCTTTTTGCTGCTTTACACTGGTGCCCACTGGCACCGCTACAGTATGCCTAATGAAGTGACAAACAAGGACAGGACAGAATATATAATACTGGCTTCCTCGGGCCAATGTGCAAAAAGTATTTTACAAAACAGGAAATGCTTCTTACGAAAAGACAAACACTTCTCATTTTCAGCTGATGGTTTTGTCCAAAGTGCTCAGTCATTTATTCTTCACTCCTCAAAATTAAGACTTGAAAAAAGCAGAACATATTTTGACAAAAGGAATGCAGGTTATGTTCAAAACAGGCCTTGTCTTTTTTCTCTCTTGAGTCTCTTCCTTGCGTAAGACAATTAACTTGAATTTTTCATTATTAAGCCTCTTGCAAGGTTCTGTAACCATGTTTCCCTCTTACCCTGCTCTCCTTGAATTACTACAGATCAGAGTGCGTTGTCCCCCTCGAGAACAAGCACAACGTGAATTATTTCTTACCTTACAGTGCATTTACAGATAACGTAAAACATATGTTGCTGTCTTGGTAATGCATTCTTGTCAATTAATTAAACTCTTCTTTCCCATCACATGTCATGAAACACAGATTGTCTGCTTTCTGTTTTTATTTTTACTTAAAAAGTTGTCAAAGACTTCAGCAACATGCCCACTGGGGCTGAAAACCTTGTAGCGGAGAGAAATCTAATGCGGTGGCCTTCTTACTATTGCTACCTATGGAACCTGTATAGGGTGACACGGCAAGAGGAATCAACATCTTAATTCTTCAGCGTCTCCACGCCTTTGCTTCCACCTGTAGTCTTCATCTTGATTTACAGAAGGGGAGAAAGGCAAGAAGGCGCACGTGAAATACGCATGGGTTCCCTACTATGCAGGAAGCCCTTACACATGAGTGCACACATACACATTTCCATACTTGATCCACTCTTTAAAACTCCTTTAAAAGAAAACCGGGTTTTGTGAGCAGGCCTGTCCTGTGGGACCAGGAAGGGAGTTCCTTCTACAAAGGGCGTTCCCTGTACTGAGTAGTATGTAAAAAAAGTACAGAAACAGACAAAGAAAAAGCAAGCGAAGAGTGTTACTCCTGATAAACGATGGCAGTGCAAATTAACACAATATGGAGGGAATGAAAAGACGTATTAAGTCAGAGAATGATGCAGCTGAAATACTCTTTGCTCTAGTGAGTCTGCCTGTAAGTACACTTAGTGGGCTTCTTCCAAGCTGAGGAAAATTATTGTCTTCAGAAAAGTCAATTCATTTTGCTGACAAACCACTACACAGCTGCAGCAGCCTTGTTCTTTGCAAACTTCTGAAGAAGAAACAGCTGCTTTGATCGGTACAGCTTCAAATATAACTTTGCCTGAGCTACGCTGACTGTGCTAGTCAGTCTGCACTGCGGGTAAACTTCAGGAGGGTCTAGGAAAATTTTTTTTAAGTAAAAACTTTTGTGGGTAATAAATACAACAGGCCTAACTGCATTTCTGACGATTGCTGGTATTATGCTTTAAGATCATGTATCACATAGCGAACGGATAGTAACATAGATTTTTGTTATACATCAAATAATAAAATTTATCTACATGATTTATCACTTGAACTCCTAATCCCTTCATGAGTCTTGTTGACTGTTATAAGTAGTTATTTACCATCATACCCTTGTGATGATATTGACACTATTTTGACTCAGAGTCTGGAATGTTCAGACAGCCCAGCATTAAGTCCTCATATAGCTTTCAATCTATTAGGTACAATGGGAATAATTGAAATTAAAAATTTGAAAACAGCTACAAATCAAGCACTGCTGCAGTGTAAATACTTGAAAGCATTTCAAAGCACTGGACAGCATTGTACTATCTGCACATTAAAAAAAAGTCTTCAAGTATGTTAATTTGGGAATTTGATGACAAAAAAAGTGCATTAAAAAAACCAGAGGCCAATCTGTTGCAATGCTGAGGCCTTGCAGTTTGACAGCAAACTATAAAAATGGGTAAGCTACCATAGAAGCAGTCGTTGCAACATAAAGCTAAAAGGAAATCGTGAGTTAACAAAAATTGATCCACCTCTTACAAATTTCCTCTTCCTGATACCCACTGTCGTATCGCATACCTCATCCCCTTTCAGAACTTCAGCGCCTTCTAGCTCTTGGGCCTGACTGGTCTTCTGCAGCATCTGCCTTTCCACGCTGGACATCTCTTCCTTAGCAGCCTGGAGTTCTTCTGCCTTGGCTTCCTTCTTCCGGGAAATGATAGATGCCTGCACGATCATTAAAAATGCATATGGACAATAAAGTAAAAATTGCTTTGTTTAATCATTAGTGAAATGTAATCCATTACATTTCAGGTATTGCACCACTGAAACCACATTTTAACTGTCAGAAACTGATTTTCATTAGGAAATGCGAGCATGTCTCTCTGCAAAGGAAAAAGCATCGATTACACATTACATACAGTGGCGAAACCACAGCTTCATTGAAGCTGGCTGCAGACTCCTGACTTTCTCCAGGACAGCCGAGATTTCAAACATACCCTTTTCTCCCAGATTCTCATTGATGTATTTTACATTTCAGATTTACATTTCTTCACCTCATTTTTTTCACTTTCATTGAAGAAAAAGGTAGGCATTTTAGCTGCTCCAGTTCTTCTACTGAGTCCCTTTCTGTGCATATAAGCTACACCAACATGGCTTAACTGGAAAGTTATCCAAGATTTCACAAATGTCATAATACAGATTTTTATAACTCCAGCCTACTCCAACCTACAGAAATATGTTATACTAACAGCAGAACCGAGCCACTAAGTCTTGGCAAATAGCTAGAAGACAATGAATAAAGCAATGCAGTACAGAAATAGTGTAGATTACAGATTATTCTTTTTTTTCACAGAATCACAGAAAAATAGTATTTTTATACAAGGCAGAGTATTTAATAGTACCTAACATTTGACCAGAAGCTAACAGATTTGGGAACATAAGTATACATTAGTTCGGGTGGAAAAAAAGCATTTTTATCTTGCCAAAGTATACTATTTAAAAATATTTTAAAATAACACAACACATTAATTTAGGTGCATGCGCATCAATTCAGAGGCATGGTTGGTTTTGTCATATGAAAGGGAAAACTTAAGAAAAAATGAAGCAATACACGCTGGCTTTCTCACCCTAGGTTAAAACGTCCAGCTTTACCTCTAAAAATACATCTAAGAATTCTGCTGGGGTAATATCTCAGCTCTTGGCTTCATGAGATACCTGCAGTGACAAGCTGTGGTACAGCAGATACAGTTATTTGGTGAAACAGAAGCCAGTCCCCAGCAGAACAAAGCAAAGGCCACCACATGCTTTCAGCCCACAGCAGCAACCTGAGCCCCTGGGGTGGTTCCTCCACTGAACACAACTGTGTCACAAGCCCGTTGGTCTTTGGTACCGGCACGTTACGGAGCAGCTTTTCTTCAGGGAAGAAGAGCATCTCTTATGAAATAAAATGGCGCGTTTCATATTGCGTATGTGATTGAACTGCAGTGCACATTTAATCACAATTTTTTTCCTCCCACTGTTTGACTTAAGCCTTTTTATTCTGTAAAACCGTCACCATAAGCATCATCGTGAAAATCTTCAATAAAATTAGCTGTGGTACAGGTTGCCTGGTAAACAAACCTCTTGCATTTCTGCGTAAGCTCTGAAATTCTCAGAGTTCATAAATCCTTTTTAGAACTTGTGAATTTACTAAGGCTAGACCAGACAGTTCATTTTATAGAAAGACTATTTTATAGCCTCAGGATGAAAAAAGTCAAAGAATACCTTCTTATTAGATCTAACGAGGAAAATAGCATGTGGTCATACACAAGCAAGGGCTGTGCCTGAAAGCAAGCCTTGCCGCCAGAGCTGACTGCAGCAGGCAGCCCACATGCTGCCTTGTAAGAACCCGTCCGCAGCTGGAGCTTTACCAGAACAGCTCCTCCAAAATGCTCCTTCCAGAATTACCGTGATGCAGCTGAAGGGCAACTCCGCACAGCTTACGGACAGCAGTCAACACAAATCCCCTAACATGACTGAAAGCAATTGTTTGGCTCAGCCCCGAACATGCATATATTCAACAGCTATTTCTTTTCTTTTTGTCCTCCATTATTATGTATTTCTACTGAATTATGCTAAACAAATTAAAGAAAAAAATTCAGTATGTAAAACAATCAGTGACTGAAATTGCTCTACTGCTTCTGCTTAAAAAATGTTTTGTTCCTTCTTACCTGTTGGCGATACATGGTAAATTTGCTATCAGTTGGCTCATACTTCATCATTCTTTTCTCAATAAGCTGATTAATTTGTGCATTTACTTCATTTATCTGCAAGACAGAGCAGAAAACCAAGGAAATGGAGCTTTATTTCTTTGTCTTCTCCAAGAATTAAACGCTTTGCAACTCAGATTTACACTCCAGCTAGTTCCATTTTTAAAACAGAGAAACAAACCCAAAAACCTCAATGAGTCATTAAGTATTGGCCAGGAAGAGGCTGTGTTTTTGGATTTCCAGTTCTGTGCCTTTATGATAAGGCAGAAGCATGACCTTGGCCCTGAAAATGAAGTAAACTGGTGTATGCAGAGAAAAAATGCATGTGAATTGGTCCAGACAGAAAAAAGATTGAGGTTGTCACATACTACGTGAAAAATGCCATTTTATTAATATTAACTAAAATTCCTTTTCACTCAACCTTTTATCAGAAGCTTACAGAGGAGCAAATAAAGACTAAGTGGTATCAAATTTCATCACCACTGTGAAGAGTCGCAGGCCATCATATTCCAGCTCTCTGGCACCTTCTTTCTCCCGCCGCAGAATGCACCTGTTTGTCCACAGTCTCGAAGCACAGATCTTTATTCCACCTGAAGCTTTGGAGCCTGCTGCATCTGAAAACTTGTAACAGCTGCACCACTGCACTGGCTCCAGCTTTTCCAGTCCTGACTTAATGCTACTCTGGGACTCTCATCAGCCCTAGCAACCTTCCTTTAATTCTCTGCTAACCAGATGAGTGCTGATAAGCAAGCAAGCAGAGTAAATATGTGCTGAAATCCAATGCAGTCCAAACATAAGGCAGGTACAGCGCTGGGCATTGCTCTGCCATTCCTAGGAGCAACGGCTGTGTGCTTTGGAAGCTGAGTATTTCAAAGTGCTCAGTAGGACTAAAAATACTCCAACACCTGAAAAAAGTAATTCTATTCCTTTACAAAAGCTATTAGTGGTAGAGCAGGCCTGAAGTTGAAGATGGCATAAGAATTCCCTTCTGTGGATAAACTCCTGGTTTATATATTATGAAATGCATGATGGTAGCATGCTTAGTGCAATTCAGCTCCTTTGTAAGACACTGAGATAACAGAAGGCTGACTTAAAAAAAATGCCATCTAAAGCCATGGTCTGACAACAGGCAAGTATACAACATGTTTTTATTATCTATTAATAAGAACACACTTCCAAAAGATAACAAATTAAAAGGTTACCTCACGGAGAAAGAGAAAAAAAAAAAACAACAAAAAAAAACTTGAAGCTTTTTAAAATATTGCCAAAACCCAACAATGCTCTTGGAAAACAAAGGTGCAAAAGAGGGCTTCAGCTATGCCTAAAAGAAATAACTGCCACCAGAAATACTGTTTTGATTAGGAGAAATAAACTACGAAAGCAGAGGCTGAATCACAGAGCCAGTTTATCATTTCAGCCCTAATCTACCATTTAATAATGCCGTCATCCTTAAAAGTCTAACAAATGGAACCCAAAATGGCATTAGGCTGTCACTGATTACACTTTCATAAAAAGTAGTCTTAACCTTAAAATAGAACGTATTCTTGATGACGCTTGACTGCTGATTCTCCTCTGATCCGAAAAAGGTGGGCATTTCTTTATCACATCACTTTGGCACGTGCTGCGGGTGAATGCACAGGCCACCAGGATGCTGAGGTACTTGCTGCACCTCTCGCTGCCTCAAGACACAAGGCAGCAGCCCTCATGCCCATGGGTAAATCATTCTCTGATCTACTACAAATACTCTGTTTCCTCATCACCTGTATTTCACAGCAAAGCCAGAGTTGGAGATCCTGGGAATATTAATAACCAACTGGCAAGAGAAGAAAAAGACATCTAAAGAGTGTACCTAGTAGTATGTAGGACTAGTCTTCCTACCCTAGCTAACACTGCTGTAAATTTTCATCACCATCAACAGAAATACTAATAAGTAGCATTCCTCTAAATTCTTCTGGAACATAATATTACATATTTAACCTTCCATTTAGGATTATGCAAATGAGAAAACTTCGTGAGATATATAAATATACTTGTGTGGCAACAAATCCCTCTGCCCATTCTGGATATATACTACAAATATGGATTTTTGCTCATTCTAACACCATTTAAATTCTGAAAAAATCTCGAAAGGTTAATCAAGTATTTGATCCCCAAGTTTCCTTTGGCCTCACCAACTAAAACAAATGATACAGACCTATCCCAAACACTAAGGAGTTCTAAGCCACTGCATGCTGATTAAGACGTAATATTGCTGAAGATCTATCACTCACAGCATGGCACACTGCTAACACAATCTTCCAAATAGCATTTAACGACAGGGTTGAGTTTGGGATCTAGTACGGGGTTTGTTTGTTTTGTGTTTTTATTTAAAAAACCTTATCTGAGAGTTTGCGTTTAGGGATTAACACATCCTCTTTTCTTTTACAGCTGAAGGGATGTTCCTTTCGGAATGACACATTTTCTCAAGGATATAAAGTAGGGATAAGAAAACTACAGTGCAGAAGAACCTTAGACTGTGCTCCGGAACACAAAGTAAGCGTGACCTTGGTCAACTTACCTTGATTTCAAGTACACTGAGATCAGATTGACTCATAGCTGGCTCTGCGAGCACCTTTTGTAAGAAATACGCTGAATTCTTCTTACTTTCCAGCTCCCTAGGCATTTTTTCAGTAACCAGGTATGAATTGAAATTTATCTCCTCTTCTAGTTTCTTCATTAAACCTTAAAAACAAATTAAATCTGTGTGTGTCTATAAAAGTAATGTAGCAGATAATTAAGTTTGATTTCACCAACACATTAAGCTATTTAGCAGCAGATTACAATTACAACGGCATAACATCTGAGTCTTCTTTTCAACGCTCAAAGAAACAGGCAGTTACTTGATTTAGATTTTTAATCGGGATGTTAAACAACATAATATGTATTATTATCCATCTGTATCTCTAACATACAACTATTAACTCCTTGACAAATTCCTTTCATCAATAAACAAGCAAAACCCTTCTTACATGAAGCTCTAGCCACATCAGATGTAAAATTCAACATGCAGCATTAATGTAGAAAGCCATTAAACCCATGTGTGTCTTACATCAAAATACTGGATTCTATGTCAGGTTTTGTTGTTGTTGTTGTGAATTACATCTCTTTAAGTTTTAAAAGTTGAGAGCTAGACTTCGGTGCTTATGTGCACGCAATGTGAGCAGCAGCAAAGCCTGTCACAGCTACGCTGACTTGCTCAGAGCTTTTTCGAAGCTTGTAATCCCTCGGAACTTCCCTGGCAGAGCCATGGACCAAGCATCCTGGAGTTGGTCCTACCCACAGACTGCGTAGGTCATTGTTTGCTGTGAATTACTTCATCTACAGACAGAAATTATCTCGGTGTGAATCCTTTATCTGTACAAAGATCTTAATTTGGCCTACCTCATATAGATATTCTTTATATCCTTCAAAGTTCTGCCTTAAAATAAAACTTTATTCTAATCTGGCATCTAAAAAGGCCTTAAAATGAGCAGAACTGAACGTATGTCTACTTTAAGGGTCTTTTATACTGCTGGAACACTTATAAATTGCCTCTCTGTAAATAGCAGACTATTTTTTCTTGTAAGAACAAGTGTTTAATCTCAGGACAGTACATAGACTGAGAATACAGAAAATAATAATAAAATAGAAAAAACAAGAAGGAATTGCTGTGTAACGTCAAAAATTCTGTTGAGAAAAGCAACAACATTTCTAAGTTTTGCTCTACACAAGCCTGATGCACACTGCATGTTACCGTTCTTATGATGACTTGGCTCTTGCTCTGTAGAGTAATTTAACCTCCTTAACAGATAATTTATAATAAACACAGGTACTTTCAGATAAGAACAATACACAGCTAGAAAAATACGGCAGAATAAAATAAAGCAGCTATTTAAATTACATTACATAGTCTTCTGCTGACAACAGGGAGTTTAGTGCAATTACTCCTCCGAGACACCTGTGCCAAGAACTACAGTAAGATTTGGAAGTTCTATGTCAGAGTGAGAACGGGTACTTCAGAATATTTTTTATTATCTAAATGACTAAAAGGTAAGTGCCCTAGGAACTTTTTAAAACTACTTGCTAGAGTTGGGGTTTTGGCAGGGGGGTGCGTGTGCTCTCTCCATATTTTGCAGAATATGGAATTGCTATAAAATGCCAAGAAACACAAGAAATTCACAATCTCTATGAAGCTTGAGTACAGAGATACAATAGTGCACCTGATGCTGCTGAAACAGAGATGGGAAAGGACGTCGGTGAAAGCAGAGTTTTTGGTTCTCAGGTTCAAAAGCCTGCCGACCGTATCACTGACCGACAAAAGGAGAAGGTCAGAACAAAGTGAAACAGCAGCCTAGGAAAAGGGGCCCCTGGTATTCTGCTGCTATGTACCTCTAGAAACACCGCTCTGATAGATGCTCCTCACCCTCCGCACCCAGCTCAGACTGCAAGGTTAGCCGCCGAAGAGGAAATAAGCCATTAGCTCTTGAGAAAGCCTCAAGAACTGGAAGAAAGAAAAGAGGCCCTAGGGAAAGTGGAGCTGCTAACAAAGTCAAGTCAACACAAACTAAAAATGAGTGGGAACTCCTCTTTTCCAGCAGTTTAGTCTGTTGATTTCTGTGTTTATGAAAAGCAACGCTACCACATGACCTTTTCCCTTTCATGGAAAGGTCATTTATCTTGTGCAAAACAAACAGCATCAATGCCGGTTTCAGAACGGGTAAGTGGAGTTACTCTCCACGTGCAAGAGCCGTTCTGTACTTGGCACTACAGGTACACCCTGACAAACACACTTGGACTTACTGAGAGAGATTTCCCACTTCCTTCTTTCCGAAGAACTCAATCCCAGCCTTCCTCAACCCATGACAGAGCTGGGCAGCAGGGACCACATTTTAATGTCTCACTAGAAATCTACCACCTCTGCAAACGCAGCGAAGCTTCCCACATACACCGTGAGCTGAATTATCACCTCAGAACTGACTAGGAACACACCACCCAATTTGATATTTATAACTAAGATCTTTGGTGTGGAAATCAAAGTGATATCAATTAAATTATTCTGATATTAAATGTTAATATTTTCATTTAATCAAACTAATTTCTTGTTTTCCTCTTAGTAGCAAAAAAATATCTGCATATATAGCCTATACTTTATTTCTTGTACTACTCCAATTTGCATATAAAAATGTACATGCCTCAATAGTTTGTTATATATATGACACTAAATTCAGGAGATAACCACAACTAAACAATTGCTTTAATAGGAGCAGGGACCTACTGACTTCACAGGGTACAACCTCGATCACTGTCTAGATTTATTTCTCAGATAACCTCAGAGCTACTCCCCACTTCTTTCAAACGCTGACTGGTTCTGCATCATGCTGACTCCTGACGGTGCACCAAGCCATGAAGCGAGTTCAAACTTGACATCCAGATGGGGAAAGACATGATGATGTCAACATCCCTCTTGACTAAAGTAGTTTCTTTCCTAAATATTTTGGATATATTTTTCCTCCTAAACGATTCAACATATGGAAAAGTAACTACCTAAGAGCTATTTTTGCTGCTTAACAGAACCTTCAAGAACAAAACATAGTGCTGCTTTTGTTTTATCTTTTTTTTTCCAGTGAAAAACAATCTTTTTTCAAATTCCCAGGCTAGAGGAAAGAAAAGCAAGCATACTTTCCATCTTTCCATTACACATGTAAATTCTGTTTTTAATGTTTTAACATTGACTTATGGTTACAAAATCTACATACGCAAGCTGCACAGAAAGTCTGGCTCTGTGCCCTAGGGTTATTTTAGCAAGGTTCTGCCAACCATGTATTTACATGTGGAGAGCTATTAAGAGCAACTCCTCATGTTTTCCATTCACATTTTTTTATTATTATTACAAAGAGACGGATGGGAGAAAGAGCTTCTTAGTGCTTGCTCAGTCATGTAGAAGAGAGGCAAGTTTCTCTGCATAATTCTGCTAATGGATCTAAAACCCTGCGCTCAGATTACTACTACTTTTCCCTCTTCAGGCTACCAATTGTGCATCCTATACCAAAGCCATTTGCAACAATAATTTTTTTTAAAAAAAGACGGGGGAGAGGAAGAGTAGCACTCATTTTATAGACTTATCTGCCAGCACTTCATTTAATATCTCATGGGAAGGCCATGACAAAGGCAGGTCTAGAAGAGATTTCCAGGCATTCACTTGCATCAAATCCCCCACCTCCCTTTCTGCAATCATCCTCAATAAGAGAGCACTGCAATTATTCCATCCAAAGCTTCCAGTGATATCACTTGCAATTTCCCTGTGTTAAACAGAGGCCTGGGACATGCAAACATGATAATGATCAAATCATCTCTTTGATATCTCCTTGAAAAGCTAAAAAGCTTCCTGAATTTGCCATTGTAAGTTATGCTTTCCATGTTCATAATTATCATTGACATCTCTGAAATCTCTCTAACCTTTCAACATTTTTCTTGAATTCTGGTTGATGGATGCAGTGTTGCAGTGAGGGACATATCAGAGCTTGAAAAGAGAGGTAATACAACTCTCCTATTCCATTTTCTTCCATAGCACCAAATCTTTGACCCTGGGAACTCCAGTTCTATCATTTTCACACCATGACCCCAACGTCCTTCCTTTTCAGAGTCACTTCTTTGGAAAGAGTCCCACGTGCTGTAACTACATTGCATACACACGATTCCTAGAGGGATACCGTGGCATCTGGCTATTCCTTAAAATACGGACTGTTGGCATGGGCTTGGCTCCCTATGTGATTAAGGTCACCTCAAATTAACAGTCTGCTCTCCTCATTATTCAGTCATTTCCCCAGTATTTATTTCACCTGACAATTTCACCAGTGACCAGCTATTTTCTTTCAGGTATCTGATGTAAATACTGAACAAAAAGAGCCCAACACTGATTTCTGCATGTTCCAGTTAGAAATATGTCTACTTGGTGATGATTCCCTGATTAATTTCCTTCCTAAAACTTTCAATAAATTTATTTTAATCCTTTTAACATAGTTCATGTTGAATTCCTGCTGCCTTGTTTGTTCTTCAAAATGAGGTGCAAGTTAAGAGTCAATGATCTTAAAAAAGTCAACCATAGCAAAACTGTTAATCTTACCGACCAGACTTGTATTCTCAAATATACCAAGTTAAAGTGCTTTACCCCTGGACCTTGCATTTATCGACAATGACTTTATAATAAATAAAATAATTTAAAGATGGAAATAAAGATCCACTTAAGCCATTCTCCTTCACCAAACACATCTATAACTTTAATTGTAATGTGATCTGCAGTGTTGGTGGAGATCACTTAATCTTGGAATGGCAGGGCAAGATAGTTCTGTGGAAGAGAAAAACGTTCATGTTTTCATTCAAATGGAACACCTAAATAATAGCATCCTAATTTTCTATTTTTCATCAAGTGTTCAGAATGACATAAAATAGACATCTATACAAAGCAACTCCTCTGTGACCAGTATCTGTGATGTTCTCGGTGCTCTAAATCTAGTACTACATCAATGAAGTATATAAATTGTACATTTCACTGTTTATCAACAACAATCACCTTAACACATTCATTTAATCAATATTTTCAAGCTAGTCATCCACTTCTTTGTATTTCTGCCAATAAAGTGAACAATAATGTTCTGTGCAATGGACAGAGATCCAGAATTTCAGCAATTCAGTTCACTTCTTGGCATTAACAATGTGTGTTTGTGCCAGCAGAGATATTCAAAGCAAAAAGATGGCAATTTTGCTGAGAAAGCATGAGCTAGGTTATTCAGACTAGCGGTCAGTGTTAATATAAATACTATTCATATCCAGAACAACAACAAAAAGAAACTAGAAACTGTAAATTTATGCTTCTTAGTGCTACCAGCAGCAAGTGCCCCTCTGTAGTTAACATACTGAGTAGTACTGAAGTTAACCAACAGGAAAGGATTCCACTGTGGAAACCAGTATGATCAATTTTAGTCTACGAAACATCTCATAACAATCAACTGTTTTCCATGATACAATACAAAGTCTTCTAAATCTTATATTTCTCAGAGTTAAAAACCTACTAACCATAAGCTGTATTTTCCTGGCACAGCTAAAGCAGACTGATGCTAACGGCATGTTAATGATGCTCATGAATATGTGTTAGTTGCATTCCCTAAAGAGTTCCTTTACATTTCTTTAAAGTACTTCATCCTAAATTAATTATAAGATGAAGCAATCAAAGCAGCATGCATCCAAAAGACAAATAAAAAACCTTCTACTCATTAACAACAACATTTATCATTTTCTCTTGCTTTGGAAGTAAAAAAACCCTAAGTATTAAAAATGGAAGAAAATTATTTTAAAGGAAAATATCTAACTTCCAGTGAAAATCCACACCTACCAACCAGCCGTTGAATTGTCAGCATACGAGCTATACTGATACGAGTAGGTAGCTGAGGTACCAAACTGCAGCCAAAGGGAATTTTTAAAATAAAATAAATTGTGCTAACTGTAGACCAATAAAGCTTTTAAAATAAATGGAATCCTATTCAGTGCATTGTGGTCACCTAATTTCAATTATTTAAAAAACACAGTTGGCATTCTGTAATTGCTGCTACAGGCAGTGTCCTTGTAACTACTACAGGGAAAGGCAATTACCAAGCTAAGTCCTGAAGCCTTTGTTTGGGCAAAATTTCAACATAAGTTTTCTTAAGTAATGACTCCGAGTTTTTCTTCAGAATATCTAAACACACTTTTTTACCCTGCAAGCAGGACTCAAGATAAGGAAATTAAATGTTAACTTTATCTTTATTTTCATCTGAATGATTAAATGACATATTTACTGGCTTTTCATTATGTTACCTTTGCTTCTGTGAACTGAACCCATTAAGTTTCCATTGGCCTTAAAAAAACCTCAGGAACTGAAATAGAAATGTTGACACAGCTTTGCTGTATAAACTCTCTGATAGCTACTGCAAAAATGGAACAGTTATAAAATCCACTGCAGGTCCCTTTGAGTAAAGTAGATAGTTCAGATACTCTCTTAGTTCCATCTGTGGTTCAGTGGAGGATTAGCATAGTAAAAAAATTTAAGTAAAGTTATGAAATAACAACAACGCAATGTGGCTGTAACTGAAAAAAATTCTCTAACTCAAAACAGCTGCCAAAGCAGTTATGTGATGCAACTGGAATAATAAATGCACTTGAAAGAGTAGGACAATGCCTTACTTTACTAAGTTGAAATCGATAAATAGCCGAATTCTGTCATTCTGGAAGTAATTTATACATACAACAAAAATCACTCTATGGCATTTTTGTACCACAGTAACTTAAAATGCAGCTGGAAAAGCCCTGTGAAAAGGACCATTCTCAGTCTTATACCTTCACGCTACTTTACACACAGTGAAGTATTTCCCTCTAAAGCAACTCCAGTGCCTGTATAAACAGTGCATAAAACCTGTATCAGTCCTGTGGTGTGTTATTGACAACCACATGCAAGAGACAAACTGAAAAGGGTTAAGTGATTTGCCAAAGACCACACACATCTGAAACACTGAACCCTAAACTGACTCCCAGTTTCTTTGTCAAACTGCCAGGCTAAGCCTTGTTACACTTCCTTCAAAGTGATTAAATCATCAGAAACCTAGAGGTTGTAAAATTGTAGCCTTTGGAGATGGTTATGCAGTTATCTAGGATCTGCAATTCTTTCCCACCTGGTATTTTTATAAACGATCACAGAATAATAACTCGCTCCACACGTAGTGTAATTTGTTTTGCTGAGGTTATTTGCAGACTGAGATATCACTGAGAACGAGGAGAAGTGATCTCGCTATTATTAATGTAATACAGCAACATACAACTCAAGCAGCTGCAGTCGTATCATGAGAACAAAGTATTTTCATATGTAAACAAATATATTCATATATAAATATATAAGCTTTAGTATATAGATATATCTCGTATATATTCTATATACTTATAATCACTCTCTGTGTGTGTGTATATATAATCCATGTTCTATTAAAAAAGCTTAACTAGGAAGTAATTTTATTTTAGGTACCATACAAAACTAAAACCCAAAATTGCACTACAATAAGAAACAGGCCTTAAAGCTTTTCAAACAAATATTTTATAGAAGTTAACTAGAAAAACAAGTCTACGCTGACTAAAACACAGTATTCAATGTATTCGTACACTCAGTGGGGAAACTTTTAAGCAGCAGTATTTCACCAATGCCCAATTACAAACACAAAAGACACAAAACCTTATTACTAAACCAGAAGTTTGTCTTTTCTAGGAGGTTTTTGCTTTTTCCAACCCTCTGTAGTTCCAACTGCTCATTTCTTGCAGAGTGTTACGGTTAGTATTCAGTATTTAACTGTTCTAAGGTTTTTTAAAAAGTGGTCCTCAAAAATATGACTGACATCATCTTCCCTTGCGATTGTCTCCCCGGCTTTCTGTGGCAAGGCACATTCCGGCTTAGGATCTCCAGCACGGGCCTTCAGAACACCAGTTATTTCTTTCCTTAGATCCTCTTAAGTTCCTATATGCTTTTGGGCACTACTGTATTACTGACAGCCATCCAGTTTTGACTTCATTTCCAAAAGAGAAGTGTAAACCCCCAGCCTTCAGAGATTACTACTTACTTTCAGGTTTTGAATCCACTACTGCATGCTGCATTTCTTTCAGCTGGAGCTGCGCTCTTTGCAGTCTCTGCTCTGCATGGAACAACTTTGGAGGGAGAATTGGACACACATAAGCTCAATCCTTTGAAATGCATATTCAAACCACTAAAACAAAAGAGTATCAAAAAGAATCCCAAATATAAAAAATGGTAGCTATAAGCATCTGGAGATTATCTGTTTCACAAAGGAATGTGCCAAAACACATTTTCAGCAATTGGACTGGGCTTACTTGATATTCTCTAGTGTTAATTAAGGGAAGTATTCTTGTACTCCCAAGTGATATTTTCTCTATGGCAGAAATTCATTAAACAATTTTCAACCAAAAACGTGAGTGGCTTGAACGCCAGAACAACAACAAAAAAAAAGACAGCAAGAATCAGGATTGCAGTAGACAACTATTCTTATACTGCAGCTCTTGCAATGCACAGCACAGCAATCCACTGTCCAACGTGCGAGCACAGTGGAAAGCTTGTTGCCAAACAATACCCAACTGGTTAGCATTTCTGTGATTTAGAGAGATGTGTACCAAGAACTGGAATTAGCTGGACACCATGTTCATTTCACTTGTGATCTCACTCAGGTTCAAGCAAAGACCCAGCAGCTTGAAGGCCTCCTGATTCACATTGATTCCACATCCAGATATAGACTGCAATACTAGAAATCTGGGAGGGTTTCCCCTTTTAATACTCCGTTGAAGTTCTTATTACAGAATTTGGTGAGATGCCTTAACAATATGGCACTAGATTTTATTAAAGTATCTTGTTTTGACAACACAGCTCAGGAATAAAATCCAGCCTTATATTTGGATGTCAACTGCTTCCACTGCTTCCCAGGACACCATTTTTGTCAAACTCGGGAACCAAAATCCAATGGTTGCTCCTGAACACATATTCCCCCCACCCAGTGAAAAGCTGAGGTACTTGCTGCATTACTCAGCCCCTGAAATCTTAGTGCAGATGCACAGAGATACAAATCAAACCAAGGAAACATTTTCTCACTACCATAAATATAAAGAATCCTCTTTCGGTGCTACAACAGTAAGTTATGGAACATTTCCTGGGACTGCTGAATGATGATGTCAGTGGCAGATGCAGCAGCCAAGTACCTTGAACGAGGTGTTCAAAACTTGCAGGGTCAAGCCTCTTCCCTTAAAATGTACATAGATATTCATATTTTAAATGGGATTTAATTTTCTGATGTTGGGAGAAACTCTGTACTGTTGTTCCTGATGTGCTTTTTAAAATGCATGATTCCCAGACAAGTGTTAACAACTATTTATTTTAATAGGTATGCTCTTATGCCAGTACCTGATTTTTTTGTTCTTGTTTCTGTTGAGCCAAAGATTCTTCTCTCTCTTTCTCTAAGCGAAGCTGTCTTGCTATTTCAAGCATTCGTTGATGATTTTGCACTGTCTCCACCTACAGCAAGTGGATAAATAGTGCATGTTACTGTCAGAGAGTTGAGAAATACATTAAAAGAGATCGTGTGTCTCACAAGCCTACTTAGCACTTCCTTTCCATGCATGTTACTACTCCAAAATGACAGCAAAGTAGTGGACTCAAGATTCTTAAAAGCCCTGGCCTAACGCCTAGGGAGATTCCCTGTGGGTCAATTAGTTATTTGATTCCTTCCTAGACACACAGTATGTTTATCTTAATCCTTTTTGCATTCCAAAATCTGAGTTGCAAGCCAAGGTTTATGACACTGAAATGTAACAGCTTTACTTCTCTTATTACCCTCTTCTTAAGACGCTCTACTCTTTTGATGAGTTGATCTTTCTCCTCTTCCATTGCACTGATGTCCTAAAAAGCAGAAAAAATAGATAAAGAAATGTTAACTTATTTACAATATAATATGAATTGGACTCAGTTTTGTTCAAATTCATCTGAAAATCAGAATTCTTCTCTGAATACACTGAAGCGGTTATAATTCTATTGATCCATGATCAGAACATCCAGGATTCCAATCTCTCTCTTCTCTCTTACTTCCCCCACAGTTCCCACTCTCTTTGTGCTAACATTCCTTCATCTGCACCCTTGAGTATTAGTGGGAACATTTAAAATAAAAGCAGGTGGATTTCCCTAAAACAAAACCAAACAAACAGAAACAACCAAGCAAAAATCAGCATTAATTCAGCATCTGATGCAGTCTGACATATCTTCTTAATGTTACCATCATTACCCACTTCCTGGCAGACAATTTTGCATGAAGCTGGATACAAGTGATGTTTGCTGACACTTTTTGTATTAAAATTGTGTTAAAAGAAACACATTCTAGTGCTAAAACAGGTATCTGATTATTTTTCTCCTTTAGTCCTACTTTACAACAGCAGGACTCCACAGATCGATAGTTATGAGAGAAAGCGAAATAAATTGTCCAAATTTACATCTTATTTCAACATTTGCTTAACATGTCTATATGTCTTCTGGAAAGCTGTACACACACTTAAGTATTCTGCTGAAAAAAGGCAAATATCTTTACTTAACACCTTAGCCACACAGGATCATTATTTTTGTTGACTTAAGCTCTTAATTCATTCAACACCCTCTGTAATTATTACCTCATATCAGTAAAGCAAAAGGCATTGTATCAGTTTGCATTCAGAGGAAAGGGAGTTCTAATATTTGAAAATCATGCTGAACAGAGTCTTGGCAGCCTTATTTCCCAATCTGCTTCAGAAAGCTCAGTTCTAAGCGTGAGCAGGGACTTTCTAATCTGTTTGTCAGCTGAGGACAGTTTCAAAAAGGCATCTGCAGTGCCTACCAGCTCTGACCCCTGCAACTTACACACTGGAATGACCCCACAAAACCAACAAAAATAGAACTGACATTTAAAAAAAAAAAATCTAAACAGAAGTGTGATTTTGTCAGATTTTTTTACCCTTCTTATTTCTGCAGTAGATAAACCAGATGTTTTGAGCTGCTCACACTCCTTATGTAGGTTTTTAAATGCTTCCATCAGTTCTTCATACTATAAAATGAAATAAAAACCAAGCAGCATGAGGTCTGTGTCTAAGTATTTTCAGATCAACATGTCGCTTAACTACAAAGACAGTAAATATAGAAATAGAAATATGGTGAGAACCACTATTAAAGGTATTTTTCATCACAAAAGCTAGTCAACTTATACAGCAACAGTTAAAAAAATCACAGCAAATTATCTTCCATTTGAAGGCACACCAAGAAATTTCACAATTTCTTCAATATTTTCACCTCTTCCCTTGTAATACCTAGTGTATTTTTGAAACAGGAAGACAAGATGTTTTCTGAAAGGGACAATGCTACATTAACAAATTATTCTCTCTTACTATAAATCTGTGTATATCACAAATGTAAATTTATCAGCCCAGAAAGGAAGTGCTTGATCTAACAACATGCTTGATTCAAGCAATGGGGCTTGAATTTATAGAGCGCTGAGCTTCAATCCAGCAAAGCGGTCCAAGAGCACACCTGACTTCACATGTGACAAACAGTTCTGACACATTGCATAATCATGCCCTCAGTATAATATAGAGATTGATATATGTAGTTCGGTAGTTAGCAAGAAGTAGACAGTGTGCTACTTCCACACCAGTACATTGCCCACCAGTAATCTTAAACTGAGAGGCAGTGTGAAACTCTGTGTGGGTAGAGAAATAACAGGGGACTGAAAGAGTTTAGAAATATGGATAGGAAATAAATTTAGATTCAACTTGGAGAAATGCAAGCTGAGATATAAGGAAAGATAATCTGCACAGAAACAGCCATTCAGTAAGATGGAAAAATCTAAAAAGAGAGCATCAAGTCATTTTTTACTTCCTGGAAAGAGCAATTGATATGAATGTTGAACACAAAACGGCAACGGCAAAGGCCAGTTCAAACAGAGGCAGCATCTCCCCGAGCAGTGAAGCAGCAATCCTGTTCTCTAAAACCCTGGGGAACCAGCATCTAGAATGCTCTCTTCATTTCTGGTTGTTTCAATATCCAGCAAACACTGTCAAGCTGGAATGAATTCAAATCAATAGCAATAAAAGCGCTACTGAGAAGAAGATGAAATAGTAGCAAAAGAGCTTGATTAAATGGCAAATAAAGGTATAATAAGGTATGCACACGGTGGACAATGCAGAAGGTGTTACAAAAAAGTAGGAGGAAAACCACAACTGGCCTGCATTATATCACTTCTGCATTATAGAAGTTCAGTACTTTAACAAATAGTGGAATAGCAGGTAGTCTCTGAGCAACTGTATTCATCCCTGTGGATGTCCAACAGCTTTCCTTCGCGTGGATTCTCTAACTCTTTCACAAGGGGACTCCAGTAAGTCTTTTCCTTATCGGGACACAAAATTTCAAGATGCACGGTAAGATTCAAACAAGGGCACGGCACAGTTTGCCAGACTGTAACAAGGGACGGTTTCTCACTTTCACCGAATAAAAGCCGCAGCCACCCCACGTGTACCCCAAATATGTGACACGCTCTAATGACCAAAGAACCCCCAGGTTCCTATAGCGGAAAGAAAGATTCTTGGCACCTGGGGGGAACTCACTGAAGACTGGACAACTAGATTTATGCCTGAAGGTGCTTACTTTTTTAATTATATACTGCAGCCAGTCTGATGTCCAAATCACAACACAGCTGAGAAGGTGGCAAGTACTCTGAGTACCTTTTAAACATAATTTACCAAAGTACATTTGAGCTTGATTCCATACACCCATAAAACTTCACTGTGTTCAAAGATTTCCAAACTCTCATCTTTGAAATGTTCCTCTTAAAATGCCCTATTGCAAGCCTGTTTATCTAAAGACTGTAGCCTAAATTCTTTAATTCATTAGTATCTAAATATTTGCATGGTAGGGTTAAATTACATTAAGGTACTATATTACCCCAGCTTCTGTTTTGAATTAATCAGCAGGATATTAGTTTAATAAGATGGTTATATTACTGGAATCCCAAAAAAGAACACATCTTACGTAATGGAAATAATGGTGCTGGGTATTTATACATATTAAGACTGTGACATATTGAAAAAACATACAATCTGCATTCCTTTCTCTCTTTGCTACTTCTGCTTAGTTATTCCAAGTTATAAATCTGATACTGTTAGTGGCGACAAAAAAATAAAAGCTCAGTCAAGCTTCAGTCCAACTATACAGCTTTGCTGGTGTATAGTTAATAAACCCAGTTGCCCGTTACCAACATTCAAAAACACTGCAACTTTGCAAGTCACTATACATAACAAAAGGCACAGAAAACTGGATAAAAATTAGGTAAATATGTACCTCAGATAATACAGCTCTAAAAACATAACTGTGGTTCACTTTAAGCTTTACATTTCAAACCCACCCACTATCTAAAACCAACATTTACTGCTCACAAAAGATGTGGGAACATAATGAGGAGGAATGTCAGTCCAGGAAAAAGAAATTTTTTACTTATTCACCAAAAAAATAGATGGTTGAAGCAGAAGTGGGATACGACTAATAGAAATATGAGAAGCTAAATATTACACAATCAATTGACAGTTAGGAGAGATCGGCTTTTGGTCATAATATTTTCTGGACTAGTTTGAAGTGGTAATTTATAAAGTTAAAAATATCCATGTTGCAGTTCATAGAAAAAAAAAAAAAGAGTGTTTAAAAATTAAGAAATAAAAATCTCTCGGCCAACATGGCTCTGAACATCATTTAGCATCCAGTACTTAACGGACTTTTAATTCAATGCTACCTATGAATACACAATTTCAGGGTTATTGGAAGAAAGGTGGTCAAGACATATATTTCTTATTACAAAACTCTGCTCACCCTTGATCCCAACACACTCTTCACATAACTCACTTGAACATGTATCTCAACAGTAACTCCCCAATGCATTTATCCCTCCTCCTAATGGCACTTAACCAACATAAAATTTTGGCATTCATGAAAAATGGTACCTGCTTGTTGATGTCAGCCACAGTATCATCCTGTAGAAACTCTGCTGGCACTTCCAATTTTACTAGGAAACGTGCCAGGTAAGCTCTTTTCTTGAGCTCATTGGTCCTCTGAAGAAGCCAATGTAAGACAGGATGAATTACAGGTTTGCTTCCAGTAACTAACCCTTGGCGAAATGCACTCCTATACGGAAACAACAAAAAGAGAATACCAATAAATCTCAAACTAAAGCACACTGGCTTGGAACAAACAATTTCCAATATTTGGACATTCGCTCTCCACTTGCCTAATGATTTTCTTTATGCTGTTAAAGGAGAAAACACTCACAATGCCAGCTGGCTATTTATGACCCCCATTTGGCTACCTTGAGACAGACAGAAACCCCGTGACACATCAAAAGGCTAAAGCCAGCAACACCAGCTCTTCCATTTCTGCAATATTCTTCGGGAATAAAGGCAACGCAGGAAGAGTGTGTGTTTTCTGGGTGACAGCCCGCCCGAAGGGGCTGGGGAAGGGACCGACCCTGCCAGTCGTGCGGCACCCTCTCCTGGCTGGCTCCGCAATAGTAGCCGCCGCAGCAGCCCGCAGCCACAGGAGCCTTCTGCGGGCACCCCCTATAGCCTACCCTATAGGGACCAGGCAGGAGCGGTCTTCGAGGCGTTACACCTGCCCGCTGGGATGGCCGAGGTCAAAAATACACACAACGACTGAATTCAAGGGCTTTATGGTACAAGCTGTAAAAGATGTTTTACCGCCATGGGTAGACAAAAAGATACTTACAAGTCTGACGCACTCCCCGGCGGTTTGTATTTGAGGATACCAAGAAGACTCAACATTCTTTTAGCTGTTTGTTCCGGCAGCTCCTCTCTTATGTCAACAGCATGCTAAATGGTAGGAAAAGAAAAAAGTAATTAAAAAAAATTAATTACCCACTGTCCAAGTCATGTTAATTAACTACCAACACTAAAATAATTTATCCATTTATCACATGATATGCCAATGAAGTGAGATGCTCCATACAAAACATCGTTTTTATCACCACACTTCAATTCTCTTCTAATGGATTTTTCTCCAACATGCGTATTCAGGTAAATTTATCCTATGTATACACTTTCCCTGCTCATGGGATCTCATCCTTACAGACAAACTGATTACTTCCGCCAAGGAAGTGAGATACCCAAGCACACCAAGGCACACCTGTCTGCACCCCAGATGTATGAATGATCCCTTCTGATCTTACACACGCTTTTGGTAGCCTCAGAGGAGCAGGATTCAATATCTATTGCGACATCTAAGTCATGAGGTTCAGTTCTTGATCAGTTCCTGCCCTGTGGATGTGTGCAAGGCACAGCCTGGCTTTCGACTTACGAACACGGTGGCTGTCAGCATGAACCAAGATCTGCATCCCAAGGCAAAATACAGTCATCAGTCTCTGGGGGACAGGGATCCAGTATCCCTGGCCCAAGAAACATCTGCTGGTTTGCCAAAAACACACAGATGTACAGACAGAAAGGATTCTTGCCAGGCACATTTATTTCCAGGAAGATTCACACAAGCTGTTTTGGTAAACAAAACATGCCACAAGATTATACAGAGCCAGACCTAAATAAAAGCAAATTTCTGTGTCAAGCCCATTTAAGCTGCTCACAGTTGCGCAGGTCTGAGCACCTCTGGTTGCCTTCCTTACCTTCGGGTCAATCTCCCCCAGAACATCACTGAGCAGCTGTAACAGCTGCACGGACTCTAAGGAGTCAAACGTGATTAAATTGTAGTTCTTCCTGAAGGGCTCCTGATTGAGCTTCTCAACAATGAACTGGATTTGATCACCCATAATCGTGTTCTGGAAAAACCTCTGCAAGAAGACAGAAAAGAGGTCAGGAGGCCCCGGCGGGGAGAAGGAGCTGGGGGCTGCCGGGAGGGCGGGGGAAGGCACCGCCTCAGCGCGGCCCAGGGCAGCCCAGAGCCGCTCCGCTTGCACCGGCTTCGGCGGGGCCCGGCCCGGCCACCCCCTCAACCCCAGCGGGAGGCCCCGCAGCCTACGCAGGCAGGCCCAGCCCTCACAGAGCCCGCGGGCGGAGGCGGGCGGAGGCGGCCGGGTCGGCTGCAGCGCCCTGAGGCGACGGGGCGG